>Ga0182001_10000065_pt1 | contig 25952 bp, 17 predicted proteins | sample BulsoiFelSFmetaG_FD_120485 | JGI IMG/M metagenome (GOLD analysis project Ga0182001, IMG submission 120485) | Bulk soil microbial communities from Mexico - San Felipe (SF) metaG | ecosystem: Environmental > Terrestrial > Soil > Agricultural land | place: Mexico: San Luis Potosi | collected... | reverse complement strand
CGAATATAAGGAGGCGCGCGAAAAACTGTCAAGCGTTATTTGACTGGCGCGCGATGAAAACATTTTATAGGCAGCTAAAAAGAATCTATCAGCCGTGGTGAATCTGCTAAAATCCTGTAAACTGTGTGACCGCTGGCAGGAGACCATCTTGGCATCTAAGAAAAATCTGAAAAAGAGTGAAGAGCCTATCTCTGCCGAGAACGAGGCGCAGGAACTCAAACGTCGCGTGGGCGATAACCTTGCGCGCTTGCGCAAAAGTCGCGGCCTGAGCCTGGAGCGTCTGGCTGCGCTCGCGGGCGTCAGCCGCGCCATGCTCGGCCAGGTCGAAGCGGGCGAGTCTGCTCCGACCATCTCGTTTTTGTGGAAAGTGGCGCGCGGACTCGACGTGCGCTTCGCAGACCTGCTCGGCGACGAGACCGTCGGCAACATCGTGCTCCTTCCGGCAGACACCTCAAAGGTCCTGCGCTCAGGCGACGGCGGATTCGAGAGCCGCGCCCTCTTTCCCTTTGACAAGCATCGCCGTGCAGAGTTCTACGAGCTGCACATGCGCGGAGGCCACATTGAGCGAGCCGTCGCGCACCCCGAAGGGACTTACGAAAATATCGTCATCCATTCAGGAAGATTGCGCCTCACGGTCGGAGACTCAAAGCCCGTCGAGCTGCGCGCTGGCGACGCCATCCTTTTCCGCGCCGATGTCCCGCACACCTACGAGAATCCGGGCACGCGCGATACTCTCATGTACCTCGTCATGACATATGCCGAGCCGCGCCTTTGAAAAAATGATGAATTTTGAATTAAAGACAAGCGGCTTCAATTCAAAATTCAAAAATTTAGAATTCAAAATTTCTTTGCTGTTGACACGCATCGCTGTCATAGTTTACATTCCATCCGTCATATTGGCAGAAGATTATTGAACTGACGTTGCTCCCTTGTCGTGGCGATTTTTCGGTGACTTGCTCCACGTTAAAAACTGCTAAGGAACCGTTCGAGAGACCTGGCTCTCGCGCGATTCTTTGAGCGCGGGGGCTTTAGTTTTTTGCGGAAACATCGAGGAGGCCGGATGGCGGGCAGGGAAAAAGAGCTGGACCTGACAACGCAACTGGTTCATGCAGGAGAGCGCGGCAGCAAGCCTACGGGCAAACCCGTCTCCATGCCCATCTATGCCTCGTCCACCTTCACTTATGATTCGATGGAAGAGATTGATGAGGTCTTCGCAGGAGACCGTCAGGGTTACGTCTATACGCGCTATGGCAACCCGACGCTTGCCGCTCTGGAAGAAGCCATCAGGACATTTGAAGGGGGAGCGTCGGCCTGCGCTTATGCAACGGGCATGGCTGCGCTGCATGCGGCTCTCTTCGCTTGCGAACTCAGTCCGGGCGCAACTGTTCTCGCTTCGCAAGACCTCTACGGCGCGACCATAGACCTGCTCTACACCGTCTTCGGCTCGTTCGACATTCAAATAGCAACCGTTGATTTCTCTGACATCAATGCCGTCAGAGAAAAAGCTCTTGCAGTGAAGCCCCGCGTCCTGATCGCCGAGACGATCTCGAATCCACTCCTGAAAATTTGCGACATAGAGGCTTGCGCTTCGATAGCGCACGAGACGGGCGCGCGCCTCATCATTGACAACACATTTGCTTCGCCTTACCTCTGCCAGCCTTTGAAATTGGGCGCGGACTTTGTTGTTCACAGTGCGACGAAATATTTGGGTGGGCACGCGGACGTGATGGGCGGGATGGTGGTTGCGCGCGATGAAGCGGACTTGCCCGCGCTCGTCGGGATTATGAAATTAGCAGGAGGCGTGCTCGGCGTTTGGGAGGCGCATGAAATTTTGCGCGGCGTGAAGACCCTGGCCGTTCGCATGGAGCGCCAGTGCACGAACGCACGTCATTTAGCCGAGCGATTATCGAGGCATCCGCGCGTCGCTCGTGTTCATTATCCGGCGTTGGCAGGGCCTGAGGTTGAAGAGAGAATCAAGCGCATCTTTCGCCTGCCGCACGCGGGCGCTCTGGTTGCAATCGAGCTACAGGAGAAGACGCGCGAGGCCGCCTTCGAGTTTATGAATCGGCTTCGCTTGTGTGTGCGCTCGACGAGCCTCGGCGATGTCTTCACGGGCGTACTGCATCCTGCGACCTCTTCACATCGTGAGGTCGCTCCGGCGCGGAAGCAGAGATTGGGAATCACAGATGGCTTGGTGCGAATCTCCGTCGGAATAGAAGATGTTGAGGACATCATCGCCGATATTGAACAAGCGTTAACGAAGGGATGAGGGCGGAGGGATGAGGGATGAGTTAAAAATCCATTTTTACTCATCCCTCATCACTCATTACTCATCACTGCTTTTATGATGCAAAGGGTAGAGGACATTCCGAATTTGGCTGTGCGGGGCGATGACCTTCTTTCGCAGATTGGCGGGACGCCGCTCATCCGTTTGCGAAATGTAACGAGAGGTTTGGCCGCATCGGTCTATGTTAAAGCGGAGCATCTGAATCCGGGCGGCTCAGTCAAAGACCGCGCGGTACGGGCGATGATTCTCAAGGGCGAGCGCGATGGGTTGCTCCGCAAAGGTAAGATCATTCTCGATGCGACGAGCGGCAACACAGGCATTGCTTGCGCCATGATCGGTGCGGCTCTAGGCTATCGCGTCACGCTCTGCCTGCCGAAGAACGCGAGCATCGAGCGCAAGCGAATCCTGAGAATCTACGGCGCGGAGATCATCGAGACAGACCCTTTGAATGGGACGGACGGCGCACAACGAACGGCACGCGAGATGGCCGCGCGCGAGCCTGAAAAATATTTCTACATGGACCAGTACAACAACGACGAGAACTGGCGTGCTCATTATGAAGGGACAGCATCGGAAATCTGGGAGCAGACCGAAGGACGCATCACGCACTTTCTAGCCGGACTCGGAACTTCGGGGACGTTCACAGGCACGACGCGCCGCTTGAAAGAGTTAAACCCTGAGGTGCGCTGCATCTCCATGCAACCTGATTCGCCGCTGCACGGTCTCGAAGGCATGAAGCACATGCAGACGGCCATCGTGCCAGGCATCTATGACCCAACGCTTGCAGACGAAAATGTCTTGGTGGCAACCGAAGATGCGCAAGTTATGACGCGAAGTCTCGCGCGCGAAGAAGGATTATTTGTCGGCATTAGCTCCGGCGCGAACGTGTCGGCTGCGCTCCGCCTTGCAAAAAGAGTTGCGCCGGACGCGGTCGTTGTGACCGTGCTCTGCGACAGTGGCGGACGATACTTGAGCGAAAAAATCTGGGAAGAGAATTTCTCTGAATGATTAAGATTGGCGAATACCAGTTAGAAGAGATTAAGCGACACGCCGAAACGGAGTATCCGCACGAATGCTGCGGCCTGCTCATCGGGCGTATCGAAGACGGAGGGCGCACGCGCGTCGTCGCCGATACTTATCCTGTCAAAAATTCCTGGGAAGAAAGCCCCCAGCATGACCGCATGTTGATCGCTCCGCTCGATTACGCGCGGGCCGAGCGCGAGGCTGGCAAAAAGGGTTTAGGCGTGGTCGGCGATTATCATTCGCACCCGGACCATCCGGCAGTGCCATCTGCGTTCGACCTTGAACACTCGCCCTGGACGACCATGTCGTACATCGTCGTCTCGGTCCAGAAGGGACGCGCCGCAGATTTGCGCTCATGGGAAATTGCGGAGGACCACTCGAAGTTCAATGAAGAAGAGATCGTGAAAGGAAGTTAAGTTATGGCAGTGACTATCACCATCCCGACGGCGCTGCGCCAGTACGCGGGCGGACAATCAGAGATTCAAGTCGAAGCGACGACGGCGGGCGAGGCGCTCGAACAACTGACCACACAGCACGCGGAGCTTCGCAAACATCTTTACAACGAGCAGAACAGGCTCAGGAACTTCGTCACGGTCTATGTCAATGACGAAGACATACGCCACATCAACGGCGCGGCCACTACCATCAAAGACGGCGACACGGTGATGATCGTACCGGCGATTGCCGGAGGCGCAAGCGTGGAAGAAGAGGTGTCTGCGCCTGCTCAAACTACCGAGAAGCCTGCGCTCACTCACGAAGAGATAGCGCGTTACAGCCGTCACCTAATCATGCCTGAGGTCGGCATGGAAGGGCAGCGGCGTTTGAAGTCAGCGCGCGTGTTGATGATCGGCACGGGCGGTTTAGGTGCGCCGCTCGGCATGTACCTGGCTGCGGCTGGCGTCGGGACTTTAGGCATAGTGGACTTCGATGTCGTTGATGAATCCAACTTGCAACGACAGATCGTTCACGGCACGAAGGATGTCGGTCGCCCCAAGATTGAATCGGCGCGCGACCGTCTCGCGGACATCAATCCGCTCATCAAGATTGAAGCTTATGAAACAAGGTTGACGAGCGAGAACGCGCTGGAGCTTTTCCGCGAGTACGACATCGTCGTTGATGGCACGGACAATTTTCCGACGCGCTATCTGGTCAACGATGCCTGCGTGCTGACAGGCAAGCCGAACGTCTATGGCTCAATCTTTCGCTTCGAGGGGCAGGCGTCGGTTTTCTGGGCCAGGAAGGGCGCGTGCTATCGCTGTCTTTATCCAGAGCCGCCGCCGCCCGGTCTTGTCCCTTCGTGCGCAGAAGGCGGCGTGCTCGGTGTCTTGCCCGGCATCGTCGGCGCGATTCAGGCGAACGAGGCAATCAAGTTGATCTTGGGTGACGGCGAGCCTTTGATTAATCGTCTGCTGCTCTTCGATGCCTGGAAGATGCGCTTCCGCGAGTTGAAGCTCAGGAAAGACCCGGAGTGCCCAATCTGCGGCGAGCGCGCAACCATCAAGGAGTTGATTGACTACGAAGAGTTTTGCGGGTTGCGGCCACAGCCGACGGCAGAGCAGTTGGCGCAAGCCGCCGAGCAGGAGCAGATGCCAGAGATCACGGCGACTGAATTGAACGAAAGGCTTGAGCGCGGCGATAGCTTGCAGATCATTGACGTACGCGAGCCGCATGAATACGAGATTGCAAAATTACCAAAGACGAAGCTGATTCCGCTTGGTCAGGTCGTCGCGCGCATGAGTGAGATTGATCCTCAACAAGAAACGGTCGTCCATTGCAAAGGCGGCGTGCGCAGCGCCAAAGCAATAGATGCTTTGAAGCAAGCGGGCTACTCCGGCAAGCTCGTCAACCTGAAAGGCGGCATCACCGCCTGGTCGAATGAGGTTGACTCTTCTGTCCCGAAATATTGAGCGCATTAACGAAAAAATTGTAGGGGCAGATGCGATTTCGGAATGCGAATTAAGGAAGTTATGAATTATGAGTTTTGAGTTAAAGACGAAAGACGCTTGCTTTAACTCAAAACTTTCTTGCTCACTGTTGACTGCCTTTTGGTAAGTATGATATACAATGCGTCCGTTATATTGACAGCTTAAAGCGTGGCGATTTAGGGCGACTTGCTCCACGAAAAAAACTGCTAAAGGGCCGGGACGAGATTCTTCTTCAGCCTTCTCTCGAAGAGAAGCCCCCGCGCAAAATCTTTAGCGCGGGGGCTTTTGCTTTTTGCCCTCTCAAAAAACGGAGCGTCCGCCGCGCGATTAAACATTCCAACAGTAAATTGAAGGAATGGGCGGAGGTTTTGAATAGATGAGCAACTGTTTAGAGCCAACGATTGAAGCCGATTTTCTGTTCGCGGTTGACGAGCCGTTCAAGCTTGAGAGTGGTGAAAGCTTACAGCCCATCACGTTGCGCTATACGCTTTACGGAGAGCTAACGAAAGCGCGCGACAATGCGATCCTTGTCTGTCATGCGCTCTCCGGTTCTGCTCGCGTCGCCGATTGGTGGCCGCAGCTTGTTGGGCCAGGGCTGCTCTTCGACACGACGCGCTATTGCGTCATCGGCATCAATATCCTCGGCTCCTGTTACGGCTCGACGGGGCCGACCTCTTCGCATCCTACGAAGCCGGGCGAGATTTACGGCAATAACTTTCCGCTTGTCACAATCGGCGACATTGTGAGGGCGCAGGCGCGGCTCATTGACCATTTAGGGATAGAGCGACTCCAGGCGGTCGTCGGCGGCTCAATCGGCGGAATGCAGGCGCTCCGTTGGGCCATAGATTTTCCGGCAAGAGTCGAAAGGTGCATAGCAATTGGCGCTGCGCCGCTTTCAGCAATGGGGCTTGCCCTCAATCACCTGCAACGTCAGGCGATCATGAACGACCCCGCTTGGTGCGATGGTCGCTATGAGAGAGACAAACAGCCAATTAATGGTCTGGCATTGGCGCGCTCCATAGCCATGTGCTCATACAAGTCTGCCGAACTATTTGATGAGCGCTTCGCCCGGCTTCCAGACCGGAGCGGCGAAGACCCGCGCGCTTCAATGAAGGAGCGTTTCGACATCGCCGGGTATCTTGATTACCAGGGATTGAGTTTCACCAGACGCTTCGATGCCAACTCGTATCTCACGATCTCGAAGGCGATGGACACTTTTGATCTGGCGCGCGGGTTTGAATCTGAAGAGCATGCCTTGCAAAAAATTAGCGCACGGCTTCTGCTCATAGACATCTCTTCGGATTGGCTCTTTCCGGCGAATGATATACTTGCCCTGTCTGAGCGTGCGCGCGCATCTGGTGTTAATGTGACTTACAGAGAGCTTATCTCGTCGCACGGGCATGATGGTTTTCTGGCTGACGCCGAACTGCTCGCCCCCATCATCAGCGCGCATCTTGAGGAAGAACATTCGTCAATGCTGATGCAGGCCGCGTGCGTTCGATAAAAGGAGAAGAGAAGTGGCAGAAGAATATCGTGACAAGACGGCGTTTCCGGCGAAACTTTTGAGCGGGCGCGTAGCGATTGTGACAGGAGCATCGCGCGGCATTGGGCGCGCAACTGCGCTCCGTTTAGCCGAAGCGGGCGCGAACGTTGTCATCAACTACGTCCACAACAAAGAGGCTGCGGAAGATGTGGCGCGCCGTGTCCGAGAGTACGGCGTGAGCGCGATAACTGTGCGCGCGGACGTTGGCGATGTGAGCCAAGCGCGCTCATTGGTCGAAGCTGCGGTTGAAAACTTCGGACGGGTTGATGTGATGGTGGCGAACGCTGGCATCTGGGATGGAGCGCCTGTCGAAGAGATGTCTGAAGAACTCTGGGACAAAGTTATTGACGCCAACCTCAAAGGGACTTGGTCTGTGTGCAAAGCCTGCGTGCCGGTGATGAAAAAGCAGGAGCGCGGCTCGATTGTCATCGTCAGCTCGACCGCAGGCCAACGCGGCGAAGCTAACTATTCAAATTACGCTGCCTCGAAAGGCGGCCAGATCAGTTTCACCAAATCCTTAGCCTCAGAACTCGCTCCCGACATACGCGTCAACTCTGTCGCGCCCGGATGGGTTGACACCAACATGAATGACGAAGTGTTCGACAACAAATCCTATGAAGAGAAGATCGTCGAAGGCATCCCGTTGCAGCGTCTGGCGACCGCAGACGACATAGCCCTCGCAATCATCTTTTTGGCCTCCGACTGGGCGCGCCACATCACAGGCGAAATCCTCAACGTCAATGGCGGGGCAGTGCTTTGTGGTTAGAAGTTTACTCGCAAGACGCGTGTCTGTTTTCAGATATACTTGCCTTGCGCGAAGGCTGAGCAAGTGATTCGATAAACGAAACTTTCTATGCCATTCGCTAGTAAATCTCAATACTTGATGAGACAAGCGTTTTCAGAATCGAGAGGCAAGCTAACAATACAATTATCCTGTGTTACGTAAGCCAGCCGCGATGCCGTTGATGGTGGCGGCCAGAGCGTAATCCAAATCCGCGTTCTCCTCACCTTCCTGTTTGCGGCGCATGAGCGAGGCTTGAATCAGGCTCATCGGGTCAACGTAAGGGTTGCGCAGTCGAATCGAGCGGGCGAGGACCAGATTGTCGCTCAATAGCTCGCGCTGGCCTGTCAGTTGAAGAATCATCTTGTGCGTGCGCCAGAACTCTTCTTCAATCATTTGAAGGACGCGCTCGCGTAAATGTTCGTCCGAAACGAGCGCAGCGTAGTGACGAGCGATTGTCAGATCAGCCTTAGCCATCCCGATCTCTATATTTCCGATGAAGTCCGAGAAGAAGGGAAACTCCCGCGTCATCCTTTGCAACAGGCGCAAACGGTTTTCATCCGCGCCGATGAACTGTTCGAGCGCGTGGCCGACGCCGAAGAACGCGGGCAGCACGTGGCGACTCTGCATCCAGCCGAAGACCCATGGGATTGCACGAAGGTCCTGAAGACCGCGCGCTTCGCTGCGGCGTGCAGGGCGCGAGCCGATGCGCGCGTGTTCTAGCTCCTGAACCGGCGTCGCTTCTTCAAAGTAAGTCAGGATGTCCGGGTTCTCGACGATGCGCTCACGATAAAAAGCGAAAGCCGTCGCAGACATCTCTTCCAGAGCAGCTTCCCACTCGGCCTCGTCCGGTTGCTCATCAGGGGCACGGGCGAGCGCCTCAAGCGAGGCGGCCAACATCAACTCAAGATTGCGCTCGGCAATGGCGGGGTCGGAGTATTTCCAGTTGAGAACCTCGCCCTGCTCCGTCAATTTAAGCGAGCCTGTGAACGCGCCGCGCGGTTGAGCGACAATCGCGCGATGCACAGGACCACCGCCTCTCCCAACCGTTCCTCCGCGTCCGTGAAAGAGTTGCAGCCGGACATTGCACTCACTTGCGACGCGATGCAGCGCGTGATGCGCTTTGTAAATCTCCCAGGAGCTGGTCAGCATTCCGCCGTCTTTGTTCGAGTCGGAATAGCCGAGCATCACTTCCTGTCGTCTGCCCCAAGAGTCGAGCAATGGCGCGAAAGTGTTTGAAGTCCACAGCGCGCGACAAATTTCAGGACAGTTGCGCAAATCTTCGATTGATTCAAAGAGCGGAACGGGCATGACACCTGGATCGCTTCCGTCAACGCTTGCCTCAACTTGCACTCCACCAAGACGCATCAGCCAGACGAGCGAGAAAATATCTTCAAGGCGACTCGCGCCGCTAATGACGTAGCTACGTATGGCCTGTGGTGGAAACTCTCTCTTCAACTCGGCGATGGCACGCATCGTCTCAATCAACTCGCGCGTCTCATCTGAAGGCTGCGAGGACAGGACCGCCTGGCCGTCTTCATCCAATTTCGCGCCGCTTGAAAGTTCCGCGACGGCTCGGGCATGAATGCGCGCGTGCTGGCGTATGTCCAATGTATGAAGATGAAAACCGAAAGTCCTGACCTTCAATAACAGAGGATCAAGGAGCAAGTGTGCCACGCGCTCACCGCCATTCGCCGCCAAACTCTCGCGCAGTAAATTCAAGTCGGCTGCGAAATCAGAGGCCGTAGCATAAGCGTTCGCGTGCATTGGCTCGTCACGCGTGTAGCGCAGCCGCTTCAAAACGTAATCGAGGTATTGCCTGTAAATCTCGTCCGCCGCGCGCGTCTCGTTCTCACTGGCGACCGACGGCATCAGGAGCGCATAGCTCATCAACGCATCGAACAACGTTTGCGTAACGCGCGCCTGCCGCTTTGAAGAGCTGAGCCGATCCATCAACTCAACAGCCTCCGACAGGTAATGGTCCAGGATTACGTGTCGCGCCATCCTCAAAGCGTCGCGCGTGCAGTCGGGCGTGACATACGGGTTGCCGTCGCGGTCGCCGCCAATCCAGGAGCCGAAGCGCAGGATAACAGGCAGCTCATCGTAGCCTATTTCCACTTCATAAACTTCGCGGAAAGCATCCGCGAACTCTTCATAAAGTCTGGGCAAGGTCTCAATCAGACAGCCCGAGTAGTAATCGAGACCCATCTTGATTTCGTCACGGACGACGGGCGGGCGGCGACGAACTTCGTCAGTCTGCCAGAGCGCGGTGATCTCGGCGGTGATTGTCTCTTCCTGCTTCAGGGCTTCGTCTTCGGTGAGCGGCAGTTGGTCCAATCGTTCGAGACTCTCGCTGATGCGCCTGCGCTTGAAGAGGACTGTGCGGCGAGCGACTTCCGTCGGGTGCGCGGTAAACACAGGGATGACTTCGATGTGTTCGAGAAAACGAAGCGCATCTTGCACGACGATTCCAGCTTGGCGAAGTCCTTGAAGGATGTTGCGAATCGAGCCGGGTTGTTGGTTTTTGTCTTGCAGTGAGAGTTGGCGCGCGCGGCGTCTGCGTTTGCGCTGATTCGTTTCGGCAAGATTCGTTAGCTCGAAATAGACCGCGAAAGCCTTCGTCATGCGATAGGCTTCCCAGAGTCCCATTCGCTCGACGATTTCAGCCGCGCGTTTCAATAGACTTTGAGCGCGCGCGCCTTCTTCATCAGGTCGAGCCGCTTGCGCTTCATCGCGGTACTCAATCGCCAGCAGTCGCAGTTGTTCGACCGCGTCGAACAACTCCTGCCCGGCCTGCTCTTTCAAGACTTCGCCGAGCAAGCGGCCAAGGTTTCGCACATCGCGGCGCAGCGGCGCTTCCTTTAAGTCCGTCTCGTTGCTCGTCAGCTCGTCGAGCCGAGCCGATTGATCTTCCGCGCCCCAGAGGGATTTTATTTCTGACACTCTAGCCCGCTTTTTATCTTCTGAAGACCGAGACCTCATGTGCGGAAGCGGTCGCAGTCAATGCCGTACTTTTTGACTTTGTAGCCGACGATGCGTTCGGTCGTGTCGAGCATCTTCGCGGCCTTCTTGCGGTTGCCGCGCGTGGTTTTCAGCGCGTCCTGAATAATATCACGCTCGTAGGCTTCGACCGCCGATTCCAGAGAGAGTCGCGTCATCGTGCCGGACTCTTCAGCAGTTTGCAGGGTCGGCGGCAGGTGATGACCATGCAGCACGTTCGTTTCGCAGACGAGCACCGCGCGCTCGATGATGTTCTCAAGCTCGCGCACGTTGCCGGGCCAGTGATAGCTAGCGAGCATGTCTATCGCGGGCGTCGAGATGCGCTTGATGCTTTTGGAATGCTCGTGCGCGTACTTTTCAAGAAAGTGGTCCGCGAGCAAGAGGATGTCCGACTTGCGCTCGCGCAATGGCGGCATAAAGATCGTGAAGACGTTGAGGCGATAGTAAAGGTCTTCGCGAAACTCGCCCTCGCTAATAGCCTTCTCCAGATTCTTGTTGGTCGCGGCGATGAGGCGCACGTTGGCCTTGATCGTCTCCGTGCCACCCAGACGCTCGAACTCACGCTCTTGCAGAACGCGCAGGAGCTTGATCTGGGTCGAGCCGTTGAGGTCGCCGATCTCATCCAGAAAAAGTGTGCCGCCTTCGGCCAGCTCGAAGCGACCTTTCTTTCGACCATGCGCGCCCGTGAACGCGCCCTTCTCGTAGCCGAAGAGTTCCGACTCGATGAGCGTCTCAGGAAGCGCGGCACAACTCACCTTGATGAAAGGCTTCGAGGCGCGCAAAGAGTTGTAGTGGATGGCGTGCGCGATCAATTCCTTGCCCGTGCCAGATTCACCTCGCAGCAACACGGTCGTGTTCGTGCGCGCAACCTGCGTTACCTGTTCATAGACCTGACGAAGCGGGCCGGAGTTTCCGATGATGTGGCTGAAGTCGTAACGCTCTCTGAGTTCCTGTTTGAGATGAATGTTTTCGTCGAGCAGACGTTGCTTATCGGCTTCGACGAGATGCTCGACTTTAATCGCCTGCGCGAGCATCGTGGCGATGATGTTGAAGAATTTCGAGGCGCGGTCATAGTCGCGCTCAGCCTTGTAGCGCAAGGAGACGCCGAGCGCGCCGACCGATTTGCGATTCACCAGCAGAGGGACGCAGATGAAACTTATCTCCTGATTCTGCGCCGACTTTTTTCTCGCGCCGAGACGGTCCAGAAAGAGCGGCTCGCGGCTGATCTGCGGGACGATGACGGGTTTGCCCGATTGGAAGACGCGGCCAGTGATGCCTTCGCCCGCGCGATACTTGACGCGACGGGCTTCGCCTTCATCCAGACCATGAGAGGCGACGATGCGCAGCTCTGCAGTGTCCTGGTCAAACAGCATCACAAAGGAGCGCGCCGCGCCATGATGTCGCCCCAACGTTTCAAGCACGCGCGACATTGCGTCTTTAAGCTTGAAGTTTCCGGCGAGCGTCTGTCCGACCTCAAGAAACGTTGCGAGCTTTCGCGCTTCCGACTGTTCTGGATTCATCTCTCTATAGTTTCGAGCGAAGAGCGTGCGTTCGCTTCCTTCGCCCCTGTAAATTTTCCGGCTCGATGAAGAAATTGTGATGGCAATCTCCCTAATAAAGCAAGCGCTCAAGTTGAATTGGGAAGAAAACAACTTATCTTAATGACCGTGAAAGGGTCGGTCAAAAACATAATTTTTATGGAGGGATAAATCGCGCGAAGAATGAAAGATGATTGTAATTGAACGTTAAGAGCGGGTCAGTACCGCCTTTGGTAGCGGGTGGGTAGGGTGCATCAGACCCTCCCGCTACCGCAGGCGGTACTGACCCGTAGTTTCGTGCAGGATGCTATTCCCACAGATTAATCAGGCCACAGCCGGAGTCTCATTGCGTCTTAAGACTTCTAAGAAGGCTGCGGCGGCGTGTGAGAAAGTCATCTGGCGGCGATGTGTGGCCCAGATTGTGCGGTAGTAGGTCAGCCCTTCAACGGGGACTGTGGCGAGGCGGCCATGCTCCAACTCTTCGCGGACGCACATGCGCGGGACAAAAGCCAGACCTATTTTGAGTTGGACGAATCGTTTGATGGTCTCGACGGTTGCCAGCTCTAACGTGATGTTGAGCGGCGTGTGATGCTCTGCGAAGACATCTATCACCTTTTGCCGCGATGCCGTCCTGACGTTGTGCGCGAGGAAGGATTCCTCTCCCAACTCTTCGACCGTCACGGAATCGCGCACGGCCAGATGGTGCTCCGGGTGCGTAATCAGGATTAGCTCGTCGCGCAAGACCGGAAACGATTCCAGGTCGCTGTCATCAGGCTCGAACGCCAGCAGCGCAAAATCAACATTGCGATCCAGGACCTCGCGCGGAAGGCGCTCAGACACCTGGCGATAGATTTCCACCTTCACGTTCGGATGCTGCTCGCGGTATTGCAAAATGATGTGCGGTAGAAGATAGAGCGAAGTGCTCTCGTTAGCGCCGATGCGGACGCGCCCGCGCTCAAGTGTGCGCAGCTCGGCAACCGTTTCGCGCGCCTGATCGCGAAGCGCGAGGATGCGTTTGGCATAATCATAGACGAGCGCCCCGGCTTCTGTGAGCGTCGGGTTCTTTTGCGAACGCTCAAGCAGGGGCGCGCCGATCTCCTCTTCCAGTCGCCGGATGGCTATGCTCACGGCAGGCTGCGTGCGGTAAACGCGCTCGGCAGCCTTCGAGAAGCTTCCTTCCTCGACGACCGTGACGAAGAACTCAAGCTGAGTCATCTCCATCTCTGACGAATCACCTCTCCGGCAATGGATACTAACACAGGCGACTTGATTGCAGAGACAAAATGAGAATGGCGCAAGCGTGCTTCGCCCGCGACGAAGACTATTTCCGGCGCGCGACAATTTTGTAATCCTGGCTCCGATTTCTGACAAAGATGTCTCTATAGACATTTCCATCGTTATTCAGATTAGCAGAGATAAGACCGCATCTTTTTCACGACAAGCCGAATTTACCAACTATTAAGCCATCTCTCTGTTTGTCAAAGAGAGCTTGAACAGTCATGGCATGAAGATTGTAAAGCGCATGGCCAGAGGTTGTTGCGACTAGCTCTTAAGAGCGTTGTTCTCTCGACCGCAATTGAGGTTCGTCATCTCATTAAGAAAGTCAAATTCCGTTGGAGGAATCAAAGAATGTTCCGACGAACAGTTCGCCCAGTGAGCATCCCGCTAAAGAAAATGGCTTTCTCGCAAAAGTTTTCCAGATTATGTGTTCGACTGCGTGATCGCGAGTGGCGACGTTATGGCGCAGTTCTGCTGGCGGGGAAGATGATCGCCATCGCCCTGCTCGTCCTGGGTGTCGTGCTCTTGTTCCCGGATTTAATCGGCATGAAGGCGGCGGCTGCTGACGCTGGAGACCTCAAGGGCAATGACATAGTCAATCCTTTGAACACCGTCTGGACGCTCGTGGCCGCTTTCCTGGTCTTCGGGATGCAAGTCGGCTTCACCCTGCTCGAAGCTGGCTTCTGTCGCTCGCGCGAGACTGTCAACGTGCTGATGGAGTGCATCGTTGATACTTGCCTCTGCGGGCTGCTCTTCTTCGCCTTCGGCTTTGCTTTCATGTTCAGTCACGGCAATGGCCTGATTGGCTATCACTGGTTCTTTCTGCAAGACGTGCCTGTGACTTATGAAGGAACGGGCGTGGCTTTCCTGGCCTTCTGGCTCTTTCAGTTTGCGTTTGCAGACACCTGCTCGACCATCACTTCGGGCGCAATGATTGGCCGTACCGGATTCGTCGGCGATCTGCTCTACAGCGTCGCCGTCTCTGGCTTCATCTACCCGATCATAGGCCACTGGGCCTGGGGGCCGGATGGTTTCCTGGCGACGATGGGAAGCGACGGAAATTTCTTCGCATCCCTGGGCACAGGCTTTCACGATTTCGCAGGCTCGACGGTTGTTCACACCATCGGCGGCTTCATCGCACTGGCAGGAGCTATCGCGCTCGGGCCACGACTGGGGCGCAAATTCAAGCGCGACGGCGGCGGGCCTATGCTGCCGCATGATTTGACCATCGCCGCCGCAGGAGGATTGCTCCTGTGGTTCGGCTGGTACGGATTCAATCCGGGCAGCACGCTCTCGGCCATGGACTTCGAGGGCATCGGTCGCGTCGCCGCCAACACGACGCTCGCAGCGTGCGCGGCAGGATTGACGGCGATGACCTACGCCTATGTTTTGAGTAAGAAGTGGGACGTGAGCTTTACTGTGAACGGATTTCTGGCGGGACTCGTGGCTATCACTTGTCCCTGCTACTGGGTCAGTCCTGTTGGCGCGATCCTCTTGGGCGGAGTCGCTGGCGTGATTGTCATCTTGGGTGTCGAGTTGCTTGAGTGGCTACGTATTGATGATCCAATCGGCGCGGTGCCTGTTCACGGCTTCTGCGGAATCTGGGGAACGCTCTCGCTCGGTCTCTTTGCCTGCGGCAAGTACGGAGTGACCGGAGCGCTTGCGGCTGACAACTCCGCTCCACTGACGGGACTCTTCTACGGCGGCGGCACATCGCTGCTTTTAGCTCAAACAATCGGAAGTGTAATTGTGACCGCCACGACTTTCGCAGTTGCTCTGGCGGTCATGTACGCGGTCAAAGCCATGGGCGTGCTGCGCGTCTCGGCTGAAAGCGAGGCTTACGGTCTCGACCTGCATGAGCACGGTATTTCGGCTTACCCGGAATATGTCATCTCTTCGACGGCCAGGCCGACCGGCATAACCGCACAGCGAGCTATGGAAGCGAGCGAAGAAATAACCGCGACGGCTCATGCCAGCGCGACCTCGTAAGAGAGCGACCAGGGTATTTCAGCATCATCTCTACCGAGAGAGTGTGTAGCGTCTCAAGTATTCGTCTTTGAAATCTATCTCTATTACTTCTAAAGGAAAACATTATGAGTGTAAAAAGTGTTCTCAAGTTCGCCGAAGATGAGAAGGCGGCTTATGTCAACGTTCGTTTCACTGATCTGGTCGGGGCCTGGCATCACCTGACCTTTCCGATTGACGAGCTTTCGGAAAGTTCTTTCGAAGATGGCTTCGGCTTCGACGGCTCAAGTCTTCGTGGTTGGGCTTCGATTCACGAATCGGACATGTTGCTCGTCCCAGACCCCTACCGCCACTGGATAGACGCCTTCATGGGCGAGAAAACTTTGTGTCTCGTCGCGGACGTGGTTGACCCGATTACGAAAGAAGGCTACTGGCTGGACCCGCGCGGCGTCGCCCGTCGCGCCGAAAGCTATCTCAAGTTCACAGGCATCGCCGACACTGCATACTTTGGTCCCGAAGCTGAGTTCTTTGTCTTCAACGACGTGCGCTTTCACAATGAAGGGCATAGCGCAGGCTATTCTCTGGATAGCCCCGAAGCCATCTGGAACACGAACGGGCAGAACGGAAACGGGAATCTCGGTTATCACATTCGCAGCAAAGAGGGGTATGTGCCGCTACCGCCGCTCGACACGTTGCAGGATTTCAGAAGCGAGGTGGCGTCGGAGCTGAAGAAGGTCGGTATCCGGGTCGAGTGTCATCACCACGAGGTCGCCACCAGCGGGCAATGCGAGATTGATTTCCGCTACTCGACCCTGCTCGGCACAGCCGACAACCTGCAACTCTTCAAGTACACGGTGCGCAACGTCGCGCAGCGTCACGGCAAGGGTGCGACCTTCATGCCGAAGCCGCTTTACGGCGACAACGGCTCAGGGATGCACTGTCACCAATCTTTGTGGAAGGATGAGAAGCCCCTGTTTGCGGGCGATGGTTACGCAGGACTCTCTGACATGGCGCGTTATTACATCGGCGGTTTGTTGAAGCACGCGGCTGCGGTCGTAGCGTTTGCCGCGCCGACCACTAATAGCTACAAGCGATTGGTCCCAGGCTTTGAAGCTCCTGTCAATCTCGCTTACTCGGCGCGCAATCGTTCCGCCGCGATACGCATCCCGATGTTTTCAACCAGCCCGAAGTTGAAACGCCTGGAGTTTCGTCCGCCCGACCCATCATGCAATGCATATCTTGCATTCTCTGCGATGTTGCTCGCAGGTCTCGATGGAATTCAAAACCGCATTGATCCGGGCGAGCCGCTGGATAAAGACATCTATGACTTGTCACCTGAGGCATTGAAAGATGTACCAAGTTTACCGGGTTCATTGGATGAATCACTCGCGGCGCTGGAAAGAGATCATGATTTCCTTCTCAAAGGCGATGTCTTCACACCGCAGTTGATTGAGCGGTGGATTTCTTATAAGCGAGAGAAAGAGATTCAGCCTTTGAGGATGAGGCCGCATCCTTTGGAGTTCGGCATGTACTTTGACATCTAGAAAAAGAAGGAACGATTCCCCAAGTAAACACCCACCTCGCAAAGCGGTAATTGTTGCAAACCCTCCAAAAATAAGCGGCCTACCTGCCTCATCTACGGGTAGGCCGCCCCTTTTTACTTGTGCGAAGACGTTTAACCCAGACTCATCTTGAGATAAAATCCGTTCAGGCTTGTGACGCTCTGACTACTCCCACTCAGCGAGTTAGCGAGCAAGCAATAAGCGGCGGGATTCATCCGAGAGTTCCGCCCTTTCTGCTTATAGGTTATTCAATAGCTTTTCAAACCCGCCTTCCGCAATCGTCACAGTGCAGCTTCGCCACGCTCGCCCGTGCGGATGCGGATACAATCGTCAACCGGGATGACAAAGATTTTGCCGTCGCCGAACTTGCCCGTGCGCGCCGTCTTGATAATCGCGCCGATGGCTAACTCTTCTATGTCGTCGGGAATGAGGACTTCGAGCTTGATCTTGGGAATGAACTCGATCTGGTATTCCGTCCCGCGATAGGTCTCCGTGTGCCCCTTCTGGCGGCCGTAGCCCTGAACTTCGCTAATGGTCATGCCGATGACTTCAACCTCAGAGAGTGCGCTCCTGACTGCATCCAACAAGTGCGGCCTGATAATAGCTTCGATCTTTTTCATAGTTTTCTCCTGAAAATTATTTGACTGTCGCACTTGCGGCAGGGGAGAGTTTATCAACCAATAAAAGCTCGACCTCGCGCATCTCTGCTTGAGAGAGTTTGCGCCCTTCGTCGTTCGTCACGTAAAAGACATCTAGCGCATCCGTCTTCTCGGTCGCAATGCGCGCGCACACAATGTCGAGGCCGAGCGCGGCGAGAATACTTGCGATTTTGTAAGCGAGGCCGGGTTCGTCCACAGCCTGAACTTCGACCAGCGTCGAAGTCTGTGATGATTCATTGTCGCAAGCCGCGCGTGGTAGCTGGCGACGGCGCACATGCGCAGGGATGGCACGCTTTCGCGGCGCGTACCTGGTGCGCCAACGCTCTACGAGCGTGCTGATGTCTGATTCGCCCGCAATGGCTTTGCCAAGCGAACTCTCTATGCTGGCGTACCTGCGCGGGTCGAGCGCGTGATGCGTCGCTGCTTCGCGCAGCGCAAAGACATCTAAGGCTATGCCGTCCTCGCGCGTGTTCAGCTCCGCGCTGAGGATTTCGATGCCGTGCGCGGCGAGCGTGCCCGCGATGTCCGCGAAAAGACCGTGACGGTCTTTCGCACAGATGGTCAGCTCCGTCGAAGCGTCGCCGTGCCGCACCCAGCGATGCGCGAAGACGTTCGTCTGTAGTTCCTCTATCAAGTGCAGGTGAGTCGCGGCTGAATCTGGACGCGTGGCGCGAATATATCGCTCAGGCAACAAGGCTATGTGACGCTCGACTTCGCTCAAAGGCAACGTCCCTTCGAGCCAGAGAATGACCTGCTCTTTGAAGCGCGCGATTATCTCCACATCGCCAAGCGGAGCGTCGCTTCCCGTCAAAAGCGTCCGCGTGCGGCGATAAAGCTCCCACAAAAGCGTCCCCTTCCACTCAGACCAGACGCCGGGCGCGACCCCGTTCAAGTCCGCGTAGGTCAGAAGCAACAACATGTTCAGAGCGTCGAGCGTGCCCATCTGCGCTGCAAAATCCGCGGCCACGCGCGGCTCGTTCAGGTCGCGGCGTTGAGCGAGTTGCGCCATCGCCACATGCAGCTTGACCAGAAGCAAGACCTTCGCTTTCTCCGCTTCGCTTAAGCGCAGGCGACGACAGACTCGCTCGGAAATCAAGACGCCGCGCGCGATGTGACCTGCGCCTTGCCCCTTGCCTATGTCGTGCAGCAGGAGAGAGAGATGGAGCAGCGCGGCGTCCTCAACCTCGTTGAAAATCAGGCGCAGGTGTGCATGTGCCTGATCTTGCAAATCATGCAGCTCGTCCAACTTTTCGAGAGCGCGCAAGGTGTGCTCGTCAACCGTGTAATGGTGATAAAGGTCGTGCTGGATGAGCAGATTGATGCGCCCGAACTCAGGCAGAAAGCGCGAGAGAAATCCAACCTCATGCATCAGGCGCAAGACGTAACCGACACGCCCGCGTCGTCTGAGCAGTTTGAGAAACGCGCCCGCTGCTTCCATCGAAGCGCGGAATTCCCTGTTCACAGCTTTGAGACTCCGGCGGACGGCGTCTCGTAGTTCGGGCGCTAAAGGAAGACCCGTTGCTTGCGCCAGCGAGAAGACATCGAAGAGTCTGAGCGGATTTTGGATGAAGAGTTGTGCATCGCCTTCCAACTGCAAACGTCCTTCGCTGATTGAGAGCGGCTCGTTCAGCTTAGACGCGCGCTGCCTGGTCCAACGGCGCGACCACGATAGCTCGGACGCGGACGCACGCGCGCACAAACTTTCGCCGAAGAGTTGAATCTGGCGCGCGGCGGCATAATAGTCGCGCATGAATTTTTCCGAAGCGAGCAGGTGGAGACCATCTTTGTAACCAAACTCGCGCGCCAGAGCGGGTTGCAGATCGAGGGCGAGACGTTCGGTCTTGCGGCGCGTCAAGAGATGCAGGTTGTAGCGAACGCGCCAGAGAAAATCGTAAGAGCGCGCAGTCATTTTGCGCTCTTCTTCAGAAATTATCTCGCGCTCGGCCAGCTCTGAGAGCGTCCGGCAACCGTATCTGGCATAAGCCATCCAGAGCGCAGTGTGCAGGTCTCGCAAACCGCCTGCGCCATCTTTAACGTTAGGCTCTTGCAGACAGACGACGGGACTGAGCTTGGCTAAACGCGCGTCGCGCTCCTCGGCGGCTGTCTTGATGAGAGCCTCGCTCTTTTTGCGCCGCTCTTTTTCGAGCGCGGTCAGCAGAGAGTTGTAGAGCGCGCCATTGCTGGCGACGAGTCGTGTGCTGACGAGCGCGGTTTGCAGATGGGCATCATTGCGTGCGGCGCTCATGCATTCGCTGACTGTGCGAAAGCTATGGCCGACGGTCAGGCGCGCGTCCCAGAGCAGGCGCAGCATCTGTTCGACGAGTTGGCGCGTTTGCGTAGCGCGATGTCCAGTGTGCAGAAAGAGAATGTCCAGATCGGAAAACGGAGCCAGCTCGGCGCGCCCGTAACCGCCGAGCGCAACTATCGCGCAATCGTTATCCGCGCCTGCGAGAATGCCGCTCTGCTCGCAGAGGCGCATCGCTTCGCAGTATGCGCTCTCGACAATCAGGTCCAGAACGAAGCTGCGCGCGCCCGCCGTTTGACACGCGCTCGCTCCAAAATGCAGAGCCGTCTTCAAACGCTGGTCTTCGACTTTCAGAAAAGCGCGGAAAAGGCTGGAAATATCGAAAGGCCCAGAGAGCGGCTTGTTCCGCAGGAGACGCGCCGACGCGTGCGCCAAAGCTCTGTCACGAAAAGCTCTGAGCGGTTGATCTGGTTGAATCTCGTTCTGAATCGTTGCCATGTCTTAAGCTTTGAAGATGCGCTTCAGGTCAAAAAAATTGAAATAGCCACAGAGGCACAGAGGCACAGAGTTGATAAAAAGAGAGAGTGCTCAACATACCTTTTCATTCTTCTTCTCCGTGCCTCTGTTCTCTGTGGCTCTGTTTCTTTAGCCTTCTGTATTGGTGGATTCATTACTGGCGTGCGGCCTTCTCCATCGAAGTGTTGGGCCACACTGGACGCCCGGACAGTTGCGCCTCTTCGGCGAGCCTGGCCAAATCGTCTGCATGCAGCTTGATGCCGTTGAGAACGAGCGGCTTGTGTCGCGCGAAGCGCATCAGGCCGGTTAAAATTTTCGCGCTCAGAGCCTCAGTCGTGATGAACTCTTCGCCTTTGAGTAACAATGCCATGCCTTTTGATCTCTACCTTGTTCTGCAAAATTTGAGAAACGACTATTCCAGACCCGCAACAAGAGCAAGCTTCATACCGGACAGGATTTTCGAGGCTTGATTTGATATTGACCGCGTAATTGCTTGGCCTGAGCCTTTTCTGTGCCGATTGGGGAAATGACACTCCCCGACATTTTTGTAGGACGGTCTCTTGTCTTCGACAAAATTGTCTTCTGACCCTTAAGGTCAAAAGTTGACTTTAAGGTCAGCGTCACATTTATAGCCCTCAAAAAATAATCAATTATACAAACCGTGAAGAACGATGTAGATTGTCGGCATTAGCTGTTGACGAATGCGAGCAGGCGCGCTGCTCTGCTTGGGAACCGTGTTCGTTCAATATCCATGTGATGACCGAGACCAAACATCAGAGAGCCTCAGCCGTATTGCCTCGCAGAGCTTCAGCAAGCGCGGGTCAAGAAGTGCTGCCCGGCTCTCTGTTGGTAACTATCATCATTAGCAAAAAGGACGGCTCTTGATGGCCTGTCGCTGAAACCAGAACTCTTGACTCGGGCCATCAGCTAAAGAAAGTTGATGGCCTTTTTTATCGCTCGAAGATTCAAGGGCACTGGCCCGATCTAGTTTGATGGCACAAACGACCTTTCCAGAGAGACAAGGACTCTACGACCCACGCTATGAGCACGACGCCTGCGGGTTGGGCTTTGTCGTTGACATCAAGGGGCGTCGCTCGCACGAAATCGTCCGCAATGGCTTGCAGGCGCTCTTGAATCTTGAGCACAGGGGCGCGTCCGGCTGTGAGAAGAACACTGGTGACGGCGCGGGTGTGCTCTTGCAGATTCCGCACGAATTTCTCGCGCGCGAGTGCGAGAAGCTGTGGATAGACTTGCCGACTCTGAACGGGTACGGCGTCGGCATGGTTTTCCTTCCGCGCGAAAGTAAGAGCGCACGCCAGTGCGAAGAGGCGTTTGAAGCGATTGCGCGCGAGGAAGGGCAGCGCGTTCTGGGCTGGCGCACAGTGCCCACAGATGATTCGATGCTCGGCCCGACGGCGCGAAGCTCACGTCCGCTCGTGCGGCAGATTTTTATAGAGCGACGCCCAGACCTCGCAGACGAACTGGCCTTCGAGCGCAAGCTCTATGTGATTCGCAAGCGTGTCAGCAAAGCCGCCAAGCGCGGCATTCACGAGCGCCGCATGTTCTACGTTTCGAGTCTTTCCGCGCGAACGATTGTTTATAAAGGGATGCTGACGGCGGAACAGTTGCCGCGCTTTTATCCAGACCTCGTTGACCCATCTGTCACCTCCGCGCTCGCGCTCGTGCATTCCAGGTTTTCGACCAACACCTTTCCGAGTTGGGCGCGCGCACACCCTTATCGCTACATCGCACACAACGGCGAGATCAACACCCTTCGCGGTAACATCAACTGGATGCACGCGCGCGAAAGCAAGTTCAAATCCCCGCTCTTCGGCGCGGACCTGCAAAAAATCTTTCCTGTGATAGACACGGAAGGCAGCGACTCAGGCATGTTCGACAACGCCCTTGAGTTGCTGACGCTCTCGGGTCGCTCTCTCCCACATGCTGTAATGATGATGATCCCTGAGCCTTGGAGCGGTCATCAGATGGTGAGCGGAGAGCGTAAGGCTTTCTATGAATACCATTCCTGTCTGATGGAGCCTTGGGATGGGCCTGCCTCAATCGCTTTTACGGATGGAGTCAGAATCGGCGCGGTGCTTGACCGCAACGGCCTCCGCCCTTCGCGCTACTACGTTACGAAAGACGGCCTCGTCGTCATGGCTTCAGAAGTTGGCGTGCTGGACCTCCCGCCCGAGCGCGTGTTGCTGAAGGGCAGACTCCAGCCGGGTCGCATGCTGCTCGTTGATACAGAAGAGGGGCGTATTGTTGACGATGAGGAATTGAAGGAACGGATTGCGCGCGAGCACCCATACGGTCTGTGGCTGAAAAAAAATCTGGTCAGGTTGGACGAGCTTCCTTCTTCGCCACATGCTGCGCCTGAGCTTGAGCACGCGGACGTGCTTAAGTGTCAACAGGTCTTCGGCTACACGAACGAAGAGTTGAAGCTGCTGATCACGCCGATGGCCGCAAACGCCAACGAGGCTATTGGCTCGATGGGCAACGACGCGCCGCTCGCAGTGCTTTCGGAGCGCCCGCAACTGCTTTACAACTACTTCAAACAGCTCTTCGCGCAGGTGACGAACCCGCCGGTTGACGCCATCCGCGAAGAACTCATCATGTCAACGGAGACGACCGTTGGCCCAGAAGCCAACATGCTTGAGCCGACGCCCGAATGCGCGCGACAGATACGGCTGCCATCGCCGATTTTGACGAATGACGAGTTGGAAAAGCTTCGCCATCTCGGCGATGAAGATGTGGCGCACGCTTCCATCTTCAAGTCAGTCACCTTGCCGATGCACTTTGAATTGGAGAAGGGCGGGCGCGGTCTTGAGCGTGCCTTGGAAGAACTCTGTCGTCGTTCGAGCGCGGCGATTACAGAAGGCTACGGCATCATCATTCTCTCTGACCGCGAGGTGTCGCGCACGCACGCGCCCATCCCTGCTTTGCTCGCTGTCTCTGCCATCCATCATCACCTGATTCGTGAAGGCACGCGCACGCAAGTCGGCTTCGTCATCGAGAGCGGCGAGCCGCGCGAGGTTCATCACTTTGCGCTTCTCTTAGGATACGGCGCGGCGGCAATCAATCCTTATCTGACCTTCGACACTTTGCGCGACATGATTAATCAGGAGTTGCTCACGGGCCTTGATTATGAAAAGGCTGTGAAGAATTACATCAAGGCCGTCAACAAAGGCATCGTCAAAGTCATCTCGAAGATGGGCATCTCGACGATTCAAAGCTACTGCGGCGCGCAAATCTTCGAGGCCGTCGGACTCCATCAAGACTTCATTGACCGCTATTTCACCTGGACGCCTTCGCGTATCGGAGGCATTGGCCTGGATGTCATCGCGGAGGAAACGCGGCTGCGTCACAAGACAGCCTTCTCCAAAAGGCAGTTGAAAGATGGCGCTCTCAAGGAAGGCGGGCATTATCAATACAGGCGCGAGGGCGAGCTGCATCTCTTCAATCCTCTGACGATTCACAAGCTGCAAGACGCTTGCCGGACGGGCAATTACGAAGCGTTCAAAGAGTACAGCGCGCTTGTCAACAATCAAGCGACGAGTCTCTGCACGTTGCGCGGATTGATGGAGTTGAAACAAAAACGCGCGCCTGTTCCGCTCGCAGAGGTGGAATCGGTTGAATCAATCGTCAAGCGTTTTAAGACGGGCGCGATGTCTTATGGCTCGATCAGCAAGGAAGCGCACGAGACGCTCGCCATCGCCATGAACCGCATCGGAGGCAAGAGCAACACGGGCGAAGGCGGCGAAGACCCCGCGCGATATTTCAGGGACGAGAATGGTGATTCTCGAAACTCTGCGATTAAGCAGGTCGCCAGCGCGCGCTTCGGCGTGACGAGCAACTATCTGGTCAACGCAGAAGAGTTGCAGATCAAGATCGCACAGGGCGCGAAGCCCGGCGAAGGCGGCCAACTTCCAGGCCACAAAGTCTATCCAGAGATCGCTAGGGTGCGCCATTCGACGCCGGGCGTAGGTCTCATCTCGCCGCCGCCGCACCATGACATCTATTCCATAGAAGACTTGGCCCAGCTCATCTACGACCTCAAATGCTCGAACCCGCGCGCGCGCATCAGCGTCAAGCTCGTTGCCGAAGTCGGCGTCGGCACAATCGCTGCGGGCGTGGCTAAAGCTCACGCTGACGTTGTGCTCATCAGCGGCTACGACGGAGGCACAGGCGCGTCACCACAGACTTCCATCAAGCACGCGGGCGTGCCCTGGGAATTGGGGCTTGCGGAAACTCATCAAACGCTTCTTCTCAACAACCTGCGCAGTCGCATCACGGTCGAAACCGACGGGCAGTTGAAGACTGGACGCGATGTCGTTGTCGCCGCGCTCCTTGGCGCGGAAGAGTTCGGCTTTGCGACCGCGCCGCTCGTCGCTTTGGGCTGCGTCATGATGCGAGTCTGCCACCTCAACACCTGTCCCGTCGGCATCGCCACGCAAGACCCGCGCTTGAGAGAAAAGTTCGGCGGCGACCCTGACGTGGTCGTCAACTTCATGCTCTTCATTGCGCAGGAGGTGCGCGAGTTGATGGCCGAGCTTGGCTTTCGCAGCCTCAACGAAATGGTTGGACATACTGAATGCATAGAGATGCGGGCAGGCGTAGAGCAGTGGAAAGCGCACGGCATTGACTTCTCGCAAATTTTGCATCAGCCGCAAGTGCCTGACGAGACGGGCCGCTTCTGCCAGATGGCGCAGGACCACGAACTGGAAAAAACTTTGGACCGCACGATGCTGCTCAAGATTGCTGAGCCTGCCCTCGAACTCGGCGCGCACGTTTCCGCGACGCTCTCCATACGCAACACGCATCGCGCCGTCGGCACGCTTCTCGGAAGCGAAGTGACGCGGCGGTACGGAGCGGAAGGTTTAGCAGATGACACCATTGAGTTGAGGTTCAAAGGCTCTGCGGGACAGAGTTTCGGCGCGTTTCTGCCGCGAGGGTTGACGCTCCGGCTAGAAGGCGACGCCAACGATTATGTCGGCAAAGGATTGTCCGGCGGCAAAATTATTGTCTCTCCGCCTGAGTCCGCAACGTTCAAAGCGGAAGAGAACGTCATCATCGGCAACGTCGCCCTCTACGGTGCGACTGCGGGCGAAGCTTACATCAATGGCGTCGCTGGCGAGCGTTTCTGTGTGCGCAACAGTGGCGCGATTGCTGTGGTCGAGTCGGTCGGCGATCACGGCTGCGAATACATGACAGGAGGGCGCGTCGTCGTGCTCGGTCGCACGGGTCGCAACTTCGCGGCAGGCATGTCTGGCGGCATCGCTTACGTGCTTGACGAGCGCAAAGATTTTCCGAGCCGCTGCAACCGCGAGATGGTTGTCCTTGAGAAGGTTGAAGACGCCGAGGAGATAGAAGCATTGAAAGACATGATCTTTCGTCACGCAGAGCACACGTCTAGCCGACGCGCAACAGAAATCCTGCTCGCCTGGGATGAATGGCTGCCAACGTTTGTGCGCGTCATGCCGAACGATTACAAGCGCGTCCTCGATGCACAAAAGCGTATGAAGGCGCAGGGACTGACAACGGAAGCCGCAGAGATGGCCGCCTTTGAGTTGAACTCGCACGACCTGGCGCGAGTGGGAGGGAAATAAAGCAGTGACGAGTGACAAGTG
>Ga0182001_10000064_pt1 | contig 26074 bp, 9 predicted proteins | sample BulsoiFelSFmetaG_FD_120485 | JGI IMG/M metagenome (GOLD analysis project Ga0182001, IMG submission 120485) | Bulk soil microbial communities from Mexico - San Felipe (SF) metaG | ecosystem: Environmental > Terrestrial > Soil > Agricultural land | place: Mexico: San Luis Potosi | collected... | reverse complement strand
GCATGTTGCGCTTCGTCAATTTGGAAGATGCGATTGACAAGATGCCCATAGAGCTATCGGGCGGCATGCGTCGCCGCGTCGGAATCGCGCGCGCACTTGTAGGCGATCCCAAGATCGTCATGTTCGACGAGCCAACCGCTGGGCTTGACCCGCCGACGGCTCGCACAATCTGCGAGCTGGCGATGAAGCTGCGCGATTTGGAAGACGTTTCTTCGATCTTCGTCACGCACGAGATGAACAATCTGGAGTATCTCTGCTCCGAGTATGCCGTCGTCAACGACGCCGGAGATGTAGTCTTCGAAAAAGAGGGCGAGCGGCTCTGCCTGATCAACACCAAAGTGATGATGATTCGTGACGGCGAGCAAATTTTCCACGGCACCGACGAGTCCTTGAAAAAAGCCGAAGACCCATACATCCAAAGGTTCCTTCGTGGACACTGAAAGGAAGGGATGAGGGATGAGGGATGAGGGATGAAGAAAGCAAGGCGGTCTTTCCGTCTTTCTTTTCTTTCACCCCTCCTCCCTCCGCCCTCATCCCTCATTAAACTATGCCTCCTTCTAAAAAAACCATCGGTCTGAGCGAGTTGCGAGTTGGACTCTTCGTCCTCATCGCCATCGTCGTTCTTGTCTTCTTGATATTGAACGCTTCGGGCGACATCAATCCGTTTGCGCGCAAGCTGCACCTGCGTGCGCAGTTCACGAATGCGGATGGCTTGCGTGCCGGTTCCGAAGTCAGGCTCGCGGGCGTCCGCGTCGGCAAGGTGGATGAGGTCAAGCTTCTACCGCCTTCGGATCAGCCGAACTCGGCGAAGGTCGAAGCGCGGCTCGCCATTGACAATACGATTGATGGAAGACCCGCGAGCGAGCGTATCCGAACCGACTCGACCGTTTCGCTCGGCTCGCCCAGTCTTCTGGGCAACGACAAGATCGTCAACATCTCTGCGGGCACAGCCGTCGGTCAACCCGTCGCCGAGAACGCCTTGCTCACGCCGTCCACTCTGAACCAGAGCACGCTCTCGAATCTGGTCGGCCCGGACATCGCCGATCAGATGCAAGGCATCACTAAGAACCTCAACGAGATTACGCGCAAGATAAACGAGGGACCGGGCACGATGGCGCGCATTCTCAACGACGAGGCTCTCTACGACAGTCTGAACGCGACCGTCCTGGACACGCAGGCCGTCATCCGCCAGATTAGATCAGGTCAAGGCACTGCCGGAAAGTTGATTAACGACCCGGCGATTTATAACAACGTCAACGACCTCGCCGTTCGTCTCAACGACATTGCCGAAGGCTTACGTCGTGGGCGCGGCACGGCTGGAAAACTTTTGACAGACGAAGCTCTCTATAACCGTATTAACAGCATTGCGAACCGCGTTGACGCATCAGTCAACGACATCAACAATCTGATCGCAGATGTTCGAGCAGGGCGCGGGACGGTCGGCAAACTTCTCACAGACGAAGCCATCTACAACGATGCACGCACGGCCATCGCGCGCTTCAACACGACCACCGAGCGCATTGACAACATGATCTCGTCGGCGCAGCGCGGCGAAGGCACTGTCGGCAAACTTCTGACAGATGATCAACTCTACAACAACGTCAACCAACTCTCTTCGGAAGCCGTCAAGCTGATCTACGACTTTCGACAGAACCCGAAGAAGTATCTGACCATCAAGTTCCAGTTATTTTAAGACTGCCATCCTGTCCCTGGAAAATTAAGTTATGCCCTGAAGAAATTAAGTTGTTCCCTCTCCGAGTTAGCGTCCAGCAAAGTTTGTCTTGCTCAAAGCCTCCCGGAACTTTCTGACGGCCTCGATATAATCGCGTTTGTTGAGAAGCGACTGCCCTTGTGCCAGTGAAGCCTTCGCTGCCGCGACCTGCTGGCGTTGTCCGCTATTGCGGACGGCGGCTTCAGCACGGGCAATGGCTTGTACCGCGACCGACTTCGTCGTCAGAGTGAGCAGGCTTTTAATCCTGGTCAGGCTGGATGTCGGGGCAAAGATAAAGCTGAACCCGACGCTGATCTTCGGCGCACTCAGTGTTGGGTCAGACGCTTCCGCCGTCACCAGATGTTGGATGCTCTGCTCCAGCTTCTCCAGTGCGGCGTTGTCGTTTCCCCTGGCGAGTTGGTCGAGCGCGCCGTTGTTGGCCGCACAGGCGTTGTTACCGTTGAGCACTGTGATAGCGTCGGCGAGCGCACGCGCCGCCGTGCCATTGCTTGAGGTCATGCTGGAGAGGTCGCCTACGGCCTGCATCATCGCGCCGGAAGGAGTGACCACACGAACAGGACGTGTCCAGCTAGAGACCCCGGTGTCGTCGTCGCGCACGATTACCGTCAACTGGTATTGTCCCGCCTGTTGGTAGATGTGCGATCCGGTCATGTTGGACGCCACAGTGCCTGGATTCTCGATGGGCGTCGCGTCTCCCCAATCTCTGGTTGCCGTGAGTATGTCCCGCGTGCCTGGATCGTAGTAACTTTCGTAAGAGGCAAGTGTGAGTCCCGTCAAGACCGGGTCGGATTCTCCGACCTCCTGCCCTGCGTCGTCCAACACTCTGTCAATCCTCGTCGTCGGGGCCACATTCCTGACCGTCACGGTCGTGTCAGCATAACCGTTGCCACCGTCATTGTCCTTGATGACGAGGTTGACCGCATAAACATCCGCAGGTGTGCCCGTGGGGTTATCGTCAAGGTACTGGTGTGCGATGCTGTAAGTCTTGGCTCCCTCTGGCCGAGAAATAGTCGTGATGCTTCCATCCTTCCAGTCCATCGTCAGCTCAAACTTGTCGTTGACGCCTGGGTCTGTGGTCGTCCCGTTGATGGTCGCCACGCCGTTCTCGTCAATGGTCACGCTGTTGGCGGTGATGGTTGGCGCGACGTTTTCGACCATCACCGTAAGGGTCTGCTCCGCCTTTCCCGCGTCGTAGCCGTCGTCCGCCGTCACTGTCACTGTGTATGTCTTGCTCCCGTCGGGGAAGGTGTACACAGGGTCAGTGCCTTCTGCTGTGCCAATTTCCTTATCCCCATCTTTGAAACTCCAGGTGTAAGTCAGCGGGTCGTTGTCCGGGTCTGAGCCGGTGACGTGGAACTGGACAGGCGACCCTTCAAGCGGCGTCGGGCCGTCGAAAGAGGCGCTGACGGTCGGCCGTCGGTTGATGTTGATGGCGATGGGGCTGGTGGTGTTGCCTTGATTGCTCGTGCTGTCCGGCAGAGGCTCGTCGTGCTCGGCGGTCACGAGGGAGGGCAAGCCGAAGCTGGAGTTGACGACCCCGACGGTGAAGTACTTGCGATGAAAGTCGGCGACGAGGAATCTTTTGTACTCTGCCGAGCCGCTGAGGAAGACGGGTATCTTTTTCCCTCCGTCGCTGAGCGCGTGGCTCACCAGCCCGTACTCTTCGTGTATGTGGCCCGCGAAGATTGCCACCACGTTCTGGCCCGCGATGGCGTCCTTGAACCTCTGGTCGTAGATGACGCCGTCGTTGCCGGATTCGCCGCAGGGGGACCAGTCGTAGTCCTTCTGGCTGCACGTGTTGCTGCGGCTCTCGTTGCAATCACAGGCGACGGCATCATGCATGTTGAGGACGATGGCTTTGCCCGCGGCGGTGGCGGCTTCGAGGTCGGCCTTCAGCCAGTTGTAAGACCGGGTCACTGTGAAGCCAGGCGACTCGTTGATCTTGTACGTGGTCAGCGGCCCAGTGACTAGCCGTTCGGGCATGTCATACTCATAGTCCGGCCGGTAGTGGAGTTGGACGAAGTGGTAATTACCAACGTCGAAGGAGTAAGCGAGACTGCCCTGGCTGCCGGTGGGCCGCTCGTGTATGCAGGGAACTTGTGCCCACGACGCGTTGCCGACCGTGCCACTCACCTCGAAGCAAGTAGCGCCCGCCACCGGGGGCTTCAGAACCGCAGTGGTGTACCAATCATTAATGCCTTTGGCAACCTGTATCTCGACTTCGACCTGTGTCCCTCTGGGGAAGGTGAGTCCTCTCCTCTGCGTGACCTCGAAGGAGTTGCTTCCAAGTTGCACCTCCGAGGTGAAGACACCCGGAAAGATTTCAACGCGGCCGGGGTATTTCACGAAAAAGCGTATGTCGAACCCGCCTGAGTTCTTCACGCTCACGTAGGAATTCAAGTCCAGATTGCTCACGCGCGGATTGCCGTCGAGGAGTTCCGCCATGTGCCAAACGGCCTCTTTGCCGTTGCGATCATAGTCGTAGGCGTATAGCAGCGCATCCCCGTCCCCCCAACTACCGAACGCACCGCTGGACAAGCCCGGAAGCTTCGAGACGTTGTTTTTGTAGTCGTGATTACCCAGCCCCAGATAGATTGGATAGTGAACGCCTTCCGAAGATAAAGGGATGCCCGAAATTAAAGGGATGCCGTAGTAGAGTCGCACAAAACCCTCCCAGTGACTTTTATGGAAGAAGTTTGTCAAATCTCCGTTGATGATGAGACCCGACGGCTGCTTGACGGGCGCGCCCCCCAGCCCTGCCGTCTTTGTGCAATCGGTGTTGGCCAGCGTCTTGCACTGGATGCTGGAAGGCCAGCGCCCGCTAACGGAAGTCAAGAAGCCGTTTCTCTCCTCCTCAAAACTGAGGTTCTGAATAGCGTTCATGGCACGCACCATCTCCGCGTTACTCTGCTCGCCCAGAATTAACGTGACAGGCTTATCCTCCGTCTCGCCCCTCCACCAAGGGTACTGCGGGTCAGAGGAGAAGAGCATCGAGAAACTTTGATCGGCTTGCGGGGCTGGTGCGGCGGGGGCGGTCGAATCCGCTTTCTGTGACGCCAGCAGGATGCCCGCAAACAGGGTGAACGCTGCTAGAAGTGTTCTCTTCATTGTCGTGTCTCCTTTGTGAGCTGCCTTTTCAGGGTGACGGTAAAAACCCTTCGCGTCTGACAGCTCCCACTTTGCCAGTGCTGTGCCAACGCTCAGTCTTCTCAAAATTGGCGCGTGGGCGGGGCAACTCGTGGGGCGAAGCGCAGAGGAGTAGTGTCAGTTTCGACATCTCTAACTGTCAGAAACGACACCGTGGCGGGAATTGAAGGCAAGGGATATTATTGCTGACATGCCGCCGCCCGTTGCCGTATGCTAACGGCCTGAAGCCTTCGACCAAGATGCCCTGACCGCTATGTCTATGAAGCCAAGACTGATTTCTATTTCAGGCCCGCTCGAGGGGACGACTTTCGCCTTGACCAGGGACGAAGTGACGATAGGCCGTGATGCGTCCAATCAGCTTTGCATCGACGACCACTCCGTCTCGCGCCAACATTGCCTCATCAGAAGAGAAGCCGACGCGTTCAAGATTATTGATTTGGAGAGCTTCAACGGAACGTTCGTCAACGGTGTGCCGGTCGGAGAGCAGCCACTCACGCACGGCGACCAGGTGGCCCTCGGAAGGGCGCTCTTCCTTTTTCTACTTGATGAAATTGAGAGTGGAGCATCGCACAGCCCGGTCGAGCTGAGCGAAGACAGCCCCACAGCCGTCTCGACAATCCGGCTTGATAGGAAAGACGCTCTCTACTTAAAACCGGGCGATCACGTTGCTGCGCTCCAGCCGACGGCACAGTTAGCCCGCGACCTTAACGCGCTGCTGAAAATCAGTACGGCGTTGAGCGCGATTCGTGAACTAGAGCCGCTCGAACAGAGACTGCTGGAGATCGTCTTAGAGGCCGTCCCTGCCGAGCGCGCCGCGATACTCCTCGTCAGAGAGAATTTAGAAGAGGTGCTCACGGCATTCGGTGCGGATAGGAGAGGCGCGACCGTAGAGCCGATTCGCATCAGCCGAACGGTGGCCGAGCAGGTGATGCGCGAAGGCGTGGCGGTGTTGTGTTGTAACGTCATCGAGGATAGCTCTTTCAATCGCGCCGAGAGCCTGCGCGCATCCGAGATTCATTCCCTGCTCTGTGTGCCGCTGACCATCAGGGAGCGTGTGGCCGGGCTGATCTATCTTGACACGAGTAACCCGGCAACTCAGTTCGACGAAAGCCATTTGCAACTGCTGACGGCTGTCGGCGCAATCGCTTCCGTCGCCATCGAGAACGTCCAACAAGTCGAGTGGCTTCAGAGCGAGAACCGGCGGCTGCACCAGGAGGTCAATCTCGAACACAACATGATCGGCGAAAGCCAGCGCATGCGTGAGGTCTACCGACTTATCGAAAAGATCGCGCCGACCGCTTCGACCCTGTTGATTCGCGGCGAGAGCGGCACGGGCAAAGAACTGGCGGCGCACGCTGTTCACACTAACAGCGAGCGCGCCAATAAGCCGTTCGTCGCCATCAACTGCGCCGTGCTGTCCGAGGCGCTGCTGGAAAGTGAACTCTTCGGACACGAGAAAGGGGCTTTCACGAGTGCCATCGCCCAAAAGCGCGGCAAACTTGAAATCGCAGACGGCGGGACGCTCTTCCTGGACGAAGTGGGCGAACTCACCCCTGCCACGCAGGCGAAGCTGCTACGCGCCCTTCAAGAGTGCCAGTTTGAGCGTCTTGGCGGCACGCGCACGATCAGCGTTGACGTGCGCGTCATTGCCGCGACCAACCGGAATCTGGAAGAAGCCATCAAGGACGGAACTTTCCGCCAAGACCTCTACTATCGCCTCAACGTCATCTCGCTCACGCTCCCTCCGCTCAGAGAGCGCCGCGAGGACATTTCCCTTCTCGCATACTATTTCGCCGCGAAATACAGCAAGAAGTGTAAAAGACTTGTCAGCGGAATCTCTACTGAAGCGCGCGCCTGCCTGTCAGCTTATGATTGGCCCGGAAATGTACGCGAGATGGAGAACGCCATCGAGCGCGCCGTCGTTCTAGGCAACACGGACGTTATCATGCCGGACGACCTGCCTGAAGCTCTTCTGGAAACAGGCCATCCTCAACAGGCTTCGCTCAATTACCACGAAGCCGTCACAGAGATGAAGAGGAACTTCATCCTGAAGGCCATAGAGCAGGCCAGCGGCAACTACACGGAAGCGGCCAAGCTCCTCTGCATACATCCAGCCAACCTACACCGCCTGATTCGCACGCTGAATCTAAGAACCGTTTTGGACAACAAGTCGAACTGAATCGCAGCCTCACGCTCCTTGCTGCCGGGTGTCGTTTCTGACAGCCCTCAGTGTCAGTTGTAACACGCCTGCTTCGCGCCTGGTTTCGACGCCCCCCTTCTCAAAAGGTCGTTGTTTGTAGTCTGAGGCAAACAGCTGCCGTTGACGGCTTCGGTGCGGGCGCGGATTACTCTCGGAAGTAGTCCGCGCCCTCGCTGCCGGATGGCGCTCGCGTCCGTAAGCGATAGGTCACGTCCGGCGGGAGATTGGTGTTGCCCTGAAGAGTCGCCCTCGAAAGACCTCGCGGTCAAATTCTACTGACGGTAACACCGAGAGTGACATCGGTGCTGGTGCAGGTGTAATCAAGCAGCACGTCGTCCCCCAGCGTCAAAACCACTGTGCTGATGTTATTCGGGAACGTAGCGCCAGAAAGCTCCCACCCCTTCGTGGACTCGACAACAGTGAAAGGAACCTGGGGCGAATCGACGACCAGATGTAGATCATCAATCTCAGGAATGCCTTCTTCTCTCAGGATTAACTGATCCTGTCCAAAAGAGATTGTCAGAGAGGCCAGATGGATGAGGCTGCGAGGAACGTCGCTGTCGAGAAGGGGCAAATCGCCGTCCACGATTGTTACCTCAAGAAGCCGGGCCTTGCTTAGGAATTCTGCTGAATTCCATGAAGTGCCGGTCTTATCCGTGAGATGCACAATCGGAGAGTAGAGCGTAACAGGATTAGCGACATCGGCTGGAATCGCATCAGAAGACCCGGTCTCAGACAGAGGACCGCCGCCGCCGGATTTAATGATGACCGGCGTGATTTGTAATGGCTGAGGGACATTTGGTGTGCTTTCGGTAGAGACTGTCATTGTTATTTCTCCTTTCGAGATTGAGGGTTCACTTGTTTGCTCCCGGCAGGAGTTCGTCTAGTTGCTTTCGATCACGCTGGACATCCGGCCTGGAGAGATAGCCTTTGTAATCGTTCGCCGCCCATGCTCTTTCGAGTGCCGTCAGAAGCTCTGCGGCGTGCGAGGCTGCCTCCCGAACTTTCGTCTCGTCTTGCCGCCTGCTGCTTGCCTGCGCAGCGATGAGCCACGCGCGCCATTCGGAATGACGCCGCCCTAAACGTGCGAGAGTTTCCTGAGCCTGCATGGCGGACGTTAAAGCGTTCTGCGCGTCGCCGGCGACGAGCTCAGCTTCGGCAAGCGCAAGCTGCGCGCTCGATATAAGTCTTGGGTCGCCCGCGCGCGTTGCTATGTCAAAGGCTTTCTGACACTCCATTACTCCTGCACGCAATGTGCCAGAATTAAGCTCGGCCAGTCCCAGCGTGTAAGAGACCTGCACGAAAAAATCTTTGTCCTGCGTGCCGCCCAGCGCGGAGGCTTTTCGGCTCTCAGCGAGAGCTTCGCTGTAACGTAATTCGCTCAGCGCCATCTGGGCCTTGAACAGGTGAATCCACGAGAGCAGTTGGTTATCAACTCCGCCGGGACGGCTCGCCACGTCGAAAGCCCGATTGAGCGTATCGCGCGCCTCCTGGTAGCGCCCCAGTTGCCAGAGCAGGTTGCCGCGATTAACGAGGTCATATCCGGTCTTCGGCTCAAGTCCCAGAGACTTGTTGATCTGGTAGCTCTCTGCGAAATGGTTGAGCGCCTCCGCGAAGCGTTCCTGGTGGGCCAGCAGCAAGCCTATGGCGGCGTGCGTGTGGGCCGCCTGCGCCGTGTCACCGGCCTGCTGTGCAAGCTGTAGCTGCTCGTTGAAGGATTCGAGCGCGGCCTGGTTGTTCCCCTGTTGCTCGTTGGCGTAACCGAGCAGGAGCAGCGCCTGCAAAGTCTCCCTGCGGAAATTTCCTTGCCGGTAAAAGGCGAGCGCGGGCTCCAGGTAACTCAAAGCCTTGCCCCCGCTCCCCTGCTGGACAAAGAGGCTGCCGAGTGAGAGCAATGCTCTTGCCTCCCCGCGCCGTCCCTTGTTGGCTTTGGCAATCTGTCGCGCCTGCTCAAAATATTTCTCCGCCTCGCCGTAGTCGCCACGCAGAAAGAACGTGTTGCCGATGTCAACCAGGCCGTTCGTGGTCAGGTTATCCAGTTGTTCGGAGCGCGCCAGCTCAATCGCTCGCGTCGCATACTCTTCGGCGCGAATGGTCTCGCCCGTGCTGTAAGAGACGCTGCCCAGTTGGAGCAGGGTTTTGATTTGCTGCGGCTTGTTGTCAGTCGTCACAGCCAGGTCGAGCGCACGTCGCAACTGCACCTCGGCTTCCGGCAGCTTATCCATCAGATTCAAGAACGCTCCCCTTTGATAGAAAGCTTCGGCCAGCCCTTCGAAATTGCTTTGCGCGTTGTAGAGCGCCTGGGCCTGGTCGAAAGCTGCGACGGCCTTTGCCTCCTCCTGCCGCCGACCATAGAGGATCGCTAAGCGCAGGAAGGCGGCTGCCGATTGCGCGTCGCGGCGCGCAACTTCTTCGAACGCGCCGACCGCGCTCTTGACATCTCCGGCTCTCTCGTAAGCGCGACCAAGATCGAAATAAGCAAAGGTTTTATCATCGTCCGGCGACTGGCCCACTATCTGTTCGTAGTTTTCAACTGCGCCCTGATAGTTGCGGCGCACGGTAGCGGTGATAGCCTGCAGGTAAAGCATGTCGAGCGGGGGCAGCGCCGAAAGATTCGGCGCAAGCTCCGTGACGCGCAACATCTCGCTTGTCGCCCTCTCCTCGTAGTCCAACTCCATCCACGCTTCCGCCAGCCGCGCGTGGGCGAGCGGGAACTGCGTGGCCTGTTGAATCGCCTGCTCAAACATCTTGCTCGCCTTGAGGTAGCTGCCGTCGCGCAAAGCATCAATTCCCGCTCGATACGAACGCTTCGCTTCCGGCGATGGCTCTGCCGGACTCGCGCGTCGAGCCGAGACCCACAGCGCGAGCAGCATGACGACAATCGCCAGCCCCGCAAGCGCGCCCAGAGCGATGCGCGTTTTCTTACGAGAAGACAACCGCGCCAGTGAAGAACGCAGACGCGTCCCCGTTGATTCAAGCACGGGACGGCGTGTGCGCTCAACGCGCGCCCCGTCTGCCAATCGGGACTTAACATCCTTCAAGTCGTTGAGCAAGTCATCAGCCGTTTGATAACGATCATCTGTTTTCTTGGCGAGAGCTTTGAGCGTGAGGCGGTCGAGTTCGGGCGGGATGCGCGGATTAATTTGCGATGGCGGCGGGGGGTCATCGCGGATGACTTGAGCGCAGATTTCGACTAGACCCGTGCCGGTAAAAGCAGGTTTACCGGTCAGACATTCATACAGCAGCGAGCCTAGAGAAAAAATATCGCTGCGCTTATCAACCGGCAGGCCGCGCGCCTGCTCTGGCGACAAATATGAAGGTGTGCCGATGATGACGCCTTCGAGCGTCTCTGTGGCAGAGAATGCAGCCCTTTCACCGGCGGCCTCTGGATTTTCTGTCTCGAAGTGTTTCGCCAATCCGAAATCTAGTACCTTGACCTCGTCGCGCTCGTTAATGGCTACGTTGGAAGGCTTGATGTCACGATGTATAATGCCGTGGCGGTGCGCTTCCGCTATGGCTTCCGCGACCTGCTCGACGATCTCGACCGCACGCTCAAGCGGCAGCGCGTCACGGCTGAGCACATCGCAAAGGCTTCGACCGTTGACCAATTCCATCACGAGGTAAGGTTGGCCGTCCTCTGTTTCGCCGTAATCATGTATGGTTGCGATGTGTGGATGATTGAGCGCGGATGCAGCACGCGCTTCGCGCAAGAATCTCGTGCGGAAATGGCTCTGTCCGGGCATCCGTGGGAGCGTCAGCGACTTGACGGCGACTCGCCTTCTCAGCAGCGTATCTTCCGCGACATAGACTATCCCCATCCCTCCTTCGCCGAGTTTACTCAGGATGCGGTAGTGAGAGATGGTCCGGCCAATCATGAGTCAGGCTCTCCTTTGAGATGAGTACGCAGAAGCGAGAAGTAATGTTGGGAACCAACCCCGACTTGAGAAAGGCCAGGGCTAAAAAAGCCTGTTCGACAGCGGCCATTGTGCGCCAAAGCCAACAGCAATTCAATACTGCGGCTCGCTCAGGGAAGAACTTTATTGTTCACCCAATTCTCTGCTCCGATGTAAGATGAGGCTTTAGGGAAGAACTTTATTTCCACGACGGCGATTTCGGGCAGTCGAAAATAGAGGACTTACATCCTTTTCAGGGAAGAACTTTATTGTTCGTGAACACCTGTTTGCGAACAATAAAGTTTGTCCCTGAACAATAAAGTCTGTCCACAGACAATAAAGACTGTCCCTGCAAGCTGATTTCTAGTTTCGGATGAAGCGTGAGAGGACGTACCAGAAGCGGATGCCTCTGCGCTAGAAATGTTTGATTCACTACTCTCAACCGCCTGAAAGGTGGGTTCTATGTTCCGAATTCTGATAGTTGAAGATATTATAGAGACCCTACGCCAATTAAAGGCGCTTCTCACCGAATCTTTATGTACGACTGAAAATGAACTTCATCAGATCGAAACGGCTCTAACAGTCGAAGATGCTCACAAGCTTATTGTTCAGGCCCGCGCCGATAAGAGACCGTATGACGCTATTATTCTAGATTTGATGTTACCTAAACAATTAGGAGACTCTACTGAGGTTGACGAATCTTTATGCTTAATGGTTCAACGATTTATGCCCTCGACCCTTATCGCCCACATCACAGCATACACTGATGATAAAACTGTAAGAGAGCACTTGAAGAATTATCATATCGAGCAAATTGATAGGTCGTTCGCACTGTCAAAGACAGATATTGATTATGCCCAAAAACTTGTTATCAAGCTCAAAGTATTCCTCTATAGTAACCAGCTAGAAAGACGATTAACACAAATACTTGGCTGGCCTGAAGCGTCCGCATCAATCAAGCCCAATCAATCGAAGTATATAAGAATGCCAGGCCAAGAATCTTTAACTCACGAGATTGCAGCTCTGACTCGCGATATAACGAGACACTGGCACGACCTCGATGAAAAATTAAAAGATCAAATAAGAAGAATATTCTATGTAGATGATGCCAGTGACATTATACGCGTTAGCTTATTACGATAATCGTGAACGAATACATGCTCATAATGAGATTTGCAGGAGGCAAATAATTGAAGGAATCAGCTTCAATATTTCTCAGCTATGCTCGACAAGATCATGAAAGGGTATTTAACCTTTATCAAAAATTGGCTAGTGAGGGCTTCACTCCATGGATGGACTCTAAAAATATTTTGCCCGGGGAAAAAAGAACAGCGAGTATTCAGAAGGCGATTCGGGAATCTGACTTCTTCTTAGCTTGTTTATCAGTAAGCTCCACCAGAGAAAGAGGCTTTTTTCAATCTCAGGTTAAAGATGCTCTCTCGCTTCTAAAGGATATGCTGGATAGTGACATTTATTTGATTCCAGTACGACTAGAAGAATGTGATATTCCAGAATATTTTGAAGAACTACAAGGAGCAGATATATACACAGAGGATGGATGGTCTCAGCTATTGGAAGCAATACAAGAAGGCTTGGATCGTCGCAGGACCAGTGGTATGGAAGCGACTAAGTCTTTAGTACCTGGACCTAATGTTGCTTCGGTGAAGCCTTACGCCGCAATAGAGATAAGTCAGACATGGAAAGAAAGTGAGCAAGATCCTGAGGAAGGAGTTGTTCTACTTTCTCCACATAGAGATGTTACTAGTAAGCTTCCATTTAAGTTGGAATCTGAGCATTTTATTATACATTTCGGCCTTCGTAATCCCACAGCAGGTAAAGGATTAGGTCCTGACGGTGTTCGTGATAGAGCTTTAATCCTTACATATACGGATGCTCTGGAACGTTGTTATAAGGTTATGATTTCACAGCCATGGGCACGTCAACCGCCCATAGCTGGCCCTAATGGAAAAACAACAGTTTACATCTTCGATACTGCTCCATTTACTGCTTTTAATTTACAGGTAGTTCCTTATATTTGTCTGCCCAGTGGTAGCAATGAACCCACAGGTCGAGCAGAATGGGAACTTGCTTCAGCGACCGCTGTTCATCAAGTGGCACATGTTTTTAATTATCGGGAGCGACCGTTCTATGATATGAATTCTGGTGCATGGGCATGGTTTGATGATGCTTTAGCCTACTTAATTGAGTCCCTCGTCTTATCAGATAATTATGACCACTTTCGGCTTTTATCAGAATGGATAAATTCGCAGGGAGAATCGCTTGATAACCCGAGTGCGCGTGTTCAAACGATTCCCTTCATTCGATATCTAGCAAGTCGATTGGGTGTAGAGTTTGTCAATAAAATATGGACTCAATCGCTCCCGGCAGAATCACCTCTCGAAGCTCTGGTACGAATGCTGCCCGAAGGAGAAAGGTTTTCATCATCTGACCCTAATGTGCGCGATCTTTTTGCGTCGGGCTTTTGTATGGATTCATATTTTCTTTGGGATCCTTCAAGTTATTGTTTCATGCCTCAGTTATTTCAGCGATATGGAGATAGAGCGATCTCTGAGAGTTTTTTATTAGGCGCTGGTGTGACTGTAACAATAGAGAATGTAGTTGACCATCTTTCATGTAGGTATTATCGATTCCATCCGAAAGAAAGAGCAGCGAGATTACAAATAGTATTATCCCCTGAAGGTTCCGATACTGTTAGCCCGCTTAAAGCAGAAGTCGCAATAGTTACAAAGGAAAAGCTTCGTGGGAATATTGAACCATTGCACATTGTTCCTTCTTCACGGCATAAAGGTGCTGAGCAACTAGCCTGTAATATACCGTTTTCTCTTGATTATCTAGAGCATATAGTGCTCGTCGTAAGTAACTGCGGGCGTCGAGGATATTTGGAGAGATTGGGCACAGCTAATGATGATAACAAGAGATATTCAATAATGATTTCCGTTAACTAATAGCCATCTATGTTTGTCTCACCAGCCGATTCTCATAGGTTTATGGCCCGCTTATGCACTCACTTCGAAAGGATTCATTCAGATGGACACACCTGTTTTGTTTCTCAGTTACGCCCGACTCGATAAAGAGAAGGTGGAAGCCTTATATCAGAAATTAACTGAACACGGATACAAGCCTTGGATGGATGAAAAGGATATTTTCCCCGGTGAGAACTTCAGATTAGCTATTGAGAAGGCTGTTCGAAATGCTGACTTCTTCTTAGCTTGCCTGTCAACGAATTCTGTTGACAGACGTGGTTTTATTCAACGAGAGATTAAGGACGCATTAGATATGTGGCAAGAGAAACTTGATGACGATATTTATCTTATCCCTATAAGACTTGAAAAATGTGGAGCGCCATACAGCCTTCGGAACTTTCAATGGGTTGATCTTTTCGATAAAGACGGCTGGTCAAAATTACTGGAAGCAATTCAGGAAGGAGTAAAACGTAGGAGCCGTTAGCGTTCAGCAATGCCTTAAATGAATCTTAGGATCCCTGTTTAATAGGGTACGGAACTTAATTTATCAAACATGCTACTTTCCAAGTTTTCAGTGGGGTGAATAATTGAGTTTAGTACGCAACTTTATTTTACTACTCCTTAAAACCCCTAACGTGTAATCAACAACTTATAGCCGACCCAGTACGTAACTTTGATACGCCTTCTTTAGGGAACAACTTTATTATTCGTGAACACATACTCGGTTCTATAAACGGCAGAATTGCTCCTTCTTCAGAAATCAAAAGCGACTGGATACGTATCCAGTCGCCCTGCCCGCATATTTGAATCAGTATCTTAATTGCCAACCTGAAACATGACCGAGAGAAGCCGGGAGACCTAAAATCTTTATTGCAAGTTTATATGCAGCTATGCTAAAGTGGCTCGCGTATCAACAATTGACAGAGTCTATCATTTAAGGTCTGCAATGAAGGTTTGCCGAGAATGGACTCATTGTAATCTTACCGCCAGAGGTACTTCAACAGCTTCGGCTCCGATACCTCTTGATGCAAGGCCGGAAGCAAGCTTCTTCCAATTGCTGTAGTTTTGCGCGCTGATCTTCTCGTGAGAAGGTTTGTCTCGAAGCGCGTTAATCTTTTACTTTTGCCTTATCTCGTTACCAACATAAGAGAGGGGTACAGGCTGACATGCATAGGTGTCATGTCGGTAGCCTCGTTGAAGTAGCTTTCAGTCATAGCTGCTTCTTCTCCTTACCTGTTGGGTCTACGCCTAATAATCTTTCCACACTTGATTCTTTGATTGCAGTGCACAGGAATCGAAGCTGTACAGTCCAATTGACGCGAAGGCGACTCGTGTTCGACCAGCTAATGCAGAAGTCGGCACCGACCGTGAGTGCAGATGGGTGGGCAAACGTTCGGCTCTAAACCGGGCGGCTTGTCGTAGGCGGCTTTCGTTTTCGCGTTGACCTGAACCTGGAGATGAGCATGATTACGTTCAAACTATATCAAGACGGCATCTACCTCACGGAAGCGGACATCTCTAATCCGAGCGGCGCGCGTGTAGGCTTCATGTTTCTGGACGCCCAGCGCACTGATCCAACCTTCACGCTTTCGAGCGCAGGCTGGGTCAGTCTGAACAACACAGGCTTTTTCGTCTTCTTCGTGCCGTCGTCCACGCGCGACTGGGGAACTTTCGCGACCAGCGTCCGCAGCCAATTCAGCAACACGACGGCTGCACAGTTCGGGTGGGCATTGGAGAGCGGCAGCACCGTCACCGTCGAGTCGTTCATCCTTGTTGACTGGAGCGATCCACAGCAACCTGCCGTGCTGACGACGGTTTCACTCATCTTCAACAACGTCACGCTGCAAATCCAGTCGAACCAATTCGGGACCCCGACCACCATCAGCTTCGACGACACGAACAACCAGTTCTTAATCAGTAATCCGGCCATCGGCAGCCAGCAGGCCGTGCTGCTCACCGCGCAACCGCCCTTCGGGCAGGCGCAAACTTTCTACTCGAATTCGCAGAATCTGCTGTTGCCCATGCTTGGCCCACAAGCGGCCAGCGTCAACGCTGGTTTCCAGTTCGCCCCTGCTACCCTCGTGTCACAATTCGAGGGGGGCTTCATGTATTTCGCGCCTCCGCCCACTTCGGGCGCGCCGCTCACGGCGCTTAACTATCCGCTGCTGCGCTCACCCAGCGGTACGCCGACGCTGCTCAACTTCAACGTCTGGCTCGACCTGCTTCAGCCGCTCGTCGCCACACGCTCATACTTCCAACTCACCGACGCGCAACTGAGTTCCTACTTCAGCAGCTCGACCGGGCGCACTTTCGCGCTCCGCACGGTGGACGACGGCGATGCGAATAACATGAGCCGCTATGTTTTCGCCAACCGGCCTTACAACGCGACGAGCGATAAGCAGTTCTATTACCTGGCCCCTGCGGGCAAGTTCTATCTGGCGAGCGATGGCGGCACGACGGCTGAGGTTGAGTCTGGTCCAGAGTCCGGGAGCAACTGGCTGTTGTGCGGGGTGACGGGCACCGAGTTCCTAAAAGCGACGGTGACAGGCTCCGCCGCCGACGCCTTCTATTTCGAGCCGGGCCAGCCCGCCTTCAGCACGCCACCCCAACCCCAATCCCAACAGTCGTCTAGCGGAACGCAGACCTTCCTTGATAGTGTCGGCGGCAACGTCACTACGTCGTGGGTTCAGTACATCACGTCGGCGGGCGAGTATGTGTCGCAGCCACAGGAGTCGCCACTCTTTCAGCAGGAGGGGTCAGGGTCGGAGCAACTCGAAGGCTATGAGACCACAAGCGGGATTCAGGTTTACACGCTTAATTTCAACCCACTGGCGTCATGGTCGGCAGCGACAGTGAATGCGGCGAACGCAGCAGCGGCGGTGGCCGGTCCGGTGAGCGGCCCCCCTGTCCCGATGGTGCCTTATGCTGGCGTCTCTCTGAATCCAAATCAAGGTCCAGGACCAGGCCCCTACAACGCAATGGAGTTGAACGCGTTGAACCCGACACGCAAGAACGCGTACAGCAACGCGCAGCCCAAGCCGAAGGTGTCGGCACAGGCCGCCGCTTCAGACGACGACCTGAAATATTCCATGATGCCGCAGGGGTTGCTCGCGGGACTCACCACTGCCCCCACGCCGGAGTGGCAAACGTTGCGCATCGCAAAGAGTCCGTCCGGGATTCTTGAATTCCTCAACTTGGGGACAGATATTCGTCAGACGCTCCTTCAGAATCAGATCTTCGCGGTCATCAGCACCACACAGAGCGGGTCTTTGTTTGAGTTCGCTGACACCAGTCAGCGAATCAACATCGCCGACTGGATATTCAATCTGACGCCGGACGGAACGAAGTCGAGTGATGCGGAGAAGACGCCGCCGATTCTCATCCTGAAGTTCTACCCTGGCTCGTCCATCGCCTCCCTCGTCAACGACATGCGGTTCTGGTCTAAGCCCGACATCTTCAACACATCCGACTTCACGGCGACGCAAGCTCAGACATATCTCCAGAAGATGATTCAGGAGGCATGCTCGGCAGTTTACAAAGACCAGTGCACCGACGGTAGCCCGAACAACAACGCGCAGCCGGACACCAGCAGCCTCTATTACAACTTCTATCAGGCCGTCACCGATCCGAACTTTAGCGGCCTCCTCGCGGTCAACTGCAACATGCAGCTCGACGACCTGCCGCTCGCCATCCGTGCGATCCTGGGCGGAATGACCAAGACGCCGCCGGGCGGTGGGCCGCCGGTCAGCAACATAGACGCCTTCCGCGTCCACCATGTCGGCGTGCAGATCAACGACACAGACCCGCAGAGCACGACGCCGACGCTGACGCAAAGCTCGCTGTTCGGCCTCGTTGATTACGAGAAGCCGCAAGACAGCTCGACGCAGGCTCTCACGGCAGCGTCTGAAGACGGAATCGGCGTTGACTACTCTTTTGAGGTTGAATACCTGCGCGCCCTGTTCACCAACTCCGAACTGCGCCAGTTCGCCTGCAAAATCAACCTGACGGTTAACAGCCTCTTCGCCACCGATGTCACACTTGATTCCAACCCCGACAATATCGTCGTCATCACCGGCTCGTATCAGGCCCACTCTGGGGATGATGGCGACACCAATCAAAGCTCCGGGCAAGACGTTTACTCTTTCGTCGCCGAAGGCAAGTTCGCCTTCAACTTCGCCACTAATCCATATCTAAAGAACATCACGCTGACCAAGCTTCAGTTCTCCTTCTTACAGGAAACCCCAGTCACGAGCGGAGGCGGCAGCGGCACGACTACCACCATCGAGTCGCGCTTTTCCATCTGGGGGAGCATGGTCTTCAACCAGCTCGACGTGCTGGACATCTTCTCCTTCGAGAAGCTCTCCTTCGCCGACCTCGGCATCGGCGTCAAGTACAACCTGACTACCTTCGAGGCTCCGCCCAACCCGCCTCCACCGCCCGTCACGACCGTCCCGCAACTCACCTTCTCGCCGGGCGACCTGCGTTTCGACTTCGCGCAGACCACCAACCGCCAGTCGAGCACGAGCCTCTTGAGTCTCATCCCGTTTAAGCTCAAGTCGTTCCTCTACTCCCAGTACGCCGATCAGACGCTTGAGAGTCTCAAATATTTCTCCTTCAGCGCGAACAAGGACATCCCGGCCCTGTCGAGCCTGAGCGATACCTTCAACTTCGCGCTCATCTTCGACCTCGACCTCGGCTCTATGGGCGGGCTGGTCGGCTCGCTCTCGGCCTTCAAGTTCAGCATCATCATCGGCTGGCTGAGTGGTCCACAGGGTGGGCTGGCGCTCGGCGTGCAACTACCGCAGGCTGACGGCAAGTTGGAGATCAAGATCGAAGGTGTGCTGACCATCTCTATCCAGGAATTCAAGCTGCAATATCAGACCATCACCGGGACCGGCACGCCGCGCGATGGCGAGCAAATCTTCGTGCTGGGGATGCACAACACCTATCTGGAATTGCTCGGGAAGCGATTGCCCCCCGGCACAGCCTTGTTCGACTTCGCGCTCTTCGTCCCGACTGAGGACGCACAGCAACTCGGCTGGATCGCCGCTTACAACAACGAACCCAGTGAGAACGGCAGCGGAGGCAAGACCTCTCGGCTGCTCACGGACGGCTCCGAGAAACGTGTGCCCGCCCGTGCAAGTGAATATGGCGAAGGCAGTAATGGCAACGGCGGCGGCGGAGGGGATGAAGGGGGCTCTGTCTTTGAACTGCTCTATCTCGGCGGCGGCCAGCGTGTCGGCCCTGATCCGAATGACCCGAAGCAACCGAGCAACTTCAAAGAGTTCAAAGAGTTCATGACCACTGAATTCTGGGACTCGTTTAAGAAGAATGATTACGCGGCCATCTATCACCCGGAATCCAAATGGCTGGTCGTCGCCGACATCAAACTGCTGGGCATCGTTGAACTGGGCTTCGTCTTTTACGACTATACGCCGTTCTACAGCCTGATGCTCAACGTCGAGAAGCTGTTTGAGTTTGAGATCACCTACACCAAGATCAGCGATAGCATCGGGCTTTTCTACATGAACTTTGCGTTGCCCGATTCGCTGCGCACGTTCCAGGTAGGCGCGGCCTCGCTCACCCTGCCGTCCATCGCCGTGAGCGTTTACACCAACGGCAACTGGAAGCTCGATGTGGGCTTCCCCGCTGGCGACGACTGGAGCCGCTCGTTTCAGATTCAAGCGCAGGCTGGTCCAGTGCCCGTCACCGGCGCAGGCGGTTTCTATATCGCGAGCCTGAGTTCGGCCACGTTATCCATCTTCAAGGGCAACTACCCGAGCATTCTCGCTTTCGGTTTCGCCGCCCGCCTCGGCGTCGGCAAGGACTTCACGAGCGGTCCGCTCAAGGCCGGAATCAGCGTCACCTTCTTCGGCATCATCGAGGGCGCTGCCGGATACCTGTCCAACGGCTCGGACAACATCTTCAAGAAGCCGGACGCTCTCTCGCTCAAGGGACAGTTCGGCCTCATCGGTGAGATTTACGGCTCGATTGATTTCGTCATCATCCAGGCCAGCGTCAACGTCACGCTTCAGGCGAGCATCGGCGTTGAGATCATGATGGAAGGCTCTACCGGCGGAACTATTTTGCTCTACGTCGAAGCCAGCGTGAAGGTGAGCGTCTCGGTAAAGATAAACCTCGGATTCTTCTCCATCCACATAAGCTTCAGCTTCAACGCGTCGTTCCGCTTCCAGTGGCAGTTGGGCGGCTCGTCCTCCGCCGAGACGATGCGACTGGCGGTGTCGGCGCGGATGCTGGTCGCGCCGTCCGTGCTGGCTCTGTGCCCCGGCATCAATCCCGCAGTAGGTCTCTGGTTCCTCCCGGAAGTGACCGTCTATTTCCCGACGACGACGGGCAACGGCACGCCATGGTTCGTCGGTTCGCTCAGCATCGAGTACGACCCCAATCCGCCTGCCACGATCACGTACAGCGATTTCAAACCTTTTGAGGCGGTCACGGCGCAACTGACGACATGGGCGCTCTCGCACGTCCTTGAACTCTCCGGCTGCTCGTCCAACGTCACGGAGCAACAGATAGACGGACTCGATCAAACGCCGGAATCGCTCGTCGGCTGGATTGACTATCCTTCTCTACTCCTACAACTGGCAAACTTCCAGGTCGGCATCACCGTCCCGTCAAGCAACTCCCCGACGCAGGTTTCCGCCGCGCCCTTCCCGATGTTCCCGTTCCTCCAGTTGACGACGAAGGGACGACTCGACAGCTCCGGCAAACCCGCCGATCTCAACTACCAATTCTCCTCGAAGAATAATGTTCCGCAGACTTATATAGATGATGTCCAGTCGCGGTTCAAACAGCTCTACGTCAACCAGACACAAGCTGGCGCGACGAGCACCGTCGCCGCTCCGCAGGATGGCGACATCCCGCTCAGCCAGGAGATTTTCCTGGACTACTTCACCGGCCTCATTCGCGGGGCTGTGCATCAACTCCTGCAAACGATGCAGGATAATAAGAACCCGAATGACCCGACCAACACCTGGCAGCTCGACCAGTTGATTATGAAGGCAGTCGGCAGCGGGCTTTTCGCCTCGCTGGCGGGACAGGTATCGAGCATGTTCCGCGGCGGCGTCCGTCTCCCGACAGCGACCGGACTGACAGTACCGGACGGGATGCAACCGCAGGCTTCGACCTATCCGCTCTACGCGCTGCTCTGGCAGGAGTTCCCCGTCGGTGGACCAGTCGGCGGCCCCGTGGCGTCGTACACCATCGCGATCACCAATCTCGATAGCACGCAGCCCTGGGTTAAGCCGAACGTTAACTGGACGCTCACGGATACCTTCGTCAGCCCATACCAGAAGCTCACGCCCTCCGACGTGGCGCTGCCAAGCCAGCCGACGCAACTGCCCTTCACCAACACTGGTCCGCAGTCGTTCGCCTTCGAGAATCCAACACCCTGGACGCAGGGAAGCACGGTGACTAGCCTGCGCCCGTTCCCGTCGAACCTGCAACAGCTTCAGCAGGCGACTGTGGGGCCGATCAGCGTCGTCGTCGCATCGCGCGCGACGGGGAGCGCCTACCTCCCAGGCGGGACGCCGCTCGACCCGAAGAGCTTCACCTGGGCGACGAGGATCAACATCACGATCAAGCAGGTTCCGGGCGGCAAGCCGGGCACCTGGCTGCCGGATGTCTATGCGCTCAGCGGCGCGAGCCAGCAGGACCAGGCGCTGCTTGAGCAGATTCTCAAGGTGCTCGAACCCCAAAACCCCATCGCGTCAATTCAAGTGCTTTACCAGACAGAGGCGGGCGCGACGGGACTCAATTCAGCTCCCGTCAAACCGGCGGATGTCTTTGTGCTGCGCACGAACACGACGACCGTCTCCGCGCCGCCAACGAACGCGAACCTGATGTTGATGGCGACCGCGCCGCAGCCAACCGAGGTCGCCGTGGGCGCGCAGATTGATGAAGACAAGGGCTTCCTGCAAATCATCCAGCAGGCGGCGGTGACGAACGCTCCCGGTTATTATCTCCGCTATCAGGACACAGCAGGCGACAACCTGCCGACCAAGCTCTTCACCTCTGGTCCTGCACCGCTGACACTGCTCATCAGCTACGTGCCCGACAACAGCCTCAACACGCAGGCTTCACCCGCGCAGGTCCAGCCTTACTACAACACGATAGCCCTTTCCGCCGCCGACGCGACTTTGCTCTATTACGCCTGCACGACCGACCCGGCGCTCGACACGCAGTACAACGCTGTCGCTTCAGGCTCGGTCGGCGTGTCGCTGACGCGCGACGACAGTTCAATGCAATTGCAGGTCAAGAAGTCGCTGGCCGCGACTCACGGTCTCAAGCACGGGCGCGTCCGTGACAGCTTCGAGCTTATCAGTGCCCTCTACAAGGCGGGCGTGAAGGATGAGGCCAAACTGCACACGGCACTCGCACAAGCCAACGCCGCGCCCGCGCAGTTGAACGCCCTGTATAGCCTCGTCACCTATCAGGTTGAGCAGAGTAACGGCTTCATCAAGAGCTATCTCTCCGCACCCGTTCAACCGCAGCAGCCCAACGGCACGAACGGCGATGCGCCCGAGGACGACGGCGAGTATAACTATCGCGTGTTCGTTCCGCTCTACAACCTCGCCGACGACAATCAGAATTTGCAGCAGGGTGTCCCGCCCAATCGCTACGCCAGCATCAACGACCCGTTCGACATAGACTTTTATCTCAACGACGCCTTCGGAAATCAAATGCCGAATACGTTGAGCTTCGGCGGCACTAATCTCTACTTCGACCCGATTACGCCGATTGACGAGTGGATGGGCGTCGTCACGAGGTACGACTTCCTCGTCAACGGCGCGCCGCAGGCGAATAGCCTCACCGTCCACCTGGAGCCGAGCGCCGCCGCGTTCGATAATCTGACTCTGGACCAGGCCGCTGCCGCGCTCCAGCTCTACTACACAGTCTATGACCAGATCACAAGCCCCGGCGTCTCCTTCTACATCGAGACCAACCTCGCGCTTCAGTCCGGCGGTACGATGACCCAGGTCACGCTCATACAGGCGCAGCAGTCGGCAGTGGAGCAGATGGTCAGCGGCATCATCACCTATCTCGAAGCTTTCATCACGACGCCGCAGGCGTTCAACGTCCAGCCGGTGCCGTTGTCAATCACCGTCACGGGAGCGGGTACGCTGCCGCTGGTCTTCGAGATGGCCGTGCTCTTCGGCATCCAGCGCGACCCGGCGCTGATCTCGCCCTTACTGAAAGACCAGTTCGGGAATGTTACTTACCCGCCCGCGCTGAACGTCAGCAGCACCGTCGCCTCGTCGGTTGGGTCAGCCACCTCGCCGGACATCAACACCTTCGCCGCCAACTTCAGACAGGCGTTCATATCGCTGGCGCTGTCGGTGGGCTTGAACGGGGCGCGGCAGCAGCAGCAGCAGTCAAGCACTGCGATGGCACGCTCTCAGCTCAAAGCCAGTGGCGTACCAGTCGCAGGGACGGGGTCGGGCCAGTCCGGCCCGCAGTCGCTGTGGGCGGTTCAGGCACTGCTGCTCAATCTCAGCATCGGCCAGAGCGGGAGCGCCCCCGGCCCGCGCTATGCTTCGCCCAAGCCACTGGACAACACGCTGAATACGGGGCTGGTCAATCTGCCAACCCTGCCCAACACGCTCACGCAACTGCCCACGCAGCAGCTTTTCGTGGATGTGGACCTGGACCTTTTCAACCGCGCGTTCTTCCAGGCCGTAGACGACATCCTCGCTCCGGCCTCAGCGGCACAGGCGTTCGAGCAGGCGCGCGACGCGTACCAGACAATCACGAACGGGCGCAAGGCGCTCTCCCAGGAGTACTCTGATAACGAGGTTGACTGGCTGTTCAGCCCGAATTCGCCCTTCACAGGCACACAGCCGCAACTCGTCGAAGCCCGCGAGACTTTCGAGCAGCAGATGCGCGCCGCCCTTATGACGGCCTACTCTGTTGACACGATTGTGCAGTACGCCGTCGCCTGGGCCTCGGCTGTGCCGAGTGAAGCCAACGATCAACTCTCGCTCTTCGGACAGGTGCAGCCCACTGGTGGCAACCCGCTGCCGAAGGGAGCGGGGCTGTCAACCGTGACGCTGCCCGTGCGCAGCGACAACCAGAGCGTGCTCACCTTCACCTATGGCACGTCGGAGGTGCAGGATGTGGCCGAGGTGGGGATTGACCTTGAGTTCAACATCACCCACGTCGAATATTTCCTCGAACCTAAGAGCGCAACCCCGCCCGACGAGGCGCGGCCTTCGGTCTGGCTCCAGCTAGTTGACCCTTATCCTCCCAACGGTCTGCCGCACATCGGCCCGGCTCAGACGAAGACCACCATCCCGCTCGTCTTCCGCCAGTTCCCGACGCCGCCGACCATCATCAATCAGTCGGGCGTCGGAGGCGCGAGCAGCACGCTGTCAACGAGCACCGGACAGAACAACCCGCTCACTGCCGCCGCCGCTTGGCACTATGACTACTCGTACCAGGCGCAACTTACGGTGCATGATCAGATCGTCACCGCGATAACTTACAACACCAATCTGAACAGCTCGTCCGGCACGAACGCGCTGGCGGCAACCGCAGAGGCTGACGAGCAGCTCTACACGCTGTTCCAGGCGCTCGCGCGCTTCACCGCAGCCTACGCCGTGCTCCAGCCCGTGCTCAACGACCTTACGAATTCGAGTTGGAAGGACGCGGCGCAAGCCTTCGCCTCGCTCGTTCTGGATGTCCAACGAAACACCGACTGGAATCCCGTGCCAACCAATGCGCTCGGCCTCGGCGGACAGCTTAACAACATCACCGACTCATACAATGTCACCGACCTCCCGCAGCAAAGCCAACAACTCATCACGTTGACGTGGGACGCGAATCAGGGCGAGACAAGCTGGCCGAACGCTACACTGTCCGTCGTGGCTATGAGCACTGACGGGAAGGTGCTTCCGGGGACGGAGGGGACGATCACTGACGGCATTACGTACCTCTATACGCCGCCCGCCACGCCTACAGACGATTGGGTGATTCACCAGATCGAGGTGGACTCTCTGAACGTGCTGATGGCCGAGAACGCGCTGTCGAGTGTCCAGATCGAGCGCAACCTGATTAAACTGACGGCCCCCGACCAGACGACATGGGACTCTCAGCCCGAGTTCATCTACATGACGCCGGTTGTGAGTTCCAGCCAGCCTGTGACGCCATTCGTGGACAACAGTGTGCCCATTGATGTCACGCAACTTCCGAATCAGGGAGCCAGCTCGACTTGCCCGACCTCGCAGTCCAGCCTGTGCCAGCGCATTTACACGATCATGAACGACCTGCTCGGCGATCAGGAGCAGGTGTCGGCGCTGCTGGCGGCGAAGGCTGAGGTGAATCAGGACAACACGGCACTGCGTCGTGTTAAGATCGCGTGCGGCTACCAGTACCCGTTCACGGCTGCTGCCGGTGGTGTCATAGACCAGCAGCCGATTAGCCCATTGGTGCCGGTGGTGCTGGCGCGCTCCTTCGAAATTGACGGCAACCAGCCGGACCAGTTAAATGAATTCGCCGCACTCTATACTGCGGCGATCAAGAGTTGGAGCGGCCTCAACGGCGTGACCTTCGGCCCGAACTCGCAACCGGCTGGCGCGCAGTTGGTCTTCGACATTACTCTCTACGCGCAACTGAGCGGTCTCAACACGCCGGTGTTACGGCTGCGCAGTTTGCAACTGAAGTTAACCGACATCGATCCCCTATGAGCAGCGCCTTTGCAGCGCACAGGTGGGTTTGATGGCGAACCACCGCCCGCAAGGGCGATCACTGTTAAGGAGAAAAAAAATGGTAAGTAAAAAGTCAAGCAAGAAGGCTAGTAAGAAGGCCAGTAAAACGGCCAGTAAAACGGCGAGCAAGTCGAAGGGCAGATTCAACTTTGCGGTCATCGGCGTGAGCGCCAACAACCCGAACTGGAACGGCTCGCCTCTCACACTGAACCCCAACGACAACGCGAACATGCCGCAGGCTCCCAACGGCTCGTTGGTCTTCGCGTACCAGAATACGGCGACGATCAACACGATGGGGCAGTTGGCGATCACGTCCGGCGGCGGCGCGCCAACCTTCCTCAACGCACAATCGCTCCTTAATCAGCCGAACATCTTGACGCAGAACTTCGGCG
>Ga0182001_10000063_pt1 | contig 26243 bp, 22 predicted proteins | sample BulsoiFelSFmetaG_FD_120485 | JGI IMG/M metagenome (GOLD analysis project Ga0182001, IMG submission 120485) | Bulk soil microbial communities from Mexico - San Felipe (SF) metaG | ecosystem: Environmental > Terrestrial > Soil > Agricultural land | place: Mexico: San Luis Potosi | collected... | reverse complement strand
TAACAGGGGGGGGGCGGCGGGGTGGCGAAAACGTGCTCCCCCCGGGGGAACAGACAGGGTGGGATGGCCCCGGGGGGGGGGGGGGGGGGAGGGGCGGGCCGCCTTGAGCCGAGGCTGAAACAGAGAGAGTCAAGATTAGAAGGAGCAAAGAGACTGACGCGTGAGTCTTTCGTGGGCGCATAAATGTTTCCTTTGCTGATTGAGTTAGGCGGCGCCGTGGGACCTAGCTTGTGTAAGTCGCGGCGTCGCGTCCGTAGGGCCGGAGAAGTCCGTGCATACCACCAGTCAGTCCCGAAGGAAGCGTCAGGCACGGCATGAAGGTTGAGGCCAGTGAGCGAGCGCCGATGTCGGGGTCAGGCGCGGAGAACTGATTACGAGTCAAGTTGAACGGTGACAAGTATGATGAGGTCGCAGGAAGAAGGCCGACATTGGAACAACTCCTTCCGGGCAAAGCTCTGTCGCGGGAGCAAAGCTGGTTTCAAGATTAAAGCGGCTAGAGAGGACGTGTACGTGTCGGGGGCGCCGGAGTACGAGCCCCTTGCTAAAAGCGCGTAGGAGCTATCCGAAAATCGGTACCCCGTCAAGCTGATCGCTGGCGCTAAGTCGGCAGGTGAGGTTGATGTAAGGTCCGTAACCCTGAGCCTCCACGACCGACTCAAAGGCTGGCACTCTACGCGAGACCGCAAATCTTGTAAATACGTAAATGTGCGTATATGCTGCGGGCCGCGTCGGGCGTAGTATTAAGACTCGTCATAGACGTTATCACTCATCCCCGACGTTCGGTCGCAACGAGGGCCGTGATGAGGCGCTTGACTAACCGTGAGACGCGGACGCTGCTCGATGCCGTTTTAGTGCTGCACTCTAATCAAGGTGCGTCAAAGATTCATAGGCGCATCTTCGACGCCGTCAAGCTGCCCGTTCCGGGGGAGTTCTTCGCGATCGATTATTTCCGCTCTCACGGGGAATGGCTGGGGAGAGAATTTTCCTCGACTGACCCGATTGACGTCACCACTCCCGAACACGCCCGCATCTTCGAGGCATACGTTCCAGAGCACCCGCTCTTTAATGAATTCCTCCGCACCGGGTTAGCGACTCCTAGCAAGATCACGGACTTCGTGACGACAACGCAGTTTCACCGCTTGGGCATTTATAATGAGTTTTATCGTTTGGTCGGGGTGGACCGGCAGATGGCTATCGCATGTCCGGTCGTACCGGGGATCATTTTGATGATCTCCCTCAACCGGAGCAAAAGGGATTTCACGGAAAGCGACCGCAAAATTTTGACAATGCTCAAGCCGCACCTCATCGCGGCTCACAACAATGCTAGGGCGCTCGCGCGGTTGCACCTCCAGCAGATAGCACTGGAGTCCGCACTCGAAAAGGCGGGTGTCGGAGCTATTTTAATTAACTTGAGTGGACGAATGCAGTTTGTAACCGAGCAGGCCCGCGCGTGGTTACAGAAATATTTTGACGCGCCCCACGGGAGCGCCACAGACTTGCCGCGAGGGCTCACGGATTGGGTTGCGCACTCCGTCTCCGTCGCCATGACAGACAGGACGCTGGCCGCACCTGTACCGCCACTGGAAGCCATGCGTGCGGATGAACGCCTGCGTATTCGTCTATTGATTGATAGGGAGGCGGGTGAGGTTTTATTGCTCATGGAGGAGGAGCGGCCCGTCTCGGCGAAGGCACTTGAGTCGCTCGGGCTGACGAAGCGCGAGGCGGAGGTGCTCAAGTGGGCGGCTCTAAGGAAGACTAGCGCCGAGATCGCCATCTTGTGCGGCATCAGCCAGCGGACGGTGCAGAAGCATTTGGAGCATATCTATGTGAAACTCGGAGTCAACTCCAAGGCGGCGGCGGCTGAATTGGCTTTGGGCGTGGCTAAAAGAAGCAGCTAATTCGATGCGAGTTATATGACAGCTCCATGAAGCGATGTCCGCGAAGTTGGTGGCTGGCACCAGCTTTGCCTAACAGAACAAAATCGGCACTTGATAATGTGTCTGGCTCCGAGGCCCGCTTCAACATCTTGGCTAGCCAATGTTCCTTTGGGCAAGGCCGAGACTCACTCCGGAAGGGCGATTGGTAGGTACTCACTTTATCAAAGAGTCTGGGATGTTCGCGCGCGCCAGCGTGAGTTGCTTCTCGAACCAGACCCATTTGCCCAGTTCATTCCAACGCTCTTCCCTTTCAAATCGCGCGATATTTGCTTCGATGACTCTGCGCGCTTTAGTCAGCCATTCGCCTCTCGTGTCTTCTGCTTCTTTGCACCTCAGGAGCATTGAGGTGAAGTAATTAAGGTGCGTTATCCCGTCATGATCTGTCAGGAGAACATGATGGCGCGGTGCGAACTTCACCCGAGAATACAGCTTACGGGAGACGGCGATGCGCGGGTATATCGCGTGGCGGGATTCGAGTTCGTAGGCTTCGACCATGGCGGCCCCAAGTACGATGCCGCCGGAATGATATAAAGGCCCGACCGTCGCGCCGCCCCGGACGAGGAAGCCCAGGGGCACGGCGGCCCCGGCGAGGTAAGCAATAATCCCCTCTTGAGTAAGGTGTAGCGCGCGGCCGAGGCCGTCTCGCTCATCCAGCCTGCTCAACTGCTCCATCGGATAGCTGGTCACAATATGATCCGAGAAGGTACTCACGGCGGGCCTGATTGTTGATACAGCGAGCCCCTCCTTCGATTCCGCCCTGAGGTTGAACTCCCCGCGCAGCGAGGCCACATAGCTCAACAGTTTGATGAGGCCGGCCTGTTTCGCTTCGCCCGAACTTTTAATTGCGTCCCTGGTGCCAAGAAGATCGATGTAGAAGATGAGATGTTCGTTCATAGACGCTAACCCTCGCACTCATACGGCCCCGCTGGATGGTAGCACTCAAAGTAACAGTGCTGATACGATGTAGCACACTCCGGGCAGCTCGGTGGATCCATCCGCCCCTCGGTTGCTGGAGTGAGGACAGTGACCGAACACTGATAGGGGATGCCGCCACCGAGGCTGGCATCCCCTTTTGCTTTAGTCTCGCCGCCGCCGGATCGTGTTCTCCCCAGGTTTGAGCAGGCTTATGTTTTTCGCGCTCACCCCGGTCAAGAATTCACGGACGGCCGTCAAGCCGTCCCACCAAGCCACCCGCGCTTGACGCTCCGAACGGCCAGGGCTTTCCCTCAACCGCCCTTTCCCCAAGAGTGCTTAAGCCTGCCGAAAAAGTAGGGGGGCCGCCCCTCAGCCCACCCGCCAAGTGCGGCCCCCGGCCCCGTCGCGGATCGCCGGGGAGTGCGGCACCGTCCCCCCTTCGGGACGTGCCGGCACTACGAAGCTATCTGAACGCCAATGTGCTATCCTCCCTCCCGCTCTAGTCTTTGAAAATAACGCAACGGTCGGGTGTGTAGCTTGTGGCCTCAACCTCAAGGGAGTGATGAGCGCCGCCGTTGAGTCTGAGAGGTTCACACTCACGGCAGAACAATTACGCAATCACATCTTATGTATATTTATACATGAGGTCAAGCCTAATCTTGCCCTATCAGGGGGAGTCTCCTGAATGGGCAAGCGGGCGCGGCGGAAGCCTGAACGTCTGGCGGGGAAACTCGCGCAGATACGCGCGGCTTTGGGCCTCTCACAGAGCGAGATGTTGAGGTGCCTTGAAGTGGAAGACCAGATTGACTATACGGCCATATCAAAGTATGAGTTAGGCAGGAATGAGCCTTCGCTAGTCATCCTCTTGCAGTATGCCCGCGTGGCGGGTGTGAGTACGGACGTTTTGATTGACGACCAGCAAGACCTACCCGCCAAGCTGCCCTCCAAGCCGAAGCACAGGGTCTAGACTTTTCGCACAGCCCTCAGACTTTCTGTATGAGTCCGACTATTCGGGCAAAACTGAGCCGTCGTGGGTGTCTACGAACTTCTGTGGATCGGGGCGTAAGTAAGTAGGGCGCACTTTTTAAAATCCTGTGTGCGTTCGGACACGAATAACGTGGGGAGACTAAAATCCTGTGTCTGAGTTGAGCGCGGGCCGCGAAAAATGCGTCGAGAGTGATGTTGATACACAGCGCGCTGGTGCAGATGAGCCGGGCGTGCGGATGAGACAGAACATCTTGTAACGTAGGTTGAAGCGAGTAAGGCGTGAAGACACTGGTTGTTACGAATTCACGCCGTCGTGAATTCGGTTATCGGACCCTTCGGGAGTCTCACCCTCATCCACCTCACTGATTTGCGCTCCCACACACTCCACCGGCGTGCTGTAGAATATCAACTCCAAGTACTCCCGGAACTTTCCCCACTCCCGCACCTCCTCATAGAACTCGGCGTCTTCACCCCCCAGTGACTCAATCACCTGCCACAGCACCTCTTCTTCACTCCTCATACCCAGTTCCTTCCGCAGCCGCTGCCCCTCACACGAGGCCATCTCGCCCACCACGGCGCAGGCGATGAATTTTCTCAGCGCCTCCTCGTCCCTCATCAGCGCCTCAAGCAGCCGGCCCTGCCTCCCCATGTCCTCCAGCCATGCCGGGTCTCGCACCAACTCCTCGATGTCGGAGCCGCCCGCGTACACCTCCCCGAGCGTCTCCGCCGTGATCTCGCGGAACGAGACCCGGAACTCCACCGTCAGCCTCACGCGCTTCTCAAGGTTGCGGATAGGCATCATCTCCTCGGGGTGGTCCTGAATTTGGTTAGGAATTACTTACTTAGTGCTCGGGCGCCCTCACGCGCTGCCTTCCCTCTCCTGGGCCTGTGGCCCTATCCACATCGTGGCGTGCGGCGGCCTCGGCCTGACATTCGGCGGTCATTCCGGGCCACGCAGTCCTTCACTAAGGACGGGAGAATACCAACGCCAAGACGAAAATTAGGATGCTTAGGGCGGAGAATCCGATGATGAGGGCCAGCATCCCGCGGTTGAGATCCCCGCCAGAGACGAACAGCATGGCCCCGCACAGCGGGCAGAGGTGGCGCACCGTCGAGTGCTCCAGCCCGTTCCTAGCATCGACCCAGAACTGTGGCACGACCGCTCGGCCGCAACTTTGGCACTCGATCCGATCCTCATCCGCCATAACCTAGCCTCGGTTGAACCCGCCGTAATGACGCCGCTGCCCGCTTCTGCTATCTTCTCTCGTCGGTAAGATTGACAACCGGGTAAGGCAGCTTATGCTCGCATCAGCTCGACAGCACGGGTGATGTGCGCAGCCCGGGATTCTTTACACGAACCCCAGGCTGCAAAGTCAGGCTGCCAGAATATACTCGCATTTGCGAGCCAATTCAACAGGACAAGAACTATCCCATCAGGAGGATCAGCCTGATGGGACAGTCACCACGCCCTCGCCCTAAACGTTTGGCCTCGAAGCTCCGCCAGATACGACAACTCCTCGATCTAACCCAAGAGCAGTTGGCCAACGCTCTGGGTCACATCGAATCGCCGCCGCAACCGGGTCACATCTCCGAATTCGAAAGCGGGCGGCGAGAGCCCTCGCTACTATTCCTTCTCGCGGTGTCGCGTTTGTCGGGAATTCCGATGGAGGTGATGGTGGACGATGAAGAAGATCTACCGAATAAATTACCGCCTGCTCGTAAGCCCACTAGAAAGGCGCCATAGGAAGCATAGCACTGCCTTGGTAAGTCCCCCATCGCGCAATACACACGCAGGACATGATTAAGTCTAGAAGCAGCCTTGCTTTGTTGACATCCTCGGATTTTCGGTCACTCGATTACCGTTGAGGTGATCGTATGGCTGAAGTCGGGCTGATGCTCTTTGCCAAGACTGCGCTCGAAGTCATGCAGGAGGACTTGCCCGCCTATGGCAGCAAGTTCTCCAAGCATACATTCACGCAGCCGCAACTGATGACTATTCTTTGTCTGATGCGCTTCGAGGACTGGACGTTCCGCGAGGCCTGAGTCAGGCTTGCTGAGCACTCCGACCTGCGGCGGGCACTCGGCTTGGGGCGGGCACCCGACCACACTACTCTGTACCGCTTCATACGCCGCGTCCCCGACGAGATGCTCGACGAAGTGCTCATCGCCCTCGCATAGCGCCTCGCGCCGCGCCGCCGCGGGCACAAGAGAAAGAAGGCGGTCGTAGCGGTGGACGTGACCGGACTCGCGCCGGGCGCATCAGTACGTTCTTCATCAACCGACGTACCAACCGGGGCGAAGGGCCGCCTTGGCGGCATTGGTGCAAGTGGACGATAGTGTTTGATGTCTTGCGCCGCTGCGTGCTGGCCCAGGTCGCCAGGCAGGGGCCGCACAACGACTGCGCCATGTTGAGGCCGATGGTGAGCGCGGCCCACGAGGTGACGCCCATCGGGTTGGTGCTCGCAGACGCCGAGTTCGACAGCGAGCGCAATCACCGGCACGTCCGAGATGTCGTCGGCGCTGACCGCATCATCCCGGCTAAGCGCGGGCGAGCCGACTGGAAGATCAAAGGCGTGCGGGTGCAGATGCGCAGGCGCTTCCCGCGCAAGAGGTATAGTTAACGCACTCAGGTCGAGAGCGTGTTCTCGGCGGTGAGGCGAAAGTTGTCGGCGAGGCTCTGGGTCGCACGACCGAGGCGCAGCGCAGGCAGGCCATGTTGTTGGGCTTGGCCTACAACATCTACCTCTTGTAGCTGCGCCTTAGTTCGAGTCATTTTTCTGAGGATGTCAACAGAGCCAACTGGTCTCTAGATATAAGGGAATCAGATTACGGTTGTCGGAGTGTCAGCCGCTGGTCAGATTGCATATGCCCTCAACCTTGATGATATTAGGGGGCTCGTTCGTGTATTCACTCCTGCGCTGCCCTTCGAAGTCAACGGAGAGTCGTCCTCCCTCTTGCACCATTAGTTCAAGTGTGTGAATCCTCTCAACCGTACCCGTCAGGAGTATTTCCAGTACGGCGAAGAGGCGGGCCGCCGCCAGAAAAAGGCCCTCATCTTCCTTGAGGTCGGCGTACAGACCCGGGAACGGAGAGCGTGGCACTTCGAAGGTCCTCGCACCACCAGCAACACTCTGTTCGAGCATCCTTGCGTTCAGGTCGCCCGGCCTCCGGTAACGACCGCCTCCGTCGGGGAGTTTCTCGTCAAGGAGTATTCGGCGGGCTCGCATCTCAGCCACCTGCTCCGACGAGTACCCGGTCATGTTGTGATACCACTCCTGCCTGTCCTCGTCCGGCACTAACTCCACGTTCCAGACCTCGCCTCCGGTCTCCACAACGTGCTTCACCGAAGTCACGCGCCCGTAAAACGCTTTGGTCCCAAAGGCCACCGGTAACGGGTTCCGCTCAGTTGTGCGAACCAGGCCGTCAATAATCGCCGCTTCCCTCCCCTTCGATGGACGCAAGGACATCTTTATCGTCTCCCCCGACTCGATCCGCGATGCTTCGACCAATAGCGGCCCTTCGTCAGATGGCATCATCAGCACGAGGGAAGCGCCGGGCGCGGCGGTGCCACTGCCGCGCCCGCCCCGGCCACGGGTTACTTGCGGCTTTGGGGCTCCGGCCGGCGCTCCCGCCGGGGATGGGACCGCCGCGGCAAAGTTTCCTTCTCGGTGCCAGTCCGTTCCAATGAGATCGACATCACACCCGGCGTCCCGGAGGCGCTGGGCGAGTTCCTGCCGTCGCTCCGAGCTGTCATTCATCCGGATGACGTGGCGACCGCCGACGTCGCTGAAAGGGCGGACCTCCCCGACCTCAACGATCACCGTCCTGTCAGGTGCCCGCCCTATCGCCATCCCAGCCTCGAAGATTACATTGGGCCGGGCCTGCGGGGTGAATTCGGTCTCGTAAGGCGGCTCCCCAGGCCCTTGGTATTGCTCACGCAAACGCGCCTCGTCGTCAGGCGTCATCAACACAACTACCGCCTGGGCCTTCGAGAAGGCGGCGTCGAGCACCTCGCCAATATAGGGCATGGCCTTGCCCGTGTCCGTCACCGCCTGCGACCACTCCCGGGGTCGCAGCCCGATGGCACGCAGGAACTGGAACATGGCGCTGCGGGCAGCCATGTTCCGCCCGTGCACGACGAACACCACCCGCGGATCCGGGCCAACCCCTCCCCCACCCGCCCCTGAACTCATGGTTGCACTCACCCCTTCTGGCAGGACATCCTCCGACATCAGGTCGGTCCTCTTCAGGATGGACCTCAACCGTTGCGTCTCCGCTTCGATGTATCCGTAAAGCTGGTGCGTAGCTTCGTGCAACGCGACGTTTATGGTCGAGGCCCCATACAGGCTACCGCCCCGTACTCCTCCGCCATGGGTGCGTCCGTGAACAGACGTAGCAGCAACTCGCCGTTGTACTCGGACCAGCGGCTGTAGTCATCGGCCACGACCCTCACGTCGTTGAAAGAGTCGATTTCCGCGGCGAGAAGCCGCTCGCCCTCCTCGATCCTCGCACGCAGCTTCTGTTCCACCTCGGCCCTCGGCCGCGCGAGGTTCGTTATTCGACTGACCGGCATCAATCTGTTTATTCTCGCCCGGAGGCGTCCGGATGAAGATCATGTTCCGTGGCCCGAGACCGACCACCTCTAGCCTCATGGCACCACCGCGAGATCGCCCGCGATTTCCTCGAACTGTGCGAGCGCGGCGCGGAGGTCCTCCGCGATGTCAGTGGCGATTACGTCCGGCTCCGGCAGACTGTCCGCGCCTTCCAGGCTCTCATCCCTCAGCCAGATTAGATCGAGGCTAGCCTTGTCTCGCGCCACCAACTCCTCGTATGGGTAGGCGCGCCATCTCTCAGAAGGATTCTTCTCCGACCACAGAGGCTCACGCCGGTGCCGATTCTCGGCCCGGTAACACGCCACGAACTCGTTGAGGTCGGCCCGCTTGAGCGGGTTGGCCTTGAGCGTAAAGTGCATGTTGGTGCGCAGGTCGTAGACCCAGAGCTGCTTCGTCCAAGGCTCCTCAGCCGGGGGCTTGCGGTCGAAGAAGAGGACATTGGCCTTGACGCCCTGCGCGTAGAAGATGCCAGTCGGGAGGCGCAGCAGTGTGTGCACGTCGCACTCCTCAAGAAGCTTGCGGCGTATGGTCTCCCCGGCCCCGCCCTCGAAGAGCACGTTGTCAGGGACAACGACGGCCGCCCGCCCGTGAACCCTAAGGATGCTCTTGATGTGCTGAACGAAATTGAGCTGCTTGTTGCTGGTCGAGGCCCAGAAGTCATCCCGCACGATTGTCAGCGCCTGCCGCTCTTCCTCGCCCTCATCGTTGACGACCATTACGCTAGACTTCTTGCCGAACGGTGGGTTCGTCAGGACGACGTGGACCGGCTCGCTGGGGTCGGCGCTCAGGCTGTCGTCGGTCCTCACCGGTGGGTCCACGTCCTCGCCCGAGGTGGGGCCGATGCCGTGCAGGAGGAGATTCATCGCGCACAGCCGCGACACGGCGTCCACCAGTTCGACGCCTTTCAATGCGTGCAGCTTGAGGTGCTTCTTCTCCTCGCGGTTGAGGTTCGGGTTGTGGCGGGCGACGTAGTCGTGGGCGGCTAGCAGAAAACCGCCGGTGCCGCAGGCCGGGTCGCAGATCGTCTCGCCGGGGGCGGGCCGCACGCAGTCCACTATCGCCTCGATCAGCGGGCGCGGCGTGAAGTACTGCCCCGCTCCGCTCTTCGTGTCCTGCGCGTTCTTCTCCAGCAGCCCCTCGTAGGCGTCGCCCTTCACGTCGGCGTCGAGCGTTACCCACTGCTCGCGGTTGATGAGGTCGGCGATCAGGCGACGCAGCTTCGCCGGGTCCTGAATCTTATTCTGGGCCTTGCGGAAGATGATGCCGAGCATCCCCTTGCGCTTACCGAGCCCCTCCAGGGTCTTCCGGTACTGCTCCTCAAGCGGCACGCCCTCGCGCTCCAGCAGTCGCGGCCACGAGAACTCCTCGGGGATGGGCGAGGGCCGGTTGAAGGGCGGCTTGGTCTGCTCATCCACCATCTTGAGGAAGAGCAGGTAGGTCAACTGCTCGACGTAATCGCCGTAGGAGAGCCCGTCGTCCTTGAGGAGGTTACAGTAGTTCCATAGTTTGCGAACTACCTGCTGTGAGTGGTTGGTTGACATCCGTTACTTCCCGATTCCCTTTCGACTCTACCCTTCGCCTGCCCCGGCTGCGGCCCCCGTCGGGGCTGCATCCTCCCCCTGCGGCCACTCTAAGCCCAGTTGGCCCCGGCCCCGATGGGCACGATGGCCGCCCTTCGTTGGGGCCGCGGCGGCTGTCGCAGCGGCGCGCTCCGCCTTAATGCGTTCTAGCAGAATGGCGGCGGGCTCGTCGTTCGCGTCCTGCGCCACGAGGCGGCCCTCAAAGGCCCGCTTCAGGATTGACTGTCTCAATCGCCGCGCTCGCCGCTCGTTCACTTCAACCGTCTCTTCGATCTCCTTCACGACCGATAGGCGCCGCTCCACCTCGGCTACGATGCGCTCCTGTTCTGCCAGGGGGGGCAGCGGAAAGCGTAGGGGCTTGATCCGCTCTAGCGTGATATGGGCGATGTTCACGGTAAGCGAGGCCGCCTCGCGGAAGACTCCCGTATACAGGTAGGCCAGGAAGATCGTCTGCACGAACTTAGCTGAGGGTGCAGACTTGAACCGGCGGAAGCGGTGGAGCGTCTTCTGGAAGCAGAGCCCGTCCACCCCTCCCTTATAGATCGCGCTCCTGCCGACCAACTCCGGGCTCTGCCCCTCGTTGATAAGGATGTCGTCCGGCTCCAGCCTGTACTTCTCGAAGTCGTCTGGGTCGAAGTCCATCTCCTTCACATCCGAGAAGTCGATGTAATCCTCGAACACGTTAGCGACCCGCAGGTATGGGTGGGGGTACTTGCCGGTCAAGTACTGCGGAGCGCGCTGGCGGCCCAGGAGCACGTCCCCGACGGACTCAATCGTCGTCCAGACCCACCCCTCGGGGAGACTCGGCAGGCCGGTCGCGTCTGGCTGTGCTGGCTCCTCGTAACGCGACTTCCACTTGTCGTTCTTCGGCTCCCTGCCCTGCTTCTTCATGCGGGCGAGTTGCTCTTCTTCCCAGCGTGCCCGGCGCTCTTTGAGGACGCGGGAGAGTAGCTTCTCAGCAGGCTCGTATTCACGCCCCTCTGCCCGCGCCAGCTCGGCTTCCGAAGGCACAAGTCGGCCTTCAGAGGCTGCCTTCAGTACGGAGGCCCGGTAGCGCCCCAAGTTAGCCCGAACGCGCTTGAGTCCCGTTACAGATGCATCGAGCCTTGAGAAGTACTTCTCGACTTCTTGGACGATGCGTTGCTGTTCAGTGATTGGAGCAAGAGGCAGGACGATGCGGGATAACTTTTTGGAGTTGATGTTCTGTAAAGCGATTCCTGCGGTACCTTCGGCCACTTGCCGCCAATACTCTTGACTCTGCAAAAAATAGGATAAATACCTAACGTTTCCAGCCGCAGTAGGTCTAAACCGGATTAAGTATGATGCGAATACCGAAAGCGGCCCCTCCGGTATAACAGCGCTCAAGCCAACTGATCCTGCTCGACTGATGACGAGATCATTGGGTCGAAGCGCGAATCTATCCAACTCACTAGGGTTATCTTTACAAAAGGGTACTGTCGCCCACTGAATTGCACCTTTTGAGATGTCGGTGGTGCGGAGGAACTTAACACTTCCTATTTGGCTGGCGCTAGTGGTCCAACCGTATTCGGGTTTTTCACAAATCTCTCCCAAGGTAGTCATTAACCACCCGGCAGGCACGTTACCTTTAGCGCTCAAATTTTGTCCTCGGTCGTATGAAGTGTTTGCCAAAGATAGGGGCTTAGGCGGCCAGAGTCTCGTTTAGTTCGTCGAGCAGTGAGTTCAGTTCGTCACCAAAGATTTGGTAGACGCGCCCCATCCCTCCGCGCTGTGCGAAGGGCGTGTACTCGAAGTCGTCGGCCTCGATCTTCAGGCTCCCGGCGATGTGGTCGCGAATCAATTCCAGCCACTGCCGCTGCTCGTTGGTGAAGAGCCGCCCTCCGGCCTCCTGACGGGCCAGCCAGTCGGCGAACCGCTCGTTGACCCGCTCGGCGAACGGCTCCAACACGTCGTCCTGGTGGGTCGCGTAGCGCACCAGCGAGACCACGTCCGTTAGGAGCCGCGAGGCCCCTGCCCCTCGCACCCGGTCGCGGTCGAGCGTCTCGTAGGCCCGCCACAGCGCCTCGGGCGTCCACGAACGCGGCGGCGCCTTGATCGCCTCGGCCAGCGCGCGCACGTCCTCGAACCTGAGCCGCTTCGCGTAGGGGCGGGCGAATAGCACCTGGAGCGCCGTGATCTCATCCTTGTGCTCCTCGATGTAGCGCTCGAAGGAGCCGGTCAGCGCTCGCGCCCTCTCCCGGGCCTCGTCCGAGTACCCGGCCTCCAGCACCTCGTCCTGGCTGACGGCGTCGAGCGTCTGCTCGGCCCGCCTGCGCGCGTCGAGGAGCACCTCCCGCAGGGCCACGTTAGATGCTAAGGGCTCCACCGCCTCCTGGCGCATCTCCTCCGCCGCGGCGGCCACCTGTGCCTCGTCCGGGGTCACGCCTTCAGCCAGACCGGCCACCGCCCGCGCCCTCTCGACATGCCGGTCCGGGTCTAGCGCCGCGACCAGCCCCGCCGTAATCTCCCTGAGCGAACGCCCCACGGCCGCTTCCTTTAGCGAAGCGAGGGCCTCAGGGCTGAGCTTGCGCTCGATGCGCGAGAGGCGACCCGCGAGCGACGAGAGCACGTCGGCATCGGTACTCCCGAAGGCGACTGCCTGAAGCAGCGCTTCGAACGGGACCGTCCGCTTGCGCTCAAGCGGCTTCGTGTCACTGAGTTCCTGCTCGCAGACGCCAACGCAATCAACGATCACGAAGTGCGTCTTCGCCTTCGCGTCGGGCGTCACGGCCTGAAAGTCGTTCTTGCCGATGACGCGCACGCCGCGTCCTTTCATCTGCTCGAAGAAGTTGCGGCTCTTGACCGCCCGCATGAACATCACTGCCTCAAGCGGCTTGATGTCCGTGCCCGTCGCAATCATGTCAACTGTGACGGCTACCCTTGGGTTGTAGCTGTTGCGGAAGGAGGAGAGCAGGTCCTCGGCTTTGATGCCGGTTGATTTGTACTTAACCTCCTCGACCTCTTTGCCGCCCTCCCCGGCCTTCTTCGTAACCACGCGCGCAGTGCCCGTCTTGTAGGTAATCTTTTCGCAAAAGGAATTCCCGCGCCCGAATTCCTCGCGCACCGCCTGCACTATGTCGTCGGCGTGGCTGTCGTCCTTGGCGTAGATGAGCGTCTTCGGCACGTCGCGGCGGCCCGGGAATATCTCAGTAAAGAGTTTCTGGCGGTAGGTGCGGATAACCGTGTGAATCTGGTCTACAGCCACCACGTCGCGGTCAAGGTCCTGAGAGCCGTAGTTAATTTCCTCGTCCACCTTATCCCAGCGGACGGCGCGCGTCTCGCGGTCGCGCTTGCCGACCACCTCAAGCGGTCCGGATTCTACCTTCGAGCCCTGCTCGGTGATCTTCGTCCTGATCTTGTAGACCTCAAAGTCGACGTTGACGCCGTCGGCCACCGCCTCTTCGTGGCCGTACTCCATGACTAGGTTCTTGCGGAAGAAGCCAAAGGTCTGCTTCGACGGCGTGGCGGTTAGCCCCACTAGGTGCGCGTCAAAGTACTCCAATACCTGCCGCCACAGGCTGTAGATCGAGCGGTGGCACTCGTCCACGAAGACAACGTTGAAAAACTCGACGGGGATGGCCGGGTTGTAGGCCACAGGCACCGGCTCGCGCACGAGCCCTGAGGCTGTGTCGTACTGCGAACCCTCCTCAAGGGCCGGGTCGAGTTCCCTGCCTTGGAGCATGGAGTAGAGCCGCTGGATTGTAGTAATGACGACGCGCGCGACCGGATCAACTCTGTTCGAGGTCAGGTGCTGAACGTTGTAGAGCTCCGTGAATTTCCGCCCGTCCTCAGGCACCGTATACTGCTGGAACTCCTTGAGGGCCTGCCGGCCGAGGTTGCCACGGTCAACGAGGAAGAGTACGCGGCTGGCGTCGGCGTGGCGGATCAGCCGGTAGGCGGCCGTTACGGCCGTAAATGTCTTGCCGCTCCCCGTCGCCATCTGGATGAGAGCCCGGGGCCGATCCTCGCCAAGCGAGACCTCAAGGTTCTCGACTGCCCGGCGTTGGGCGGGCCACAGGTCGTAGCCTTCAAGGGGCTGGCGCTGGAGCACGCGCCCCCGGAAGGTTGAAGGACGTTCGGACTCATCGCCAGGCAGCGGGTCGGCGGCGAGCCAGCGGGCGAGCGTCTCGGGCCGGTGGAAGTGGAAGACCTGACGGCTACGTGGGTCGGGGTCAAGCCGATTCGTGAAGCGTGTCTCGACGCCGGTGCTCTGGTAGAGGAATGGAAGCGGCCGGACGACGGCCGGGATCTGGTCGGGGAGTCCGGCAGAATATTTCTCGGCCTGAATCTCGACGCCGGTGAGCGTCTCGCCCTCCTTCTTCGCCTCAACGACCCCGGCTGCACGGCTGTCCACGTAGAGCAAATAGTCGGCAAACCCGTGCCCGCGCCGGAGCGGAAACTCACGGACGGCGACCCCGCGGGCGACGCGAACGTTTGTCTCATCCCGATTTTGCACGGCCCACCCGGCGGCGCGGAGCGCCTCGTCGATTCGGGCCCTTGCTTTTTCTTCAGGTCGTTCCATCTACCACAGTCTGTTTTGGGGAACTGTCGAGGTTACGGCTCTCGATGCAGCTTCAACGAAGGGTGATAACACCTGGCGACTCCCCGTCCGGGGCCTTCTGGGTACCACATGCCGACGCCGTTGCAATCAGGGCACGATTTAACCTGGTCAGGCGTGAGCCCCCCCTTTAATTTATTTTCTTTTGAATGTTCTTTTCTTTTATTGTCGTCGCCGGGCGACTGACTGCCGCCTTGTGTCTGCCAGTCGCCATACGTCTGCCTGCCGTCTGCTGACACCCAATATGTAATTCCCTGCTCTCTCCCAAATCCTATGTCAGCGGAAATTTTTTCCACGACGCCACGCGCTTGTAGGCGGGCAATGGCCTGTTTCAGGCTAGTCGGCTTGACGCCCGTCCGTGCCTGAAGGGCAGGTAAACTCACTTTACATGTGAAGTTACCGAATCCATGAGTTAGTCGGTAGAGTTGGACGAAGACGGCCTGCTCGTACACGTCGAGCGTGGGCAGGAGGCTGTCTACCACCGTGTTTGCAAGCTTGAGGTAACCCTTGACTTCTTTAAGAGGATGTCGGTCGCTTAGCGGCTGGCTGTCGGGACGCGGCTGGCTGTTGTCTGGCGGCTGACTGTCGATTTGACTACCATCTGCCGGTCGAAACGTCCGGCGGACGCTTGACGGCTGCCTGTCGCTTAGCGGCTGACTGCCGGGTAGCGGCTGCCTGTCGCTAGGCGGCTGACCGGATTCATCATATTTGGATGAGTCTTCCGTGACGGGGTTTATCGCCGGCGCGCTATATAAGTCTGCGCCCGCAGGGATAGCCGGTATAGCTCGTCCCGTAGTAGCGGCCCCCTGAGGAAACTCCACTGGTGCAACAATATCCGCGACGGTTTCGGGGGTAACCGGTGAGGTCTCGGTCACGCTGGTCACGTCTGTCTCGGGTGACCGCGGCCCGGGTGTTTGCTGTGGCGGGGAGGAGGGGAGGCGCGCCGTCACGAGGTCGGCGAAAGTCACACGCTTGCGCTGGCCGCTACTCATAATCCCTCCGACGCAGCGGACTCGACGAGGTCCACATCCACCTCTGAGGTGCCCATCATCCCCATCATCTCATAGCAGAGGGCAGCCAGAGTTAGCACGGCGCGGGGCACGCCGCCCGTCATCTCGTAGATGCGCTCGACGGCCGGAGCGGGGAATGGATTCGAGATCTGCGCGAAATTGCACCGGTAGGCGAGCATCTCGGCAGTCTCTTGTAGCGTCAGCGGCGAGAGCAAACTGGAGGTGAAGACACGGCTCTTAATCGCCTTATAACTGTCAAGCTGGAGGCGCTCCTTTAGCTCAAGCTGCCCTGCTAGAACAAGTTGCAGCAGCTTATGCCGGTCCGTCTCAAAGTTAAGGAAGGCCCGGATTAGCTCTAACTCCTTGAATCTTAGCTTTTGCGCCTCGTCAACGAAGAGAACGACGAGGCGGCCCGATTGATACTGCTCGACGAGGAAGGAGTTGAGTTCCTCGAGCTGGGCGGTGAGCGACCGGCGCGGCGCGAGCCCGAAATCCAAGCAGACCGATTTGAGCATCGCGAACTCCGACGGGAAGGTCGGGGTCGGCACGAGCGTGGTGGTCACGGTCTCATGGGCGGCGTACTCGGCGTAGAGATAGCGGAGGATCGAGGACTTGCCGAGCCCGACATCGCCTAGGATGGTCGAGAGTCCTTGGCGCTTGTTGAGCGCGAACCGAACTTTCGCGAGCGTGGCTTGGAGACTCGCCGTCAAATAAAGGGAAGTCGGACTGGGGCTAATGAAGAAAGGAGTATCAACAGATGTTAACTCAGTGACCATAACTGGGGGTTTTACCATTAATGCTGATGTGATTCAATATTAAAGTTCATCGGCTGGCTAGGAATTAAGCTTTATTTCAGTGAGGTCGAAGGGATTTAAGAAAGGTTGCTCCTAGAGGGTGTGGTAACCTACTGATGATATTTGAGATAAATGTATTCTTCTTTGGCCCTCCCTTCGCCAAGAAATGAAGTTAGAAAATTCATGTTTCACTTTCTCAATTGCGACAAATTAAGAACGTTGCTCAGTTAAATTTAGCTTTCCAATGGTAATTCCGACAACGGATATTCTGGCAGTCACAATAATTTACCCGCTGAGCAAATTGATATGAGAAGCAACTGAGCGCCTCTGCTAGACTGCTCGGGTGGGACAGCTTTCACCATCACTGCTCTGGTCTCTCGCCGGCCTCCTCACGGCGGCTGTTACCCTACGTCTCTACCGCCGCAGCCGCAGGAAGCGCTACGCCTCGGACCGACGCGAGTGGTGGGCCGGTTAATCTCAAACTCCTGCCTTCTTAATTTCTTACTTCTTCCTGCCAGTTTGTGGTGAGCAGGGAAGGGTACTCATGTGCGATGAAGCTTGACCCTATGGGTGCGAAGTCTGTAGCTAAGCGTCTTAGGTACCGGATCGGGTATGCGTTCAGAGGGGCCTAGCTGTGAAACAGGAACGCCACGAGAAATCCCCGTAAAATGGAAACAAGTTAGCAAATCCTCCAACATGCTTCCGCTACGCGGCGAATTGTGGAAGCATCAGAAGAAGAGGTTGGACTCGCGGGATGAGCAGGGGTGAGGTTGAGACGGAGCCGTTTACGGGTGGATTGGGGGCTGGTGGTTGGAGAAGTACGTCAGGCCGCCAGCAGGGGAGAGTTTTCTCCTTGCCACGCCCCTTTCATAGAACACTACCCTCCAGTCTGCTTCCCCTTCGCTACCCGGCATTCCCTAGCCATTTTTGATCTAGACACTCCCTTATAATCCCGTTGACATCCCCCTTAACCCGCATTAAAGTTCCTGCGCTCCGAAGGCGGACAACTTCCACGGCTGGCTGAAGCCTTACTCAATTTGCATCGGCCGGAGTCGTCTCGCCGTAGCAGGGGTGTACACAACTCGTCTTTCTACCGACAGTCTAGTTCTCTCAAACAGCACGAGCAGCCTAAACCTTTTCCAGGACGGCGCCTTATACGGCCGGGCGACTCACTCGCGTCAATCCACGGCTGCGGAACCCGTGTCGGCGACGACGCCCGCCTCGAGTAATTCAGTTTCGGCACGCGTCGCACACGCCCCGCGACAAACGCCGCCTTCCCGCAGGCTGAACAGATAAGGAGACAACTTTGGCCAGCACAAAGCAGATAGAAGACGCCCTTGGCTCCCGCATAAGGCAAGACAATCCCGGCCAGTTCGATCAGGCGACTTGGAAGGAAAAGCCCTTCAGCCGCTACTACGGTAACGACGACGAGATGGTCAACATCGTCGTCTATGAGACCACCGAGCGGGTGGTAAACGGCGAGGGGAAGACGCTTCCCGTCGTAGTCTGGCAGCAGCTCATCGAAGAGGTGGGTCCCACGACCACCCCGAAGAGTGCCATCCCGAAGATGCGGCTCGCGTCCTTCGCGGCCGTCATGATGGTGGGCGCGGATGAGGGCCTCGACGCGGGGCGTCCGGCAGAGCCCCCGGTCCTGCGGCGCAGGCGCCCCAGCAAGTGAACGCAGCAACGGGAGGAACACTAATGACCTACAGAATACGCGCGGCTGCGGCTGCCCTATGTATGCTGTTGCTCACTTGGGCGCCGGCACGGGCACAGGTTGAGAAGGACAAGTCGAGGGCCCTGCTCAGGCAGGACCCCGTGACCACCATTTATTACGTCGAGGTCCAGCTTGACACCGATGTGCCTTCGCTCAAGCCGGGCGGCGCCTCGGCGGGCACGCCGGCCGATCACTTCACAACGTCGCTCAGATACAAAAAGCAGACCCTCCTCCGTACTGAAGATGTGATGCTCTGCGCGCCCGGCTCCCGCGCTTACAACAACTACCTGAACATGAGGGCGTCCGGGGCAGACCTCGGCAGCAGGGAAGCCAAGTTAAAAATCTGTTCCGACAGGGAGCCCGAGCCTTGGCGTTACTACTTCTGGCTGAACGGGGCCCCGGCCGCGAGCGACGGCTACGCGGTCTCATACGACTTCACGGACTCGGCGGGCGGCACACACGGAGACAGCCTCTCTGCCGTGACGGATTACGCCGCGACGATCTTGGACAGCAGAATCGCCTGTAAGAAGGGCGTCGTCCTGAACTTCGACACGCGCTCGGCGCCTGGCGGGGCTCCGTCCACTGACGCCGCCTACCTCAGGGAACGGGCGATGATGATCTTCAGCCAGTTGAAGGTATCCAATGCCGTCACAATGGAGCTTGAGCCGCGCGCCGACGGTGTACAGGATCAGCCGGTGCCCGCGAAGGTGACGTGGCTCAACTACCTGCCCCCGACGGCGAAGGAGGCGGGTGACGCGGGCGGGTTCACCGTCTGCGTGGAACCCGAGGAGACCCTGCCCGCGGGGGAATACCACGTCCGCCTCAACTTCGCGAACTCGCCTCCCGTCGAGCTGCTGACGCCACTGACGGCGGCGCTCAAGTCTCCGGCCCCGGTCCCCTCTTTCAAAGCGGCCGAGATCGCCGAGAAGGACAAGCTGACGGCCCGCGCGCTCGGTAACAATCTGGACTTGGGTATCGCCGTCACAAGCTCTGTCAACGACGTGGACAAGGAGATCGAGGGCGCGAAGGTGAAGGTGCGCGAGAGGCAGACGGACTTCGTCGGAGACCTCATCTTCGCGCCGGAGATCGCCAAGCGTGACTCGCCGCCCGTGGCCGGCAAGTGGAACAAGTTCACGACCCCTTTCTACTTCGACGCGAAGATTTCGACGGGGAAGATTACGAAGGACAGCCTGTCTGTCAACAGGTTCATCTTCGGGCGGGAGTGGGAGTACAGGAAGTATTCCAGCACGGTCTTCAACGAAAGGAACATTTACAGGTTCTTCGTCCGCGCGCTGAACGCGTCGGACCGTGACCTGAAGCGCCCCGAGGCCAAGGCGCAAATCGAGTTCCGTCCGGTTTTCGACGCCGTCAACAATCCCCTCGAATACGAGTACTTCACGACAAAAATCGACCCCACCCGCGAAGACAAAAAGAGGCTCAAGAGCAGCTTCGGCTACCTGCTCCAGCCGTTCGCAGGCGCCGAGGCCGGGCGGACCTACCGCGCGGGGCGCACTCCGTTCACCAATGAAACTCAGAGCCGCAACGTACGCCGCCTCTTCTTCGGTCTTGACATCAGCCTCTTCGTGACCGAGAAGGTGACACTCACGCTCGCCGATACTTTCTACGTCAGGGGCGAGGCCCCGAGCGACCGCGGGCATAACTACTTCAAGGGCGAGATAAACTTTTTCTTCAACGACCGTTCCACCGAGCCGGCCCAAAGCTTCTTCGTCTCCTTCGAGAAGGGTAATCAGCCGCCCTTCGCCACGAAAGACACGAACGCCGTCAAGGCCGGCTACCGGATCAGGTCCAATTTCATCTGGTCGGAGATTAAGTGAGCGATGCTAACAGCCGCCCCCACGCCGCCTGAGACTCCTCGGCCGCCGAGCCGGCATCGCCCTTACGGGCGGATCGGCTCGGTCTGCACGCTGGCGCTCGTCTTCGGATTGTCACAACTGCTGATGTCGGCGCTCACCTCCGGCCGGGGGGCTGGGCAAACGAACGCGGGCGGCGCTGCTTCGAGCGGCAGCGCCGCCCCGCAGCATACAGGGCGTGAACTCTATCACGGAGTCCATCCTGGTTCCGCTTGGGGGGACGAGACGAGCGTCGCGGACCTCGCGGCCTATGAAAGCGCGGCCGGTAAAAAGGCGGCCTTCGTCTACTTCTCGCAGGAGTTGAACAAGGCTTGGCTCGAATGCAAGGGCGACTGCTCCGGGTTATTTCCCACCGACCAACTAAAGGAGCTTGACAAGCACACGCCCACCCCCGTGCCCTTCATCCGCCTCATGCTTCGGTCCGACACCCGCACGAATGAGAGTAGCAACCGGGAGAAGCTCTACAACTACGACCTGCTGCTCAACTCCGCCGGCCTCGGGAAGAAGGAGGCCGAGCGTGCCCGCAAACTTCACGGCAAGCTGCTGGCGTGGGGGAAACTGGCAAAGGCTTACACGAAGCCTATCTACGTCGAGTGGGGGACGGAGGCGAACGGCCACTGGTTCTGGTGGAACGCGAGGTGGTACGCCGAGAGGCTCTGCGAGGACAAGAGGCGCCCGCGCCCCCAGAGCAAGGAGCAGTGCATTGACGAGAAAGGCAAGGAGGGCGCCGGCAAGTTCCGCCAGTCCTTCATCCGGCTGAGGCAGATCATCAACGGAGAGGCGCAGGCCCACAACGTCAAGTGGATTTTCCACGTTAACGCGTCCGGCTCCCCGGCCCCCGGCCCTCCGGGCGGGCCGAACTCTTGGAACAGCATTGAAAGTTACTACCCCGGTCAGGACTGCGCCGAATGTGTGGACGCCATAGGGCTGTCGGTGTATGGGGCCCAAGTGAGGACGGATCCCTGCGACGGCCCAGCCTACTCCTTCGCCGAAAGGGCGGAAGGCGCCATGGACGCGAGGGGGAGGCATGTGGAAGATTCGGTGAAGCGGATAGGCAAGGAGAAGAGACTCTTCCTCCTTGAGATGGGGCAGACCCTTCTCGCCGAGGGCGCGAGCCGCCCTGACTCCAACTGTAACGCGGGCAAGTGGGCGCGCGAAGCACTCGCGGCACTCTTCGACGCGACGCGTTGGGAGGAGTTACGTGTCGCCGGCTTCTCCTGGTGGAACGAGTCGTGGGTGGACGAAAAGGGCGTAACCGACATGCGCCTGAACACGTTCGACATTTGCTCCTCACTAAGCCGGGAGGATACTCGCAAACTCGAAGCCTCGGGGCTCGACTGCTGCTGCTGGCGAGAAGGCTCCCGTATCTGTGGCGAGAAGACCGAGCGAGAGAAATGTCGGCGGCTAAAGGAGAACCGCGCCGACCTGCGCCGCGACTGGGCAGACGCACTTGAGACACACAAAACCCTTCTTAAAGAAAACCCCGCGGGACTCTAAAGCATTCATCCCGTTCTGTCGCTGCCGTTCGTCTCGTTGAGCGACTGCTAAGGCAGTGTTGCGAAAACTTAGTTAAGGCCCACTATGGGGACGCACTCGATACCAAGATTGCTACGGCGGAGCAGTGGCTGAATGCCGCAGCCACCAGTAACGAGCAGGTGATGCGGCTCCAGACGCATCCCGTGATCGGGCTCATCACCTCGCTAGCGCTGGTGTACATTCTGGAGCCGGTAGCACGCTTCCCGACGGCGCGCAAGGTAGTGGCTTACGCCGGCGCCGACCTCGTAGGGCATTCCTCGGCGTTCTCATGCGTAAACTGAGTTTACCGCTGCTCGAACATTTGAGCCGGAGATGCCTGCTTCATCACATCAGAGTCTTCAAGTTTAGGAGATGAGAGTCACAAACTCGTCAGTCGTGGACCCTTCATGCTCTAGTAAGGAAATGGATGAGAAAGCCCGGTAACGAGACCGCGCACTCGGGTGAGGAGCACGCCCCCTCTTCCAGCCGCACACGAACTACGGCACGCTCGACTTCGACAAGCCGCTCTCGATGGAAGTGTTGCAAAAAAATATTTTGGCCACAATTAGTAGTAGAGAATAACAAGCCTCCACCTCAATATCTCGTATAGATAGAAACTTTTTGCAACATTACCGGCTTTAACGCGGGCGCGTTCCGGCGAGCACGAGCGAGCAGCAGTGGCCGTCGTGCCCGATGGAATTGATGAGTACGTGAGTCACATTGATGGTCTGGTTGGAGGCGCGGGCCGAGGCGAGTGGAAACTCCTCCTCGAACTCTTCAAGATTCCTGATGCCCGGCAGCACGCCGTCGCGCAGTGAGCTGAGGACGGCGACGGCCTGCGTCGCACCCGCCGCCCCGAGCGACTCGCCGAGCATTGACTTGATGGCCGTCACCGGCAGCGCACGCGCCAGCTCGCCGAAGACTTCGGCGACGGCGCGCGCCTCGCGGCGGTCACCCGACGGGCTGCCGTTCGCCGACGCGCTTAGACAGTCGATTTCGGAAGGAGCCAGGCGGGCGTCGCCGAGGGCCTGCCGCATGGAGCGGGCGATCGAGGCAACCGACATCTCTTCGTCGTGACCGCGCGAAGGGTCGTATGCGCTGCCGCAGCCCTTGACCTCGGCCAGCGCCCTCGACCCACGTTCGCGCGCCGACTCCTCGTCCTCAAGCATCAAGATTGCCGCGCCCTCGCCGAGGGCAGCACCGTTTCTGCGAGCGTCAAAAGGGAAAGGGAAGTCGCCCCCGTCGCCGCAGAGTAAGCCCGCCCGCCGGAAGGCGTAGAAGGATTCGAAGCACAGCTCGTCGGCGCCGCCGGCCAGCAGCGCGTCGGAGCGGCCCCCGCGAACGAGGTCTGTCGCATGAGCGACGGCCTGCAGACCCGAGGCCCCACCGACGCAGACGGTGGTGTTCACGCCGCGGAGGTTGTGCAGGATGGCCGTCTGGCCGGCCGCGGCATTGATGACGGTGTTGGAAAAATTGATCGGGCTGGCGTAGGCGACCCCCGCCTGTAGCGCGCGGCGGTCGAACTCTGCAATCGTAAGCAGGCTCCCGAACATGGTTCCCAGGACGATGCCAACGTCCCGGTCGTTTCTCAATTCGGCCGCCCACCCGCCCGCGTCGAGCGCCGTCCGCGCCGCCGAAGCCGCGAGTTGCGTGGTGCGATTCAGGGGGCGCAGATTTATCGGCCCCAGATACTTCCGCGCGTCGAAGGATTTGACCTCGCCGCCGAGCGGGTCCTCTGACCCTCCGGTTCTGAAAAGCTCAATTGGCAGGAGGCCGCAGCGGCCCTCCCGCAATGCGTCGCCCAGTGCCTCGGGCGAATCGCCGACCGGCGAGATGACACCCGCAGACGTGATGACGACCCTCTTCAATTCCCTCACACCTCGCATTTTCTGAAAACGACGGACGCGTTGTTGCCGCCGAAGGCGTAGGCGTTGTTCATAGCCACGCTGACTCTCTGCGCGCGCGCACGGTTCGGCACGTAGTCGAGGTCGCACTCGGGGTCGGGGTTTTCGAGGTTGACGGTTGGCGGGATGAGGTCGTGGAAGACGGAGAGCGAGCACGCCGCCGCCTCGACCGCCGCCGCTGCCCCCATCGAGTGCCCCAGCATGGACTTGATCGAGCTGATGGGGATGCGGTAAGCCCGTTCGCCGAAGAGACGTTTGACGGCGAGCGTTTCGAGGCGGTCGTTGGTGGGCGTGCCCGTGCCGTGCGCGCTGATGTAGCTGACCTCCTCCGGGAGCAGGCGGCTCTGCTCAAGCGCCTTTCTCATCGCGGACGCCGCGCCGGTGCCCTCCGGGTGAGCGGCCGTCATATGGTGCGCGTCGCAGGTGAGGCCGTAGCCGGCGACTTCCGCGTAGACGCGCGCGCCACGTTCGAGCGCCCTGTAAAGCGGCTCAAGGACGAGCACCCCTGCACCCTCGCCCGGTATCATCCCCTTGCGGAGTCTGTCGAAGGGGCGGCACGCGTCGGGCGCGATTGCGCCGAGCCGCGCGAATCCGAAGTAAGTGATACGCGAGAAGGCGTCCGCGCCGCCAGCCAGCATCAAGTCCGCGCGCCCATCGCGCAGCACGTCGAAGGCGTGCGCGATGGCGTAGTTGCCTGCGGCGCAGGCGGTCGGAATCATGACGTTGATGCCTGAGAGCCCAAACTCGCTCGCGATGTGCGCCGGAATGAGGTGGCAGGGGTAGCGCGCGAGCAGGTCGAGGCCGTCGGCGTCGAGTCGCCCGGCGACGTGGCAGTCGTCGAAACGTTCAATCTCCCGCGGCTCGCCCGAGGTGGTGCCCATCGAGACGCCCGCGTCCGGCGAGCCGAGCGCGTCAGCGTCGAGGCCGGCGTCCGCGAGCGCGAGGCGCGCGGCGGCGACGGCGAACCGCGAGGCCCGGCCGAGACGCGCCACGTCCTGCCGGAAGACGAACTCCTCGGCCCTGAACCCCTTCACCTCCGCGCCGAGGTGGACGCCGAGACCGCCCGTGTCGAAGGACTCGACCACGGAGACGCCGCCGCGCCCCGCGAGGAGGCTGCCCCAGAACTGCTCGCGCCCCGTGCCGATGGGGGTCACTACACCGACGCCCGTCACGACGACGCGGCGGGGCGCGTCTAAGCCGGCGCGCCGCATAGGTGCTTTTGAATCAGGCGGACAGTGTCGCCCACGGTCTGCACGCACGACAGTTCTTCCTCGCTGATTTCGAGTCCGAACCGGCTCTCGGCGTCCACGGCGATTTCGAGAATCGTCAGCGAGTCGAGCGACAGGTCTCTCTTGTACGAAGCATCGTCGCCTATCAGCGCGGGGTCGAGGTTGGCGACGCTGGCGATGGTCTGCTTGACCGAGTTCCTTATCTGTTCGGTGTCCATGTGCGGGACCTTTCTTCGTCGTGGCCCGTCAGCCGCGCGTGACGAACCGGTAGAGCATTCGCGCCGGGCCGAAGAGGACGAGCTTGAGCGGGTTGAAGCGGATCATCCTCAGGTACTTGAGCGGGTCGCTTATCTCCCGGCCGGTGATTCGCCTGAAGGCTTCGAGCCGGCGCGCGTGTATGCTGTCGGGCGACATCCCCGAAGTGTCGGTGGAGATGCCGTCGCCGGAGTGGTTGAGCGCCCTGTAGGTCAGGAACAGGCCGGCGAGCATGAACCTCTCTCTCCCGCGCGGGGCGGCCAGCACGCTCGCCAGCTCCGGCCGCACCCTCCGCATGTACTCGCGCAGGTACGGGAACGCCTTCTGCTCCTCCTCCGTGTAGGAGAAGAGCCTCAGAACCTCTTCGGCCTCATTCATCGTTGCCCGTCATTTTTCGATTCGCGGGTCTTTTATCTTGGTGCCGCCGGGGGCCAGGTACTCGGCCTCCCACGGGTTCCAGTACGCACGGTAAACGTCGCCGCGCCGCATCTCAAAGCCGTGCACGAACCCGTTCCCATTCCCCACGTTCGCGTCCGCGAAGTTGCGGGCGATAGTCTTGGAACTCGTCGTCGAGACGTACTGGCTCTTCGGGAAGTCTGACGTGACCGAATGCCACATCCTTGCGAGGAGGCTCTGGTTGAGGAAGTTAGGCTCGACGCCGTACCGCTGCGCCTTGCTAATCAACTGCCCGGAGAGAATCTGCTGTGACTCGACGACAGACCCCGTGCCCCTGTAGAGCGTGACGGACTGATCAGACCATTCCTGAAAGGCCTTCTTGCTGCCCTGCTGCCACGCGGTCTTCATAAACCCAAGCAGCTTGCACTGATTATGAACCAGAACCCCGGCGCGCGAAACGAAGTAGGTGTGCGCCGTCTCGACCTCGAAGTTGTAGACGAGGCGGCCGGCCGGGCGGCGCTCGACCCGCGAGATTTCGACCGGCCGGCCGCGGGCGCTGACGAGCACGTCGCCGCGCCTGAGCGACGCGGCCTCCACCCACCCCTCGCCCTCGACCCAGAAGGGGTGTTCGGGCGTCGTCCTGATGACCTCGCCGCCCGCGCTGACCGCGACCTCCTCGGCGGAGTCGCGCGTGAACAGAGCAACGACGCGGTGAGGCCCGACGCGCCCCGTCGCCTCGTCGTAGGCCAGGACCTCGTCGCCGAGTCGGAGGTCTTCAATCGCGGCGGGGCCCTTCGCGGTCACGACCTCGGTGCCGACGTTGAAGCACATGCACTCGGAGGCCCCCGTCGTTGCCTCCTCGATGATGGGCTTCGCGCCGATAGACTTGCCCTGCCTCGCGGCCGTGGCGGTCTCGTCGGCGACGCTCTCGGTGGCTGCCCTCC
>Ga0182001_10000062_pt1 | contig 26249 bp, 24 predicted proteins | sample BulsoiFelSFmetaG_FD_120485 | JGI IMG/M metagenome (GOLD analysis project Ga0182001, IMG submission 120485) | Bulk soil microbial communities from Mexico - San Felipe (SF) metaG | ecosystem: Environmental > Terrestrial > Soil > Agricultural land | place: Mexico: San Luis Potosi | collected... | reverse complement strand
CTGCGCTCGGGACGATCACATTGCTTGTGGTCGCGCGCATGCTCGGCGTTCATGCAAACACAAACTTCGCATTGCTCGGTCTCGTCGTTGTCATCACGATGCTCTGTTTGTGCGGCCTGAGCGTCATCATCGCGGCGCGGGCGCGCAGTTTCAGCGAAGGCTCTTTGTTGACGGATGCGCTTGGCGCGGGGCTGGTCTTTCTCGCGCCTGTTTATTACTCGAAACAGATGATGCCCGCCGCGCTCGGCGCAATCTCGAAATGGCTGCCGACAACTTTTGCGGCGAGCGCGGTGCAGACTTCGCTTGCGGGCGGTTTTCAGGCAAGCACGGAACTCATCGCGCTTGCTCTGATGGCGCTCATAACGCTCTCACTCGGTTTCAGGCTCATGAGATGGAGGGAGAGCTAAAGGTGATGAAGGATTGTCCGCGCATACTCGTCCTCACGCTCTCGTTCGGCTCGGGACACGTCCGCGCGGCACAGGCTGTTGCCGCTGAGTTGAGGAGACTCGCGCCGCGAGCTGAGATTCTTGTGATTGACGCTCTCGAACATTCGAGCAAGGCATTCCGCGCGCTTTACGTCCGGCCATACTGGGCGATGGTGCGTTATGCGCCCGTGTTGTGGAAGAGATTTTTCGAGACGCGCGTGAAGGGAAGACACGAGCAGACCGCGCCCGCCTGGGCTTTTCGCAAAGGCTGCCCGGAAGTCTTTACAGCCATCGCGCGCTTCAAGCCTGAGGTCATCGTGGCGTGTGAAGTCGCGGCTTGCGAGATGGCTGTGATAGCGAAGCGTGCACGGTTAACCGAAGCGCGCGTCGTCAATGTCATTACAGATCACGAGGCAGAACCTGTCTGGGTGAAAGAAGAAATTTGTAGCTATGCAGTCGCAACGGAGTATGTGCGCGATCAACTTTGCGGGTGGGGGGCAGAAGCCGAAAAGATCATGGTCACGGGCATCCCGACCGCTCGGGAGTTCCATATCGAAACTGATAAACGGTCTGAGCGCGCACGCTTCGGGATTAAAGATGAAAGGCCGCTCGTGCTTTTGATGGGCGGTGGACAAGGGCCGACACGCATGGACCAGATCGTTGCACGCCTCTGCCAATGCGAGACGGCGATGCATTTGGTCGCCATCGCCGGACGTGACGAGCGCGTCCGCAAGAGGCTCGCGCGAATTAGCTCGAACGGCGAGGTCAACTTGCATGTGCTCGGCTGGACGGAAAGCATCGCGTCGTTGATGCGCGCCGCATTCATCTTAGCCACAAAGCCGGGCGGACTCACTTTGACAGAAGCCGCGCAATGCGCCCTGCCCGTAGTCATGTTCGATGGCATCCCCGGTCCGGAGCTGCTGAATGCAGAACATTTCGTTTCAAATGGGGCGGGCATCATAACACGCAACGTGAACGAGACGGTCGCGGCCATCGAAAAACTGTTGCGAAATGAAGAATGGCGAAACGTCATGTCTCTGCGCTCAAAAAGACTCTCACGCCCCGGCGCGGCGACAGAGATAGCACGACTTGTGCTTGATGGAAACAATGAAGACGCCGCAATAAGAGAACAGAGGCTGAGTGCTTGAAGCGGAATATTGAACAACGTACAGAGCGCGCGGCGCGCGGCCCGGTGCTCATCCTGAGCATCTCGAACGGTGCCGGGCACACGCGAGCCGCTGAAGCAATCGCCTCGGCCATTCGCGCCGCGCGACCTAATCATGAATCGGTGGTTGTGGATGTTGCCGATTACATGACGCGCACGGTGCGTTTTACACACGTCACCGCTTATCTCTGGCTCGTCAAGCACGCGCCGAAGATTTGGGACCACATGGACCGCTATCAGAAAAAGCAAACGCACACCAGTCCCGAATGGTACTACCGGCATGGCTGCCGTCGCCTCTTTGGACTGGCGCGAAATTTGAAGCCGAGTGCTCTGATTGCCACAGAGGTCGGCTGTTGCGAGATAGCTGCTTTAATCAAGCGTGAACTCTTGGATGTGAAAACGCCTCTCGTCGCAGTCAACGTCAATTACGACGCTGACCGCGCGTGGGTGCAGAGTGAAGTGAATCTTTATTGCGCTGCGACCGTCCGCGTGCGAGAGGAATTAATCGCGCACGGAGCGGAGCGCGAGCGCATTCGAGTGTGGGGCGTGCCGTTAGGGCCTGAATTTACGGCGCACTCTCGGCGTGAAGAGGAGCGCGCCGAAGTGTGCCGCAGGCTCAGGCTCGCCCCACTCCTGCCGCTCATTATAGTGGCGGGCGGCAGTTGTGGATTGGGCCGCATGGAGGAAATAGTTGACCGGTTGCTAACTCTTCAGCGGCCCACTCTACAAGTTATTGCTCTCACAGGGCGCAACGCACGATTAAGAAAAAAGCTCGACGCTCGCATGAAAGGTGAAAACGGAGAAAGGCTGCGCGTGTTGGGCTGGACGCAATATGTCGCCAGGTTGATGCGCGCCTCCGACCTGTTGGTCTCCAAATGCGGAAACACATTCGATGAAGCGATGGCTACGGAGCTTCCACTCGTTGGATTGGAGCCGCCTCCCGGTTCCGAACGCGTGCAGTACAGGCTGCTCGATGAGTGGGGAACGGGACGCGCCGTGCGCGACATAGAACAGTTGGTTGAAACCGTCTCGGAGCTACTTACACAGAGAGAAAAATTAGAAGCCTTGCGACAGCGGGCGCGTGAGCACAGTAAAGCGAACGCCGCGAGTCTGATTGCCCATTGGGCGCTGAGACAAATTTCCCCTGAAACATTTTCGCCCGAAGTGTGTTCTCAGACGATTGGCGAAGAGTTGGTTGGAGACATCGTTTAGTGTTGGACTTAACGACATTGATGCTCTCGGCAGGCGCGATGTCCACTTCGTTGGGCTGCGCTTACTATGCGACTTACAGCGTTCGCTCGCAGTGGCTCGGCCCCGCAGATTGGCACGGGCGCACCGACACATCTTCGGTCGCGCTCACGTTCGACGATGGCCCATCAGCCGACACAGACCTGATTCTCAATGTCCTCTTAGAGCATAACGTACCGGCGACCTTCTTTATGATCGGGTATCAGGTTGAGCGGCAGCCGCAGGTGGCTCGGCGCGTCATTAGCGAAGGGCACGAGATTGGAAATCATTCTTATTCACATCCGATCTATCTTTTCCGCAGCCCGCGCGAGACGCGTCGTCAACTCGGAAGAACGCAGGAAGTGATTGCCGAAACCACTGGCGTGAGTCCTGTCTTTTCACGACCACCTTGCGGCGTCCGCACGCCCGCATACTTTTCTGCGGCGCGCGAGCTGAATCTGCGCACGGTGCAATGGAGTGTCGCCGGATTCGACTGGAAGAGAATTGGCGCATCGGCCATCGCGCACTATGTTCTCAAGGATGTCACGGCAGGCTCGATCATCCTCCTGCACGACGGCGACAGCGCGTTGCGGAGAGATCGGATTCAAACTGTCATAAGTCTCCCCCTCATCATTAAGGGTTTGAGAAAGCGTGGTCTCAATATCGTCCCGCTCTCTCAATTGCTCATCTTCAACATGGGCGCTACTGGCCCATTGAGGAAGGAGAAGTCCGGTGTCAACAGAGGGTCAAGAATTACGACCGATACTTTTCATAGATTTTGACGGCACGGTCACACGCAGAGACGTGATTGATGTCATCCTTGAAAATTTTGCAGACGAACGCTGGCTCGAAATCGAAAAGCAGTGGCGGGCTGGCCGCATCGGCTCGCGCGATTGCTTGAGGGCGCAGATGGCGCTCGTGCGCACCACGCGCAAGAGGCTCGACCGGCTGATTGATTCGATTCAGGTGGACGAAGGCTTCGCGTTGCTGTTAGAAGTCTGTGCCCGTCACCAGATCACGACGCACATCATCAGCGACGGCTTCGATTACTGCATTCGCCGCATCCTGGAACGTCCACAATTACAACTCGCCGGATTACTTCGCAACGTGCGCGTCTGCTCAAGTCAACTTGAGATTAAAGGGGCGCACTCTTGGCGCACGGACTTTCCGTTCTTCCAACAGGTCTGCTCGCATGGCTGCGCGACGTGCAAGCCAGCCGTGATGCGGCTCTTGAACCGTGCAGACGCCCCGAGCATCTTCGTCGGTGACGGGCTTTCCGACAGATACGCCGCAGCTAAAGCAGACCTCGTCTTCGCCAAAAGCAGTCTCGCCGCTCATTGCCGCGAGCAGGCAATCTCTTATGTGCCTTTTGACGAGCTGGATGAAGTCGCCGCTTATCTGGTCGGGATGCTGCCCTTTGATTCCATAAGCTTTGCAACGCTATCCGAGGCATTGAGCGCGTGAGTCAAAGAATTCATGACGCGAGGGAACTAACAAAAATTTTATGAGCACTGAACTCACAGAACTGGTTAAGCTAACAAGACTCACAAATGAAGAGCAACTGCGCGAGATGGAGCGCAAATACTGCTCCTGGGGCGACACGGTTCATTATCTGGAGCCGCCGAAAATATTCGAGCGCTGCGAGGGCAATTATCTTTACGACCGCGATGACACGCCCTACCTGGACCTGCAAATGTGGTACTCGGCTGTCAACTTCGGGTATGGCAACCAGCGTCTGAACCAGGCATTGAAAGATCAGGTGGACTGGCTGCCGCAACTGGCTTCTCAATACCTGCATGCGGAGAAGATCGAGCTGGCGACAGAAATCGCGCGCCTCAACGAATCGAAGTTCGGGCTGAAGGGGCGCGTCCATTTCAACGTCGGCGGCAGTCAGGCGATTGAAGATTCGCTGAAGATCGTGCGCAATGCGACTGGCAAAAATCTGGTCTTCGCTTTCATGGGCGGCTATCACGGTCGCACGCTCGGCGCTTCGGCCATCACCTCAAGCTATCGCTATCGCCGACGCTACGGACACTTCTCCGACCGCGCGCACTTCGTTCCTTTTCCCTACTGTTTCCGCTGCCCTTACGGGAAGAAGAAAGAGACCTGCGAACTGTATTGCGTCAAACAGTTTGAGAAGAATTTCGAGACGGAATACAACTCCTTCTACGATCCAAAATCGGGCGAGACGGAGTTCTCCGCTTTTTACGTCGAGGCGATTCAAGGCACAGGCGGCTATGTGATTCCGCCGCCGGAATATTTCCCCGCGCTCAAACGAGTCCTCAACGAGAGAAAGATTCTGCTCGTTGATGACGAGATACAGATGGGCTTTTACCGCGCCGGAAAGTTCTGGGCCATAGAGAACTTTGGTGTTGAGCCGGACATCATCGTTTTTGGCAAAGCACTGACGAATGGCTTGAACCCGCTCTCCGGTCTTTGGGCGCGTGAGGAGCTAATCAGCCCTGAAAAATTTCCGCCCGGCTCAACCCATTCCACTTTTTCCTCCAACCCGCTCGGCACAGCGGTCGGTCTCGAAGCCGTGCACATGATGGAGGAAGAGAATTATGAGGAGATCACGGCCCGGAAAGGCGCTTACTTTTTATTGCAGATTAAAGACCTCCAAAGACGTTACCCGAAAGTCATCGGCGACACGGACGGGATGGGAATGGCTTTGCGAATAGAGATCTGTTGCGGGGATGGCTATGAGCCTGACCGCGAGTTGGCCGACCGGATGTTCGCCGAAGGCATGAAGGGGGATTTGGATGCGCGCGGTGTCAGAATGGGGCTGGTCCTGGACATCGGCGGTTACTACAAGAATGTGCTGACGCTCGCGCCGTGCTTTGAGATGACCACAGACGAAATAGATTTGGCCGTCGAACTCATCGAACAGTTAATACGCCGTTGTGCGCCGGACAGATGTTAAAGGTGGATGCCGGATGCTGGATGTCAGATGCTGGAGAAAAGCATCTACCGACATCCAGCATCCGGCATCCGACATCTACTCTTATGATTTCGAGAGCCATCGAACAGGTGGAACGACTGGCGCTGCGGATGGAGGCAGAGAAGGCCAACCGACTGCTCGGCGCTTTGCCGTCCTCCGCTATCGAAGCCATGCAGCGCGCCAGATTTCGCCGCGTCTTGCGGTTAGCGGCCAGAAGCTCTGCCTTCTACCGTGAACAATTCCGCAAGCGCGGGATAGCCGTAGATAAAATCAAGCATCCTTCGGAACTGGGCGACTTTTTTACGACGGGCGAGGATTTACGCGCGCACGGGGCAGAACACTTTTTGACGGGACATGCCGATACTGCTTTTGAAACGACTGGAACGACCTCGCCCGTTCCCAAGCGCGCTTACTTCTCGCAGAAGGAAATTAATGAGATCGGGCGGTCGAGCGCGCTCGGGCTGCACTTCTTAGGTCTGCATCGCACAGACCGCGTGATGAGCGCGTTTGACTGCTCTTTCTGGGTTTCGCCTGTCGTCGTCCGTTCCGCTTTTCAGTATATCAACTGTTTTCACGTCGAGGCGGGAAAGATTGAGCCTCTGGAATTCTATGAACGCGCACTCGTCTATCTGCCGAACGTCATCTTTGGCGAGCCTTCATGGATCGTGCGTCTTTCAGAGATCGCAGACGGGCGCGGCACATGGCCTGTTAAGTTCCTCTTCGCGGGCGGCGAGAATATCACAGAGACGGCTCGCGCCGCCGTCGAACGAGTGTGGCGGGCTCCGCTCTATCTCAACTACGGTCAGACGGAGGCTTTCGGCGCAATTGGCGTCGAGTGCAAACAGAAAGACGGCTATCATCGCAACGACCTGAACTTCATCTTCGAGGTCGTCGAAGATGATGAGGAAGGCAACGGCGAGCTTGTTTACACAACGCTCACACGCAATGTGATGCCGCTGATACGTTACCGCTCGACAGACATTACGCGTGTCATTGATGAGCCTTGTGCTTGCGGCCTCTTCGCCAAACGCATTGGGAAGATTCGCGCTCGTTCGGACGAGATGGTTGTTTGCGGCATGGGTAACGTCGGCCCCTGGGTTTTCGCGGAGGTGCTTGGTGAAATGCTTCCGGCTGGAGCGGACTGGCAAGCTGTGATTAAGAGCGAGGGATACCGCGATCTGATCGAGATACATCTTGAGTTGCCGGACAGAGGGCAGCAGCAGGAGTGTGAAAGTAAGATTCGTCAGAATCTGCGCGAGAGATTCCCTGATTTCTGGCGAAACTATGAGATGCGACTCTACGATCTGAAAGTCATCAGGCATCCACAGGGAAGTCTGCGCACGGGACGCAAGTTAAGGCGCGTGATTGACGAGCGTCAGATGCTGGTACACAGCGTGATTTAAGTCTTCAACCTTGAGGCCGAGAGCAGATTCGCTTTAAGCGCACACACGATTATTTATTGATCTCTCCTTTTCTCGGCAAGAAGCTCTGTCAGCAATTTAATCTGCTCCTGCTGCATCAGAATCAACTCGGTCCATTTCCTATCGCGTAACTCGTCTAGCTTTTCATGCAGGCCGAGAATCTCAAGCTCGGCTTTCAAATTAACTTCGTAATCGTGAGCCGCGTCGAGACGGTCTTTGGCGGCCTGGCGGTTCTGCGACATCATGATGACGGGCGCTTGCAAGGCCGCCAGCATCGAGAGGAAGAGATTGAGCAGAATGTAAGGGTAAGGGTCAAACTCCACTCCGCGCCGCGCGAGGATGAACGAGTTGAGCGCAACCCATAAAACGAGTATCGCACAGAAGATGATAATGAACGGCCAGGAGCCGCCAAACGCTGCGACTTTATCGGCGAGACGCTGCCCGAACGTCAAATTCTCGTCGAACTGCCGGTTCGTATTACGGCTGATATGCAGGCGTTTGGTGAAAGAATGCAGAACGCGATGCTCACGCTCAGACAAGTCCTCAACACGCCCTTCGAAAATTCTCTTCACCAAATCTTTAATCTGATTATTCATGAGCAGAGATTATAGCTCAGGGGATTTCGGATTTGGGATTTTGGAATGCGGATTTGAAATGACAGAAAGCCGTAAGCACAAGGCGGCAACGATACTTTTTTACTGCCAACTGCTTACTGCCTTCTGCCTACTGTTCTTCTTAACTCAGCTTCTCTCGTCGCTGGTGCGAACGGCGTTGCCGAGCAGCATGAAGGCGATTGTCGTCGCCGCGCCGAAGACAAAACTGCCAATCCCTCTCGCTCCGAGTGCGGCCAGAGCGAAGAAAAGCGGAAGCGCAAGACCACACAGAAGCGGCGTCACGCTGCGCCACCCTTGCCAGATTCTGGAAGCCAGCACGTAGATGCCGACGATAATCATAAACAGGTGACTGAGCGGCCAGGCGGCGTCCGTGATCTGGAAGAGAAGATTCTGGCTGGCGATGTTTAGCTGAGTCAGCTCCATCACGGATTGAGTGAAGGCCAGAGAAACGCCCGCGAGCTGGACCACGAACAAAATGTCGCCCGCCAAGTTCCTGCTCAACGCTTTCAAGCGACGTATGCCGATGAGACTACAGGCCCAGCCGATTGTGTAGATGATTCCCAACAGTCCGACAATGCGACCGTTCTGGTTTTCGCCACGATAAATGTAGGTAAAAAGCAGCCATTCGATGAGCAACATGGGGCTGGCGAGCATCCCAATCGTTCCTAAAATGCGCGCGCTTGAAATATCTCTTTGTTTAATTGAGCTGAGATTTATCTGTTCGATTGCCATCGCTGTTTCTCCTGATAAAGATTCGTGGGCCTCTAATTGATAACGCGCAATCTAAGGAGAAAAATAATCAGGAGGCAGTTTGACGGATTTCAAGAAAGGGGACGCTGCCAGACGATTGTGTAACGCCAGAGGAAGTGGCGTTGGATTCGCGCTTCGGGCAGCAATTGTGCGCACAGCTCCTTAACTTCTGAGAGCGTCAGGTAAACGTCAGACCGAGCATGCTCGTTCCATGCCTTTCTGACTTCACGCGGAGGCAATAGCCTTCCCGTTTTCAGGAAGCGCAGGGCAACGCTAAAAGGTTTCGCCACGACGCTCCGGCACATATCCAGAAGGCCGTCATCGGCTACGAGGTCATGTATGATTAAGCGTCCTCCAGGGGCAAGCACGTTTTTCATCTTCGTCAACGCCTGCTCGGTCGGCAGGTGATGAAGCGTGGCAATTGAGACAACGCAATCGAAGGCATCTTTGGGAAGCGCGAGTTGCATAAGGTCACCGAGCAAGTATTCAATGTTCGGATAGTCAATTGATCTTTCTATGGCCAGGCGCAGCATCTGCGGAGAAAGGTCCAGGCCGGTGACCCTCTTCGTTGTCGCGGCCAGGCGGCGTGTGAAGATGCCCGTTCCGCAGCCGATTTCCAGCGCACTTTCGCATCGCAGCGGAAGATGGCTGAGGAGCAGATTGTGATAGGTGTCCGGCGCGCCGCGCTGTTCAGTGCTGAGAGCGATGCGGTCAAAATCTGCTCTGACCTGCTCGATTGAAGCCTTCATTCTTTCGGAATATAGCAGATGTCTTATGGATTCGATGATGCTCCGCGCAGAAGAGCTAAATCTGCCACAAAACCGAACGATGCGGTGTTTCAATAGTGAAAGGGTGAAATTATGTCCCGAGTCTCTTCTGAACAATCTTTCGCAGATTCGCGTATAACTTGGCTTATTCTTGAGTGCGGATGGAGATGATTGTTTTCTTCAATGATTGAGGCGGGAACAAGAATCGGACGTTACGAGATCAACTCGCTCATCGGCACGGGCGGGATGGGCGAGGTCTATCGCGCGCTTGACACGGAACTGCAACGCCCGGTCGCCATCAAATTTCTCTCCGCAGATTTCACTCATGACGAAAAACGCATGCAGCGTTTCATACAGGAAGCGCGCGCCGCCTCAGCGTTGAATCATCCGAACATCATCACAGTCCATGAAATCGGGCGGATGAGTGATGAAGAGAACGCGCCTCGTTTCTTCGTCACGGAATTTATTGACGGCATCACGCTGCGCGAGCAGATGAGCGTGACAAAGATGAAGCTCGATGAGGTGTTGGACATCTCGATCCAGGTCTCTTCGGCTCTCATCGCAGCCCACGCTGCGGGCTTAGCTCACCGCGACATCAAGCCTGAGAACATCATGGTCAGGCGCGACGGTTACGTCAAAGTTCTCGACTTCGGGTTAGCCAAGCTTACCGAGCGCGCCGATGTTGACACAGAGGCCGCGACCAAGAAGATCGTGAACACCAATCCGGGCACGGTCATGGGCACGGTCGGCTACATGTCGCCCGAGCAGGCGCTGGGCAAAGATGTTGATGCGCGCACGGACATCTGGAGTCTGGGCTGCGTGCTCTACGAGATGGTCACAGGGCATCAGCCTTTCGAGGGCGCGACCGCAAGCCACGTCATCGTTTCAATCCTTGAAAAAGAGCCGCCGCCTCTTTCGCTTTACGCTCAGAACGTTCCCGAAGCTCTCGAATGGATTGTCAGCGAAGCTCTCACAAAAGATCGTGAGGAACGCTGCCAGACGGCGAAGGAATTGCAGAGCAAGCTGCGCAGATTGAAGCAGCGCATAGATGCGGGCGCGGAACTGGAACGCTCTGTTCCTCCGACATGGTCCGGCAGCCAGGATCAATTAAGCACGCCGGTTCACACGAGCTACGGAGCGCAGGCGACAGCGCAGACGCGGACGACCGCACGTTCGGGCGAGGTCGGCGCTGGAAACATCACCAAAGTTTCGAGCGCGGAATATACGCTCGCTCAGGCCAAACGGCATAAGCTCGCAACCCTGCTCGCTCTGGTCCTTTGCTCATTGGTCGTCGCCGGTCTGGCCTTCGGGATTTACAAGTTCATCAATCGCGGCCAACGTGTCGCCTCTTTGCAGCCTCCGAAGATTACACGGCTCACGAGCAACGGCAAATCTTCCAACGCGGCCATGTCGCCCGATGGAAAATATATCGCGCACGTTTTGATGGATGCAGGAAAGCAGAGCCTTTTGCTCAGACAAGCTGCGACCACGATCACGCGAGAGCTTGTGCCGCCGACGGACGGTTACTTTCTCGGCGAGACGTTCTCGCGCGACGGCACATTTCTCTATTACGTTAAAGGAGAGAAGGGCAGTAACGTTCGCACGCTTTATCAGGTCTCTGTCCTCGGCGGCGAGAGTCGCAAACTCGTTTATGACATTGATAGTCCGGTTTCCTTCTCGCCAGATGGAAAGCGTTTTGCTTTCCTGCGCGGCAGCCTCAAGGACAATGACATAGCAATCATCATAGCCGATGCGGACGGGACTAATGAAGAACGGCTCGCGGCCTACAAACATCCTTTGAGCCTCGATGATTTAGCGTGGTCGCCCGATGGAAAGTCTATAGCTTACATCCTGGGTGGCAATGATGAGCAGGGCTATTACGTCAACATTGACGAAGTTCGTCTTGAAGATAAGTCGGAGAGAAAAATCTCTGCTGATCGTTGGCGCGTGATTAATTCAATCGCGTGGCTTGCAGATGGCAGCGGAATTATTGCTACAGCGCGCGACCGCGCTTCAATCGCCGGAAGCCCAATGCAAATCTGGCACATCGCTTATCCGAACGGCGAAGCGCGAAGAATCACCAACGATGTGAACAACTACATGAGCGTTAGTCTCGCGGCTGACTCGCTCTCTCTGGTGGCTGTTCTCGGCAGCAATACTTCAAACATCTGGGTCATGCCCGGAGTTGATCTGAGCCGCGCCAAGCAGATTACGAGCAGCAATCAGGCCGGAGATGAAGGACTCGCCTGGACGCCCGACGGCAAAATTGTTTACATGTCGGTCGAGCGTGAAAACCGCGACCTCTGGGTGATGAGCGCAGACGGGACCAATCAGAAGCAACTCACGTTTGAACCTTCGGCAGACCTGACGTGTTCTGTTTCAGCGGATGGGCGCTATATCATTTTCATCTCTAACAGGGGCGCGGGTTGGGGAATTTGGAGAATGAACGTTGATGGGAGCAACGTGGTCGAGTTAGCAAAGAATGCGGAGGAATCATCAGACTCGCAATGTCTGCCCGGATCGCAGTGGGTTATTTACGAGGCGGGGGCAGACGGTCACAGAGTCCTCTGGAAAGTTCCGATTGAAGGTGGCGCGCCAGTGCAGATAACTGACAAGCCAACGTTCGGCCACGCCGTTTCACCGGACGGAAAGTTGATTGCTTACTTGTACCGCGCGCCGGAGGTCAATGCGCCTTTGCAAGTCGAGGTCATCAATTTCGAGGACGGCTCGCTCGTCAAGTCATTAAGCATCTCTCCGAATGCTTCATACCTGCGCTGGTCTCCGAACGGGCGCGCGCTCAATTACGTTGAGGTGAACAATGGCGCGGCCAACATCTGGAGTCTGCCGCTCGATGGTGGAAAGCCGACGCAATTGACCAACGGAAAGACAGACCAATTCTTAAAATACGCCTGGTCCAGCGATGGCCAGTTGCTTGCCATCGCGCGCGGAAACATCACAAACGATCTGGTGCTGATTGAAGATTACCTGAACTGAAACTCCCCGCCAGCAACCCGTGAAAGTGATGGACGCCGCTTTCACGCTTCACAGAGTATCGCCCGCTTCTATAGTTGCCTGAGCGCAGCCCGCGCTGCACGGCTTCGCAGATGAAAATATCTTCGCGCTGAATCTCGTCGCTGAATTCAATTGTGCGCTGAAGCGCATCTTGCGTTTCAGCACGCTCAGGGTCTTTGAAATACCATTCAAAAATAGTCAGCGTGCGTTCTGGCCCAAGCGGAACGATCAGGTTCGTGGAATAATTATCTGGATAAACATTCAGCATCAGGTTCGGGTAGAACCAGATATAAAGGACTTCACTCACGCGCGCGCCCGAACCTTGACCGATCTTCATAGATTCGCCGCTCTTCAATGGCGAGTATTGAACGCAGTGGAAGCGGCCTGTCTCCGTGATGTAGCTCGCGTAATCAATCTCGCGGTTCAAGGATGGGTGAACGATTGGAATGTGATAGCCTTCGAGATAATTATCAACATAAGCTTTCCAGTTGCAGTCAACATACCAATCCTTGCGAGCAGCTAATGGTAACTTCTCCCATTCATGTCTCTGGCCTAAAAGTGTTGCCACGTCTCCGAAACTTTCTGAGAGCGGGCGGCAGTTGTGGTCCAAGTTGACGAAAACAAGATTACCCCAACTCTCAACGCGAAACTCCGGCAATCCATTCTTTTCTTTAGCCCAGCATTCGACGCCATCAAATTCCGGCGTGCCCATGAGGTGGCCGTCAAGCGCGTAGGTCCAGCCGTGATAGCGACACTGAAAACTCTTGCGCTCGCCCTCGCCAAGAGCGACAGGCCCTGCGCGATGGCGGCAGACGTTTGAGAAGGCGCGCAACCTTTCCCGATTATCGCGCACGACGAGCAGGGGTTCGTCCGCAATCATCGTCGTGAAGAACTGGCCGGGACGCGAGACAGCATCCAAGCGCCCGACCAATTGCCACGTTCTGCCGAAGACGCTCTCTTTTTCCTGCTTGAGAATCGAAGGGTCTGTGTACCAACTGTTGGGCGGAGTCGAGGCGAAAGCGAGCCTCTCGTCGAATTTATAAGAGTCGAATGTCATGTTCAGGGTTTCTAGTGTTTGTTGATTTGATTAGAAAGAATCAATAGCCGCCAGCAATTGAATTTAGTGCAAAAGAACGCTCTTGTCAGTACCGCCCGCTCTTAACTACTGTTCTCTTAGATAAACCCACTTGGCGAAGAACGCTTTGAGACTTTTGCCGCTCGCCTGTTCCATCGCGGCTTGAAAATCCTGGGTCGTCACAGACTTGCCAAAATATTTGCGAGTGTAGAGACGTATCCCGGCCCAAAAATCTTTCTCGCCCAACTCTTCGCGCAACAAGTGGAGCACGTATGCGCCTTTTCTGTAAACGAGCGTGCGGTCTTCCCGCGTCGGGTGCAGCCAGTCCGGGAAGACTAACGACTTATCATGTCCCGCGGCGCGCACTTTTTCATAGCTCGCACGATAGGATTCTATCTGCCGCAGATATTCTTCACGACCGAAGCGGTGTTCAAGATAGGCTGCGGCCATGAAGGTCGCAAAGCCTTCGTTGAGCCAGAAATGATTCCAGTCAACACACGTTACCATGTTGCCCCACCACTGATGTGCCAGCTCGTGTGCGGCCAGCCAGAGGTCGCGCTCGTCCTTGAGCACACGCGGCCCATAATCTCCGCTCAAGGCCGTGAAGCTGCTCATTTCTTGATCGGCATTACCAGAAACCAGAATCTGTGTGTAAGTCTTGTCGGCGTAAGGCACACCCGCGCGCTCCTCAAAGAAGGCGAGCATATCCGGCGTCTCGCGGAAGATGCGGCGCAACTCATCATCTGAGAGTTGTGTGGCAAGATAGCGAAACTGCACCTTGCTTTTATCTTCGGTGACTGTGCGAAAGTGCCCGGCTGTAAAGCCGAAGATATAGGTTGGGATTGGCTTATCCTGCTCCCATTGGTAAGCGATTTTTTTGTCAGGCAAGCTGTGCTGCGAGACAAGGCGACCGTTAGCGACAACCGTTAACGTTGCGGGCAGGACTAAATTCAAACGCAAAGTAGCCCTGTCATCGGGCGCGTCAACGCATGGCATCCACTGACTTGTGGAGAAGATTGTATAGACCTGTTGCTCGTCGGGGAAGAAACGAATTCCATAACGGGGCGCACCGTGATACTCAATCGAAACCGCGCGCCCTTCACCATCTTTCGCAGGACGCGAGAGTGTGATGCTCACACGATGCTGGCCCAGCGTAAACTTCTGCGCCTCTCCTTTTTCGCTGACGGCATCAATCGTCAACTCGCCGCAGTCAAGCTCGATTGTCCGAAGATTCTTCGCGCGCACGGTGAAACGTATCAGGACTTTCCCTTTGACAGTCTTGTTCGCAATGTCCGGCTCAATATGCGCATCGTAGTCCGTGACATCAAAGAGAGCGGCCTGTGATTGTGGCGGGACTTGTCCGCTTACTTTTGCCGTTAGTGTTATGCAACATAGCAGAAGTGGCAGCAGCGATAATATCCAACGACTGAATTGCTTGAATGACCATTGATTCATGTGGATAGATTTGTTGTCCTGCGAGCATTAGGTGTGAGAAGCCGCTAATAAAACTTTTTCTATAGTTGATGGCAAGTTCACCGGATGAAAACGCTTAGCATCGAAAGCATAATCTTCTCCGCTTTCATCCACCACACGAATCAAGCCTTCAGCCTCCGCCTCTTTATCAGGAATGAAGCGGTACAATTTCCCAACTTCAAGCGATGCCTGATAACCTTCATTGTTGAGACAGACAACGAAATGCGCTGATGCTTTTTCTGCTTTCTTCATGGCTAATCCAAGAATGGCAATTTCAACTTGAACTCTCGTGTTCAATGAATCGTTAGACCGCACCCACGGCGACCGCCATAAGATTAATTTCATCAATAAGGCTTGAAAACATATCCTGCGATATCCTAAGTTTTTCGCCTTGAGTTAAGTGCCAACGTAGAACTTTTACCTTCGTATAGCTATCATCAACGATAGACTTGTTGTGAACGATCCAATTCATAAATGCAGTCCAACTCATATACAACGCGAATGCTTACTGATAATACATCAAATTAGAGTTTATCTGGATGCTTCCGTTTATAAGGCTTTCAGCAGAACCATTCTTCCTGACTGCTTGTCTTAAGTCAAAAGGTGATATTCTCTCGCTCCCTTCCGATTTTCTCGGTCACGGCTGTTAATAATCTTCGGCGAGGTGCGTTTTATGGGTGGAGACAACCTGAAGGAGGATGCCGTGCCAGCCGCTGTGACGCAACTCAAAACCAATATTTCGCCGCCGCCGGGAGAGCTTGAACGCCTCTTCCGCGAGCATAACGACCTGGTCTTCCGCACGGCCTGTCGCGTGACGGGAAGCCCCGCGGACGCGGAAGACGTATTGCAAACGGTCTTCCTGCGATTGGCTAAGCGCGCCGAGATTGACCTCGCGCCAAGCCCCGCGAGCTACCTGCACCGCGCGGCCATCAATGCCTCGCTCGACCTTTTGCGCGGTCGCACGACTGCAAAATCTGTTGCGCTCGAAGACGTGGAAAACGATCTGGCCGAAAGATCCTCGCTTAATCCCGAAGCAAAGCACGAAGACCGCGAGCTACGAAAGCTGATTCAAATGGCTGTCTCGCGGCTCGGCGCATCAGCCGCAGAGATGTTCGTGCTCAGATATTTTGAGGGCTACGGCAACAGCGAGATTGCAGAGATGATGGGGACCTCCCAGATGGTCGTCGCCGTCACCTTGCACCGCTCACGCACGCGTCTTCGCAAAGAGATTGGCAATTATCTGGAGAAACATCATGAAGCGTAATCGGAAGGAACTTGATTCGATTCTGGACAGCGTGACGACCCGCATTCGCCTCGAAGAGGTTGACCCGCAAGTGGTCGAGGGCGCGGCTGATCGAGTCTGGGCGCGAATCTTGAAAGAGGGCATAGCAGAGTTGCCGGAGACGAAAATCGTTGACGAGATTCACGGCTGTGCAGACTTTCAGGCTTTGATTCCCGCGTACTTGAAGAAAGAGTTGACGGAAGCACGCACTCTGCTTGTTGAAGATCACACGCGCGAGTGCATCCCCTGCCGCAAGGCTCTCAAAGCCGCACGCGATGGCAGAGTTCAAGCTGTGCCTGCCGTCCAACCCGCAAAGAAATTTGCTGGAACAGCAACGCACGCGCCCGTCTGGAAATGGGCGATTGCGGCGATGCTCGTCATCGGCGTCGGCCTTGTCGCTTTCAACATCTATCGTCGCCTGAACGTCGGTGAAGCGCGCGCAACCGTCGAGGTGGCGAGCGGCGCTGTCTATAGAGTCACGGACATGGAGAGCCGCGCTCTTGGCGTGGGCGAGGTCGTTGGTCGCGGCGAGAGAATTCGCACCTCGAAAGATGCCAACGCGGTCGTCAAGCTGGAAGACGGCTCGCTGGTTGAGATGCGAGAGCGTTCGGAGCTTTCCTTAAGCCAGAACACTGACGGCACGACCATCAATCTCAGTCGCGGCAACGTTATCGTCGAAGCTGCGAAGCAGCGCGGCGGTCATCTTTACGTGGCGACAGACGACGCGCTCGTCTCTGTCACGGGCACAATCTTTTCCGTCAACAACGGCACGAAGGGTTCGCGCGTCTCTGTTCTTGAAGGCGAAGTTCACGTTAATCATGCTGGCGACGAGAAGGTTCTACATCCGGGCGATCAGACGACGACGAGCGCGAGCCTTGAGCGTGTGCCGATTCAAGAGGAAGTGAGTTGGAGTCGAAACGCCGAGCGCTATGCCAAGATTATGGGAGAACTGACGGCGATTCGTCGTGAGATAGACGAGAAAGCTCCACGCCCCGGTGTCAGGTATTCAACTCGCTTGCTGGACCTCGTGCCCGAAGGAACTGTGCTTTACGCAGCGTTACCGAATCTGACGAACACGATTGTCGAATCGCACCGCATCATGAAGGAGCGCATACAGCAGAACGCTGCGTTGCGCGAATGGTGGCAAAAAGAGCACGGGCAGAACGGCGACACGGAACTTGACCGCATCATCGAAGAGGTCAACCAGTTCGGCAAGTATCTTGGAACAGAGATCGTGGCGAGCGCGAAGATGGGCGAGCATGGGCCTGTTGACCCGCTCGTGTTGGCCGAGCTAAGCGACGCACAAGGCTTCCGTCCTTTCCTCGAACAGAAGATCGCCGCCTTTACGGAGAAAGAGAAGGGCGCGCGGATTCGCATCATTGATGATCCGATGAGCGCGACTCAGACAGCGACTGGCGGAAATCAGGTCCACGAAATTCTCATCTGGATCAATGGCGATATGTTGGCCGCAGCTCCGCGCTTAGAGCAGTTGCAGCAACTCGCGGCAACACTGAAAGCGCCGGACGCAAACGGCTTCAAGGCAACATCTTTCTACGCGCAGCTCGCCGATACATACAAGGCCGGAGCGGGGCTGATTGTCGCCGCAGACCTTGAGAAGATCATCGGCTTGCTCGTGCGCGAAGACGCGAATGACCCGAACGCTGCGAAGCGTGACGAGATGTTCAAGCAGGTGGGCCTGACGAATCTCAAGCACTTCGTAGTCGAGCAGAAAGATGTAGAAGGGAAGACCAACAGCCGCGCGATGCTGACCTTCAACGAGAAGCGCACAGGCATTGCTTCCTGGCTGGCTGCGCCCGGTCCTATGGGAAGTCTGAACTTCATCTCGCCAGACGCGAACGTGGTCGCCGCGTTCGTCGTGCGCGAGCCTGCATCGCTGGTTGACGAATTGTTCGGCTATCTGAACACCGCGTCGCCGAAGATGCGCGAAGACCTCAGCCGTCTTGAAACGGAAGCGGGCTTAAAGATACGAGACGATTTCGCTGCGCCTTTGGGCGGAGAGTTCGCCTTTGCGATTGATGGACCTGTGCTGCCCACGCCCTCCTGGAAAATCATCTTCGAGGTTTACGATCAGGCTCGCTTGCAGCAGACCTTCGAGCGTCTGGTTGAGAAATTGAATGAGCGCGCCGCGAAGGCAGGTTTAAGTGGCTTGCAGTGGGAACGGAGCGAGAGCGGTGGCCGCACCTTCTATGCTTTGAAGTCCACGGCTTACGGCGTCGAGCTTCATTACACCTACGCGAACGGTTATTTGATCGCCGCGCCGAGCCGCGCGCTTGTCGAGCGTTCTCTGAAATATAACGAGTCGGGCTACACGCTGCTGCGCTCGCCGCGTTTCACTTCGACTCTGCCTGCGGACGGCAATGCAAACTTCTCCGCGATCTTCTATCACGACCTGGCTCCGTTGCTTGAGCCTGTCTCAGGACAATTGGAGAAGGCTTCGAAGGAAATGCCAGAAGAGCAGCAGAGGGCATTGAAGGCAGCAGCGGAAGCTCCGCCGACTCTGGCTTATGCATATGCTCAGGGCGACCGCATCATCTTCGCCTCCGACAGCGAAGGCGGACCGTTCGGCCTGAGTCCGGCGACGCTCATGGGCCTGCCCAACTCTTTCGAGATGCAGCATGTTCTCAGTCAGGCGATGAGCGGAAAGGATTCGGGTTTGGATAAGACAAAGGAGAGTATTCATGAGAACAATTAACGCCAAACGATTCCTAAGCAGTCGAAGGCTCGCCTTTTACTCGTGCCTTTGCGCCATGCTCCTTTTACAAGGATGTTCGCAGAAGCCAAACGATGTCACCCAATTCGGCTCACATCAGATAACCGTCTCGCGTCACGACTTTACACATGGGGCTTATCTAGATGAGCACGACAAGGAGGCGAGCTTTAACTACACGGGCTTTAGCTTTACTTCCGGTCGCTTCAGTGTCGCCATCAAGGATGAGAGAGTGACCGTCAATGGGCAGGACTACGGCCAGCTTAATAAGGGTGACTCGGTTCGCATCACCGATGATGGTGTGAGCGTCAACTCCCTGGACTACGGCCAGACCGCAAGATACCTTCAAACAAATCGCGAGCAAGCTCGCCCTTAAGTTATGAAACCTGTCATAGACCTGAACGGATTGAGTGTCCAGTTCGGAGAGAAGACCATCCTCAAGGACCTGAGCGCGGAGCTAAGAGGCCGCGCTATCGGTCTGCTTGGGCCAAACGGCGCAGGGAAAACGACGCTGATACACACACTGCTCGGCTTTCATCCTCCTGCGAGCGGCACGGCGCACATCTTCGGCCAGGACATTATGGCCGGAGCAAAAGAGATACGCGCCTTCATCGGCTACATGCCGGAGCGCGATTCGTTCATCTCCAAAATGTCCTGCGTCCATTTCGTCCGCTTGATGGGCGAGCTATCGGGTTTGCCTTCCGATACTGCGCTTGAGCGAGCGCATGAAGCTCTCTTCTACGTCGGTCTTGGCGAAGCGCGGTATCGAAAGATAGAGACCTACTCGCTCGGCATGAAGCAGTTGGCGAAGCTCGCGCAGGCGATTGTGCATGGTCCAAAGCTCATCATTCTGGATGAGCCGACCAACGGGCTGGACCCGCCGACGCGCCAGCGCATGATCCGCCTGATACGCGAAATCCGCGACAGCCATCAAGCGCACATCCTGATCTCGTCGCACTTGCTTCGTGATGTTGAGGAGTGCTGCGAGGAGATTCTGATTTTGAAGGAAGGCCAGATAGCTACCTATTGCAACCTTGAGGAAGAGCGCAAGGCCAATCGTAAGTTTCTTGAGATGGAGACGCGCGGCGACAATCGAGAGTTCATCGCCGCCATCGGTCGCCTGGGCTGCGAATACGCTCTGACGAGTGAGCGTCGCATCAAGCTCGTGTTGCAGAACGGAGTCGAGATACGCGACCTTTACAAACTCGCGGCAGATCAAGAGGTGCAGATTCGCCGTCTCAATTACAAGCGCGATTCGCTTGAAGACATTTTCTTGAAAGCGATGGAGTAGGGAAGTCAGGGAAGTCTAGCGAGTCTAGCGAGACTAGCGAGTCAAAAGACTTCGTGCTCGACGGACTCGACAGACTCGACAGACTCGCTAGACTAATTCGGAGAATTAACAATGGCGGTTTATGAGCACACTTACAAACAGTATTCGGGCGAAGTCACGCCGCGCTGGTCGCGGTTTTTGATCTTGCCGAGACATTCTTATCGAAACATCTTTCAGTCTAAGCTCTTCATCGCAGCCTTCGTTGCCTGTTTTATCTACCCGCTGGCGGCTTCGATCCTGATCTATCTGCACCACAATGCTGAGGCGCTGGCAGTGTTGGAAGTGGCAGTAAGGCGGCTCATCCCGATTGATACAGAGTTCTTTCTAACCCTCGTCGTCTGGCAGGGAATGGCCGCTTTCTTCATCACGCTTCTGATAGGGCCACCGCTCGTCTCGCGTGATGTGACGAACAACGGGCTGCCGCTCTATCTCTGCCGTCCCTTCTCGCGGGCAGAGTATGTGCTGGGCAAGATGTCCGTGCTGCTGATTCTGCTTTCGCTGATTACATGGGTTCCAATTCTCCTGCTCTTCTTCTTTCAATCTTATTTGGAGGGCTGGAGTTGGTTTACTCAGAATCTGAGAATCGCTGGCGCGATTTTTGTCGGAAGTTGGGTTTGGATTCTGCTGCTGGCGCTTCTGTCGCTGGCCATCTCTTCATGGGTCAAGTGGCGAATTGCCGCGAGCGCTGCGCTGATTGGTATCTTCTTCATCCCGGCGGCGTTTGCCGAAGCGATCAACGGAATATTTGTGACGCGCATGGGACACATCATCAGCCTGCCGGTGTTGATGAAATCCGCCTGGTCAGGACTGTTCGGAATGTTCGTGCAGCAGTCCGGGCGGATGCGCGCTTTCAGTCGGGGGCAGCGACTCTTCGTTGACCTCTATGAACCTCCACTCTGGGCATCATGGATGGTGCTCATAGCGATCTGCGCGTTCTGTTTGTTGCTGCTCTATCGCAAGGTCAGAGCTTACGAGGTGGTGAGCTAATGAGTGAACCCTCTTCACAGATGATCGTCTTCGACGATGTCTCGAAATTTTACGGCGAGATACTCGGAGTCAATCGCGTCAATCTTTCAATCGCTCCAGGGATCACGAGTCTGGTTGGACCGAACGGCGCAGGCAAAACCACCCTGATGAACTTGATGACGGGCTTGCTCAAGCCGACGCGCGGCGCTATCAGTATCCTGGGCGTCTCGCCCGATGAGCCGGAAGAACTGTTCCGCAAAGTCGGCTACTGTTCGCAGTTCGATTCATTCCCGAGAGGCGTTACAGGGCGCGAGTTCATCAACATGTTCTTAAGCGTTTACGGATACGCGAAAGGTGAGTCGGACGAGTTGACGATGAAGGCGCTAGAGCGCGTCAGCTTGACAGAGGCTGCGAACAAAAGGGTCGCGGCCTACAGCAAGGGCATGCGCCAGCGCGTGCGGCTCGCGCAATCAATCGCGCACAATCCATCTGTGCTGATTCTGGATGAGCCATTGAACGGTCTGGACCCGATGGCGCGCGCCGAAACGATTCGCCTCTTTCGGCAGCTCGCGGACGAAGGACTGCACCTCGTCATCTCAAGCCACATCCTGCACGAAGTTGACATGATGTCTGATTCGGTCGTCCTCTTGAACAATGGCTACGTCGTCGCCGAGGGTGATGTTCATGGCGTGCGCGACGAGATGGAAGAGCACTCGATGCAGATTCTGATACGGTGCGACAAGCCTGCGGCACTGGCCTCGCGCGTCTTCGGCGAAGACCAGGTTGTCGAAGCGCGTCTTCACGAGGACCGCCATGGCCTCTTTATAAAAACGCGAGATGCGGATAAATTCTATCTGCTCTTGAACAAGATTGTGGCCGAAGGGCTGGTCTCGGTCGAATCCGTGACGCCTGTTGATGACGACTTGAGCGCGGTCTATCAATACCTGATCGGGTCGGAAACAGAAGGGAGCCGCATATGAGTTCAAGAGCCGAAACTGTTGTCATGGAAAAGACTGCTAAAAAATCTCACTGGACGCTCTGGCGGCGACAGGTTGCTTCGATCCTTCGTCTGGAAGTCGGAAAGAATTTTACTGGCAAGCGATCCATCTTGATCTATCTGCTTGCCATGACGCCCGTGCTGATTATGACGGCGCTCGTCTCTGTTCATTACGACGATATACGGATGAACTTCGGGGAAGCGTCTGTCATCTTCGCCAACCTTTACGAAGGGATGATCTTGCGCACAGTCGTCTTCTTCGGCTGCGCCTGGATTTTCATGAACCTCTTTCGCGGCGAGGTCGTGGACCGTAGCCTACACTATTATTTTCTCTCGCCGGTTAAGCGCGAAGTCCTCGTCGCGGGCAAATACATTTCGGGTCTGTTCACCTCCATCATCCTCTTCGGAGTGATGACCGCGCTCTGCATCTTTCTAATCTATCTGCCGCTCGGATATTCTGGCGCGATGAATCAGATTTTCAGTGGACCGGGACTGAATCAAATCCTGACTTATATGGGCATCACGGTCTTGGCCTGCATAGGTTACGGCGCAGTCTTTCTGGTCATCGGCCTCTTCTTCCGCAATCCGATCATTCCGGCGATCCTGCTTTACGGCTGGGAGTTTATCAACTTCCTGCTGCCGCCGATGCTCAAAAAGCTGAGCGTCGTCCATTACCTGCATTCCTTGACGCCCGTGCCCATTCCCGAAGGGCCATTTGCCATCGTGACGGAGCCGACCTCAGCTTGGCTGACAGTGCCGGGTCTGATCTTCGTCACGGCAATCGTCCTCGTGCTGGCAAGTTTTCGTATCCGGCGGATGGAGATAAAGTACGGAAGCGAATAAGCTGAAGAATTAAAAATTCGAAATTAAAAATGCAAAATGGAAGAGAAAAGCCCGCTCTCCATTTTGCATTTTTAATTTCGAATTTTGCATTTCCCTATATTTCTGGAACTTTTTCCGCTCCTCCTGCGAATCAAACATGGCAGCCGGTAATTCAAACGTCGATCAAGAGAGCGAATGAGAGTGTTCACGACTCCCAGTGATGACGAACTGCTGCGGCTCATGGTGGCCGGAGATGAGAGTGCCTTTGTCACGCTCTACAGGCGGCGGCAGGCAGGAATCTATCGCTTCGCTCTGCAAATGAGCGGGTCAGAGGCAATTGCTGAAGATGTTGTGCAAGAGGTCTTCATGGTCTTGATGAACGAAGCCGGAAATTACGATTCTGCGAAAGGCTCTCTTTCGGCATATCTCTACGGCGTGGCGCGCAACCACGTTCTGCGCTCGCTCAGCCGCGACCGTTCTTTCGTCTCGATTGGCGATAGTTACGAAGAAGAGGGCCAGGACGTGCATGAGCAATTAATCGCGCAAGATGATCCGCTCGCTGATTTGACGCGCAGCGAGATGATCGAGAGCGTGCGCCAGGCCGTGATGGCTCTGCCGCCGCATTACCGCGAAGTGGTTATTCTTTGCGACCTGCACGAGATGAGCTACGCCGAGGCGGCGCAAGTTTTATCATGCGCCGTCGGAACGATTCGCTCACGCCTGCATCGCGCCCGCACGTTGCTGATTGAAAAACTGCGCGCCACCAAAGAACGAGACGAGGCTCAGCCGATAGTAAATTCTGCGAGGTGTTTCGCATGAGTTGCAAAAATTTTGAGACGGTCATCACAGAGATAGCGCGCGGGCAGATGCTGGAAGCGGGCCTGCGCGCAGATACTCTCTCACACATAGAGGGGTGCAAGAATTGCGCCGCGCGTTTTCGAGATGAGCAAACATTGACCGCTGGTCTTCGCAACATCGCTTCTGTAGCAACAAAAACAGAAGCGCCTGCGAAACTCGAAGCCGCATTGGTCTCAGCCTTCCATCAGCGTAACAAAACTTCTGACAACCCCGTCGTTGCTCCGGCGACGCGCACGATCTCGCGCGCTCGCGCTATGGGAATCGCTGCGGCTGCCGCATTGCTTGTCGTCTCCGTCTTTGCTGTTTCGCGCCTGCTCTTTATAGATTCGCCCGAAGCGGTGCGAGGAGGAGGCGGAGAGCGCGTGGAGAAATCATCGCCTGCTTCTTCACCGACAGTCGCAGCAAAGGGTTTGGAGCAAACTCCAGGCGAAACTCCGACTTTGCCCTCTATGCCGGATGACGAGCAAAAAAATACAGCTATTCAAGCGTCGCCACGCTTAGTGGAGAGGCAGCGCGGGTTGATACGAAACGTTGGGTTGAACAGCAGGCCAGTCCATAGCCCGAACAATTATGAGAATGTCGCAAACGCGCGTGAAGAGGTGACGACGGAGTTTTTGCCTCTGACCTATGGCGGGTTATCGCAGGTTGATGACGGGCAGGTGGTTCGCATAGAAGTCCCGCGCTCGGCCCTGCAATCATTCGGCTTGCCTGTCAACATTGAGCGCGCCGGTGAGAGAGTTAAAGCGGATGTTCTGCTCGGGCACGACGGCGTGGCGCGTGCCATACGTTTCGTCAGATAGCATAGCCCTAAAAATTTGGCGTCGGTCTGTCGCAAATCTATTTATCGTTTGAGGAGAAAGAAGAGATGAGAATTCAAAAGAGATTGATGATGAGTCTTACCTTCATGTTCGTGTTCTTGTTCATTTGCATCGGCGCATCGGCGCAAGATGCCCCGCAAGGCACAGGCGTCAAAGTTCCTGGTCCGCCGGGAGAGGACATGGTCTTCTTCCTTTCATCTGAGATGAGTTTCGACGGCAAGGTTGTCAAGGGCGCGCCATATTCAGCGCAGGCTATTACCGAAACAACTCGAACGCTCGGCGATGGTAATAAGATTAAGAATAAGACTACCGCGTCAATTTATCGTGACGGCGAAGGCCGCACACGCCGTGAGCAAGAGCTAGGAGCAGTCGGCCCCTGGGCTGTCTCGGGCGAGCCGCAGCAGACAGTCTTTATAAACGACCCTGTGACGGGGGTTAATTATATACTTGACCCACGCTCGCACACTGCTCGCAAGATGCCACCGTTGCGGATCAGTCTTTCCTCGGGCGAGCCATCCGACACGGTCGTGACGGGCACTGCAACAGGGCCAAAGGTTAACCTCAGAGTCGAGAAGGATGTATTCGCTGTTGCTGTCCCGCCTCCGGCAGGTGAAACTCAGCAGACGCAAGAATACCGCGTTGTTCCGGGCGAGAAAAGAGGAACAACAGAGTCTCTTGGCAAACAGACCATCGAAGGCGTTGAGGCTGAAGGATCGCGCACTACCATAACCATTCCCGCCGGAGAGATTGGTAACGAGCAGCCCATTCAGATAGTCTCGGAGAGATGGTATTCGCCGGAGCTACAAGTGATTGTGATGTCCAGGCACACAGACCCGCTCGTCGGCGAGACCGTCTATCGCTTGACTAATATAGTTCGCGGCGAGCCTTCACGCACACTCTTTGAAGTGCCGGGCGATTACACGATCAAGGAATCTCCCATTCAGACCCGCGTCTTTAGAAAAAGGTCTGGCGACGAGAAGTAAAAATTGAGAAGCAAGGAGATAGAGGCGGAAGCTTTGATGTAGCTTCCGCCTCTATCTCTTTTCGGGTATAATTAAAGGCCTAAACTCGGCATCCTCTCAAATTCTCAAACCGCGCTTGACAAATAATCCCTTCTGCCTATAATGCCTCTTTGCCTGAAAACGGCCATTGACATCCAAGACTAAAAGAGCAAGTTCGAGCCGCTTCTCTCAGTAGAAGATTTTGTTGGGAGGGCGGCTGTTTCATCCCCGAAAATATTTTGCGGGAATGAGCCGATCACGCTTGACAGTAAAAGGGTATTTCGGTAATATGCCTTTTTGCTTGGGACGGGAAATTGTCGTCTGTAGGCAAAGCCAATCAAAACTTCAAAAGAAACTTTTGAGTGAGATGGCAACCAAGAGAGTCGGACGAGTAACTAAGTCTGATTCGTTAAATTGGAAAGCGATCTTTGAAAACTAGATAGAGCGTGTCCATGTTAATGACTTTGAGAGTCAAGCGCTGAACGATAAAGTTCGCGTAAAACTCTTTTTGAAGAGTCATAATCGGATACTTTTAACCAGTATAAGATTATGTTCCAGAATCAAATCTTAACGAGAG
>Ga0182001_10000061_pt1 | contig 26727 bp, 19 predicted proteins | sample BulsoiFelSFmetaG_FD_120485 | JGI IMG/M metagenome (GOLD analysis project Ga0182001, IMG submission 120485) | Bulk soil microbial communities from Mexico - San Felipe (SF) metaG | ecosystem: Environmental > Terrestrial > Soil > Agricultural land | place: Mexico: San Luis Potosi | collected... | reverse complement strand
CGGGCGTGAACTGGATGCGACTGAATTGCGCGCCGATGATGCGCGAGAGCGTCTTGACCGTGAGAGTCTTGGCCGTGCCCGGCACGCCTTCAATCAGCGCGTGCCCTTCGGCAAGGAGGGCCACCAGTATCTGCTCAATCGCATAATCCTGTCCGACGATGACTTTGCGCAGTTCCGTCAGAATGTGCTCGACCGTTGTGGAGACGTATTGAAGCATGAACGACAGTGACGAGTGACAAGTGACGAGTGACGAGTTAAGACGAGTTTTTATCTCGTCACTTGTCACCTGTCACTTGTCACTGTCTGAAACCTTTCGTATTTATTTACAAGAGCGAGTTTTGTTGTAAGCCTTCCGCTGCCTGGCGTGCTTCGCGCGAGCGCACGCGCAGGCCCAGAATGCGTTCGATGCGGCGCAGTCGTCTGACCAGCTCAAGAGCTTTCTGCGTGTCGAGCGGAGCGCCATTAATCGCGTCCTCACATTCGCGCATCAGCGTTTCAAGTTCCGCAGCGTTCAACTTTTCAGAGCGCGCGGCTGCGCGTGCTGCAATTTCAGAGCGCGGGCTATTGTGGCTGAGACCCGCCTGCCGCACAAGGACGCGGCGCAATCGCGTGTAAATATTTTCGATGGCTAAATCATAAGCGCGAGCGCGCTGCTGCAACTCGGCCATTGAAGCTACAAACTCAAGGCTCGAACGGCGGTCCACTCGCACCAGCGGAAGAGGCCGCGCAAACCTGCGACCGCGAGTCCAGAGGATAACCAGCACAAGCAACGCGCCCTGCACGACCATCCACAGGATCGGCGTGCCCGCGAAATATGCTATCAGTTGATTGCGCGACGCAGCGTGTCCCTGATGATATTCGTCGAAGGCTATCAGACCGCCCGCGCTCGTGACCGTGTTGATGGCGAGCTGCAAATTGTCTGCGAGACGCAGGCCGCCGTTAGCAACTATATAAGGATCGCTGAGGACGATGATGCGCCCTGCGCCGTGCGGATAATCCAGAAGCAGTGCGCCTCTGTGGTCTTCAAGATAAGCAATGGGAGCGGGCGACTGAAACGGTTGATCTTCGTCAACATATTTTGGGGTCGGTGCAGGCGTCGGCGAACGCTTCGGCGGAGTCCTGACCGGCGGCGGCGGAGGAGGCAGGTCTTCATCCTCTTCGTCATCATCAGGGCCTATGCCCGTCACGGGCGTCGGAGACTGTCTCGGTTGTGTCGTGCCCGTTTTAGTAGAGACGTTGATAGCTCCTGCAAAACGCGAGGGCATGACCGATTCGACATTGCGAGTCAGCAAACTCGGCTGCGAGGGGCGCACGGGCGAGACGCCCGCAGTCATCTCATCAGTGTTGTTCGGATGGACGTTGCTTCTCGGCAGCTCGTTCGTCTTCGCGGAGATGTCCCAGGAATCTGAAGACGGGAGCAGTCGCGGGTCTGGCGTGCGGTCTATGATGACCAGCCGCCCGCCATATTCAACCCACTTCATCAGGCTCTGAATTTCATCTTTGTCAAAGGGAATCCGCGCCTTGCCGATGATGACGAAAGTCGAAGGGCTATTCTCGCCCGTTTGCGTCAGCAGTCCGTGAGGCGTCTCTTGCCAGCGTATGACCTTTTGTCCAGACTCTGACAGCAGATCGTAAAGGGCGCGCGTCCCCGTAGCGCCCGCGTTGTAGGTCGAGCGGTCAGGATTGAATTCCGTGTCCGGCAGTCGCTCGGTGCTCACGTAAGAGGCCGCGTTGAGCACAACCAGTAACACCAGCACGACAATGATAGTAATGATGAGGGCGAAATTTTGCCGCATGAAAGAAGTTTTGAATTATGAGTTTTGAATTTTGAATTAAAGACAAAGACAAAAGCTTTCAATTCAAAATTCAAAACTCAAAACTCATAATTTTTTGATACCCTGTGCGAAACGATGTCCAGTCCTCCGGGGTTGCCTGTTGAAATCCGTACCAGTGATTCTCAAAACTGTTCGTCAGCTTCTGCATCTCGCCTAGAAGGTTGCGCTTCTCGCGGAGCGCGCGCAGGTAATCACGATTGGTTTTGTGTTGCGAGAGCGTAATCACCTTGCGGTCGCCAAGCTCGCAGAGGGCGGCTATGTACGCTTTGCGAATCGCCGCGCGCAACTCGCCGCGCCGCGCCAGAGCTTCGGCCTCGCTCATCAGGTCGGCGGCAGTCTGCTCAGGTGAGAGACGCTCGCCTAAGACAATGCGCGCCTCTCGCTTTTCGAGTTTGAAACGGGCGCGCCTGCGCTCGAAGAAGGGCACAAGCTTCCAGATGGCGTAGCCGAGCGCGCCTGCTGCTAAAGTGAAGACGAAGATGAGAGCGATGAAGGAAAGCCAGCTCATTGAGCCTGGAGCCAATCCGCTCGATCTCGGAAACAGTCTGCTCCACCATTCCAGAAAGCGTTTCCACCAGCGACTGAGCGTGCTCTCTTCGGGTGGTTTCTCGACAAACTCGTCGCGCCGTAGGATTGTTTCGAGCCGCGCCTTCTCTTGATCCTTCGTCGCTCCTGTGGCCATTCCTTCTTTAACGCTCTTTCTCTGCCCATTCAATTCCGTGAGCCTGTCGTCGAGCGCATGCACTCGCTCGACAAGGCGCGTGAGGACAGATGCCCTCTGTGGATCAGTGGGCGACATCTCTTCGTAAGTCTGAAGCTCTGCGGCGAGCCAGGAGTTATTGACGCGAACCGTCCCGCCTTCCCACTCAACAGTCTCTTCCGCAGGCAAGGCTTTGCGAACATCTTGAAGTGTTGTCGCCAAGCGCGCAGCGTGCTCGGCAGGGCTATCAACTTTCGCCCACTGCTCCAAGGCCGTCAGCTCTATGGCCGCATTATGAACTCTGATCGCATAGTTTGAGAGAGGCTCGGCAGCAGCGATATTTTCCAATAGGAAGACGATGAACAACGCGAGCAAGAGACGCAAGGCAGAGCGCGAAGGCGCGGCCTCGCGCTTTTGAGCGAAAGCATGAGTCGCCGATGGCAGAGCGCGATTACTGAGAGGTAGAAGAGAAAGCATGTTGCTCATGTTTCGAGTTCGGTCCAGCTAACGCATCGTGCTGGGTGGATAATATTGTGTTGGAGTCGCCATATAATTGACCGGTTGACGCGTTGCGGTCTGAGCGCCATAAGGATTCGGATAGGCGCGAGTCTCAGGCATCGTCAACTGTCGCGCGGCAATCAACTCAACGTCATATCCTTCCTGCCTGACGCGCTCGTCCACATACATCAACGAGAGTCCGAGCATCCAGATGGGGACGAGCAGGATCGCGCTCACCTGTGTCACCACGTTGTAACCAATCGCGTACCAGACAGGCCACGTGTCGGCCCGGTTCGGGAGAATGTCAACACCGTTCAGCCAGCCATACCAGAAAAGTGGAATCACCAGGATTGCCATCGCAGACCATGTGGCAAACCAGTAGAAGAGAAACATGCCCATCAAGCGCCTGAGATTGCCCCGCGCGAGAGAGAAGCTGCGGCCTATCGAATCAAAGACGCCGCGACCTTCGACCATCAAAACCTGTGGAACATAGGCTATGAACTTGACCATCAGGAAGAAGAGCAGGAGGGCTAGAAACGTCACCGCCAGAATCCAGACGACAACTAAAAAGGTGGCGAACCAACCACCGCGCACGCCAGCGCTTGAATAAGTTCCAAAGATGAAAATCTGGATGACGAGCGCCCAGACAAAGATGGCCAGGATGAAGGCCAGGCCGATCCAGATGCCGACGATGATGGACGAGCCGAGCAGTCCGCCGAAACGCGCCCGCACGTTACGATAGGTCGTCCGCGCAGAGAACGGCTCGTTCCATAAAAGATGCGTAATCAGATTGCGCGCCGCGCCTCCCATGACTATGAAATTAAGCAATGCCCCGGCAGCCAGGACAAGATACCCGACCAGTACGAGCAGCAGAGCGGCGGCATCATAACGCGCCATGTGCGCTCCCAAAGTGATAATCAAGGAGGCCAGGGTCTGCACGATAACGGGCGGCGCAGCGATGCGTATGAGCGTCGTGAAGTGGCGACGATAGAGGCGCACGGCGCGGTCTATCAAGTCTCCTGCGCCGAGCGGAACGAGCGCCAGTTGATTGAGTGGTTGCATCGCCATTTAAGGTTCGACCCTGAAGGATGATAGAGCCTGTCGGGCGTTTCAGCCCTCGCGCCGAATTCTATCACAGGAGTTGAGGGGCGGCGGCACAGAGAACGACAGGTTTAATGAAATTCGTCACGCAAATTTTTTAAGGATAAAAAAAGGGAGAGTCCTTTAAGAACTCTCCCAAAAAGAGAAACCGCTTTTCGGTTTCATCAGAAGATAATGCGAACACCAACCTGAATGACGCGGCGTGACAATTCGATGTCCTGGTTATCAGCAAAGTTAGAACCAGAAACACCAGCATCTTCCACGAAGAAGTCAGGGATGTATCCGAAACCGCCAACAGCATTGCTGTTCACGCCGTAGCCAGGCTGCGGGTGGTTCAGCACGTTGTAGGCTTCGCCGCGCAGTTGCAGGGTCAGACGCTCACCAACCTTAATGTTCTTGAACAAGCCCATGTTCAGTTGGTTGAGTGCCGGGCCGCGCAGCGAGTTGCGCGTCGCGCTGCCGAAAGGCGTCCCGAAAAGCCTCGCCGAACCCGGCAGGTTGACGATGAAGTGAACGTCACTCGGTTTGACGGGCACGCCTAAGGGATTGCCATTGGCATCTACCTGTCCTGAGTTCAAAACATTAATGGAGTAGAAGCCATTGATGTCTTGAACGTCCGCCCCGTAGATCAAGGCAGCATCCAACTGGCTGATGCCGACGAGTCTCGGGTCTGCGCTCGGATTGGTGACAAACGGACGGTCGCCCGAAGTCAGATAGGTATTGCCCACTCCGTACAGGCCGTTGAAGAACTGTCCCGGTGTGTACGGGACGCCGCTGGTCAGAACGTAAACACCGTTGAGTTGCCAGCCGCCGAGCACGTGGCCCAGGATACCGCGCTGCTCCTTCATGAACGGAACGTCATAGATGAAGCTGAGCGAGAGAGAGTGCGGGCGATCAATCTGCGAGATAGCGCGCTCGCACCTGTTGATGCAGAAAGGATTCTGCGCGTTCGGCGAGGCGATATCAATAGCAAAGATTTCGCTCTGATCGTCAATCGTCTTGCTCCAGGTATAAGCTGCGCCCAGATTGAGCGAGTTATGGAAGAAGCGACCATTGTAGCGCGACTGCATGCCGTGATAGATCGAGTTTGCTCCGTTCGCGCGAAGCGTGACGCTTCCTTGAGGAAGGAGACGGCCATTGCAAACGCCCTCGTTGGGGAATGTCGCCGGGTTATCAACGCAAACTTGCGGGTGGATGCCCGCAGGCAATTGGTTGGCGAACGACGGCAAGTTGATGCCCGTACCGAACCAGTTCGTAATTCCGTTGACCAACGGGCCGACAAAGAAGTTGCCGTTGATGTTCTGGAAGAGGCCGACGCCGCGAGTGCCGACATAGCGAACTTCGGCGACGCTGTTCCTGCCGAACTGGTGCTGAATGCCGAACGACCACTGCTCAGAGTAGGGCGCGTGGAAGTCCGGTGCGACCTGGACCTGTGTCAGGTAACGTGGATCAAGTTTACCGAGCGGCAGAATCCCCGACGTTGATGCCGCGCTTCTGATGGCGCTGCCCGTCAGTGTGCCCGGAAGCGGGAACGGAGAGCCGGACGCTGGCAGCAGGTTTGAGCCGAGCGTGAGCGCCGCCGAGAACGGAGCTGCGCCTTGAACGTTCCCAAGAATGTTGTAGAACGCTGGCTCATAAGCGATGGAGAAGCCACCGCGAATCACGGTCGCATCTTCGCCGAAGAGGCTCTTCCAGAAGTGCGGCGTGTAGGCAAAGCCGAAGCGCGGTGCAAAGTTGTTCTTGTCCGCCGGAACGCGCGGCACTGTGCGAACGCTCAAGGGCAGCGACGGGTCGTAAAATGCGGTCGCCGCATTGCTCTCGCGCGTGGTCGAAATTTCGTTAAGGATGTTAATCGGCTGACCCGTGTACTCGTAACGAATGCCGAGGTTCAAGGTCAGGTTCGGACGAATCTTGTAGTCGTCCTGGACAAAGTAGTACTGGTCATTCTCGGTGAAGGCCAGCGTCGGGTCGCCAACGGTCAGACCGATTGACGCTGGCGCGTTGTTGATTAAGCGAGTCGCATTGGTGAAGCTGAACGCGCCGTTGAAGTTCGGCAGGAACGGCGACACTTCGGATAGATGCTTGAACTCTCCGCCGAAGACGAAGGAGTGATTTCCGCGCACCCATCTGATGTTGTCAGCTATTTGGTAAACCTTGCCGATGCGACCTTGCGGGAGGTTGGTTGCCGGTCCGATGCTCTGGATCGAGCGACCATTCAGCGTCGGGAAGGTGACATTGGTAATGGCATCACCGATGTTAAGCGGGCCAGGAATGCAACCCGGTGCGGTCGTGTTACAGCCGCCGCCGAATTCCACGCCGATTCTCTGGTAATACGCCTTGAACTCACTAACCATGCTGCTGGAGAGTTGGTGCGTCCAGTTTCCGCCAAGATTTTTGCTGCCTGCCGGAACGTCGCCTGAGAACCCGTTGCTCTGAACAAGGGCGTTCACGAAGTTCTGACTCTGGTGCAGGTAACGGAAAGTGATGTTATCTTTGTTTGATGCCTTGATGTCAAAGCGTGCGCTGTAGTCGTTCTCAGTGAAAGGAACGCTGATGTTGAATTCAGGCTGCGCCACCTGGAAGCTCTGACCATTCAAGACAACAGTTCCAAACGGGTTGGCCACGTCAGTGCGCGGATGAGCGCCTGAACGGAGGGCAAATACGCTCTGCGTTGTCAGCGCCGCAATCGCCGCATTGCCTGGGAACGCCTGCTGCAAGCGAGCAAATTCCGAAGGCAAGAAAGCGTAGGAGCCGGAACGGGACGTGAAAGTTGCGGGATTGCGGATGCCCTGGTATGTGACAAAGAAGAAGAAGCGATCTTTGCCGCTGATGTAAGACTTGCCGCCCTCGCCGAAGCGCGGGAGGTGGAGTGGGCCGCCGAACACGCCGCCGAAAGTATTAAAGAGACTCTGATTCGGCGCTGTCTGGCCGCCGCGCTTCTCAATATTGTCAAGGCTGTTGAGATTCTTGTTATCACGGTGGAACTCGAAGAGCCTGCCGTGAAACTCGTTGCCGCCGCCCTTGGTAACATAGTTGATGATCGCGCCCTGATTGCGACCATACTCGGCGGAGAAGTTGTTGGTGATGATCTGAAGTTCCTGAATTTGATCTTGGTTATCAACGAACAATGCAGGTCCAGCGACGCTCAGGTCGTTGTTGTCCGAGCCGTCAATCTGGAAATTGTTCGAGCGCGCGCGATTACCGTTGACCGAGAGGCCCGTGCCATTGGTATTCACGCCGCCGCTGTTGTTCGGGATTACACCGGGCGCGAGAAGCGCCAGCGTGTCGAGGCCGCTGCCTGCCGCGTTCGAGGGCAGGTCTTCGACTTTACGCGTATCAACAGTCGTCGAGATTTGCGATTGATCGCGCTGGAGAACTTCCTCCGTATTCGCGACGACGGTGACCGTCTCTGAAACGTTACCCGCTTCGAGCTTAGCATCGAATGGATTAACGATACCTGCTTTAACTTGCACATTGGTATTGACGACGCGCTTGAAACCAGAGGCTTCGACCGTTACCGTGTATGAACCCGGCAACAATGAACTGATCTCATAAACGCCTTCACCATTGGTCGTAGCTGGCGTCGTCACAGTACCTGTGCTTTCGCTCTTCGCTGTCACAGTTGCGCCAGCGATGACCCCGCCATTAGGGTCTGCGACCACGCCCCTCAATGTACCCGTTGTGGCCTGAGCCATCACGGACACAGCCGAGAGAGGCAGCATCGTGAGAACGAGCGCCCATACGATTGTCAGTGCGAAGGCTTTAACCTTGCGAGAACTACTCATATCTTCCCTCCTAGAAAGATGGTTGAAATATTACCCGGCTCTTGAAGAACTACTTCTCTCCGAGAGCCATTGCTTTAATCAGTGCGGCGATCTCAAAATAAGTTGCCGCCTCCTGAATCAGACAAAATTTTGTATTAAAGCCTGAAATTTCGTGAAATTTAGAGTTTCTCTCAGGCTTTGGCATGAGCCATTTTGTCAGACTCAAGGTAGCTGTAATCAAAAGTGCAATAAGCATACCAACGGTAAATCAATGGATTGAGCTTATCGGGTAATTCGTCTGAGAGACGCTCAACTACAGATAGAATCCAGCATTATTCAAGCTTTCCTGAAAAGAATCTCTGTAATTCAGAGCGCGCGCAGAGGAGCAAAATAGAGAATGATTCATTTTTTTGGATACAGTTTTTCGGATTCCGGCGGGATCATGGCAGGTTATGACTTGAGCTTAGCGGCAAAGGCACTGAAGGATGTCTTTTCAACTTGAAAAGACATCCTTCAGCGTTGGAGGTAGAGTTTGAGCGACTCAGTCTATGATGTTGAAGTCTATGCTCCGCGCGATAGTCTGACTCTTCTTATCGGCCAATGCGTCTGTGACGATAAAGGTCAGCACATAGTGGCCGGGCGAGAGTTTAGAGAGGCCGATCTGGCCGACCTTGACGAATTGCGAGGAGTCGCTTCCGCGCAAGTCAACAGTCTGGACTGGCTGTTGGAAAATGATCTTATCGCCGCGGCTGAGGATGAGTTGCGCATTGAGCTGCGGCTTGTCCTTATCAACCTTCGGGTTATAGACGATGGTGCTGAAACGCAGGTCATCTTTGCGCGGAATTTGGCGCAGCGCCGTCAGCGGAGCGGGCTGTTGTCCTTTGCCAAGCGACGGGTCTATGGAATGCAGGAAGATGCTGCTCATAGTGAAACGCTTTTTGCTCATGTCGGGCACTTCAAGATACTTCGACAAAGAGCCGAGCTTACCTGTGTCTTCCTCGCGCACAGCAACGCGCAACTGATAGGTGCCTGCCAATAGTTGGACGTGACCCGTATAGCCGAGTCCGTTATCAAGCGCGCGCTTGTACTCATCGGGCGTGAGACCGGCTTTGATCGTCTCACTGAATCCGGTCTCTGTCTTGCCCTGACGGTTGACAACAAACCCGACGACTTCGAGCGTTGTGTGGTACTTGCCGTCCGCCTCCTGTTTGAAGTCGAGTTGGCTCGCGTCTATATGTAAATCTACATCAATCAACGCGCGATTTTCCGGCATGAATCTATATTGGAACGCGCCGGAGACAGCCACTTCTCGCTTTGCGAGCGGCGACATTGCCGCCCTCACAACAGCCTGTTCTTTGGTGAGCGGCTTCGAGGACGATTCATCCGCCTTAGCAACATAGCCGACGCGGCTATAGACCTTCGCGCCAGAGCGTTCAACCTTAATCTGCAACTTGTGAAACTTACCATCGAACGGCTCGTTGGGTTTGTAAGCGAGAATATAGTAACTACTCCTGTTGACGACACGGTCAAGTCCCTGGTTGAAGTTACTGGTATTGATGACGGACACACCTCCGGTCGCATCAGCGAGTAACTGCAAACCTTGATGGCCGGTCAGGGTATCAAGCGCCGTGTTGTCAAACTCCGACATATTCGTCACGCGCCCAAACGTGCCGCTATTGTCAGTTACGCTGGTCATCAATGCGCTCTTGGCTTCGTTGCCGGGGTCCGTGAATTGGGAGACGCCACGGTTTGCCTTGATCCCGCGCACATCCATCGTGTTGATGGCCACGCCAGCACGGGTGGCTCTATCAACAAGTTGGTTGATTAGATACTGAACATTACTGCGCGTCTGCGTTTGCTGTATTGTGACTGGAGCACCAACTACAGAAACCTCTGAGCGAGACGAATCAAAGATGGAGAGGCCGCCCGAAAAGAGCACCATGTTTTTGCGACCCGGAAGCAACTTCATGCTGTCAATCACGTTACCGGCGACCAAGAGCGTAGTCGTCGCACGATCATCTCTGGTAATCCCGTCAAGTGAAACATCAGAGTCCATGGCAGCGCCTGGGGCTGCCAGGTTCACGTCGGTGGCAGTTGAGCCGCTGGGACCACCTCCGACCTCGCCGCCCGCGCTAGTCGCAGGCTGAGGCTGCGAGTCGAGCCGATCAACAGAGTCAAGGTTATTGAATGCCGAGTAAGGGTGTGTTCTAGGGGTCAATTCGGCGATGGCGCGGCGGAGCAACTGTTTGTCGGAAGTAAATTGCTGAAGAAGGCCGCCGCCGCCGACAACGCGCACAATCGCTACCAAATCACCTTCTGTCATCCGGTTGTCAACGAAGTCCGTGAGTAGTTTGCGGACGGTCGTCAGGTCTTCAAAGGGGATCGTCAAATCATCAACGACGAAAGCGAAGACGCGATGTAGGTCCTTCGCTGAAAGATTGCGCGCAATCTCCGGCTCGATTGTGCGACCCGCGACCTCGACATTACCTTCAACGCGAGGCTTCGAGTCGGAGCCGACAAATTCTATGAACTGTAAGTCCTGGCGCTTGCCGTTCTCATAGAGGCTGAAATCGCTCAGCTTTAAGTCTGGAATAACCTGATCGTTTTTGTCTGTGACGACAGCGTCCACTTGAATTAGCTGTGTGGTAATGCGGACGACATCTTCGTCTCCTTGCTGGTTCTGTTGAGTCTGTGCATGGGCACAGACAAAGGCAGCAATCGTCAGGATGAGGGCTAGTATCTTTCTCATGGTTTTTCAAATCCTCTTTCTATAAGGAACCGGTTGGTGGAATTAAATGGGGGTCCGACATTATAACGCATAAGCCACCCAGGGAGTGTTGGCTCGCGCAGATTATAGAACAGAAGCATCCGAAATTCCGAATCGTCAAACTACCCCACTTTTTTGACGACCTCGAATTCAAACTGAAGCTCCTTGCCGCGAAAGATGTAAGAGAGATAGAACTCCCAGAACTTGCGCGTGAACCTGAAAGAGGGCCAGCGCTGATCCATGTTCGTGATGAATTCGAAGCCTAAAGCGCGCCAGAGGTTGGCCAGGCTTACATAAATTCGTACCGGCTTTAGCTCAACATCGGTGTAGAAAGGGAAGAGGCGGCGATCCTGCATGAAGCAGTTGAAGGAGTAGCTGTTGAAATGATTGCGGTGTGTCGGGTCTGTGGGCCAATCAGGATTCGTGTAATGAGGCGTCACGATCTTGATGCGCCCGCCCGGTTTCGTGATGCGGTGAAGCTCTGAGACGAAGGCCATCACGTCCGGCACATGCTCGATGACGTGGCGGCTGATGATCTCATCGAACTCATCATCGGCGAAAGGATAGGGGACGACGCCGAGGTCGTGTATGACATCGGCGTCGGTGCGCGGGTTGAAATCAATGCCGATTGCGCCCGGATGCTTATTGCTCCCGCAACCGACATCGAGAATCTTCTTGCCTTCGCCCGCGTCAGCCTTTTCGGTCTCTGTTTGTGATTGAGCCATAAGAGTGAGCAGTGAGCAGTGAGCAGTGAGCAGTGAGCAGTTTCTTTCTTTTTACTGCTTACTGCTCACCGCTTACTGCTTACTTCCTCATTTAGCATTTGCGTGAAGGAGGCAAAGTCCAAAACATGAACGGGGAGCTTGAGCTTGCGCTCTAACTCGTCGAGCTTCATGCCATCGAGCATAATCATCTCATCGCTCTTGATGGACGCGCTCGGAATGATAACGAAGTTGCCGCGCAATTGTTCGCGCGCTGCGACATAACAGCTTCCCGTCAGAAGTCCGGCGACCGAAACATCGCCGCCGAAGTATTGATTTTCCACTGCGACAACAGAGAGTCGCGTTCCCGTCGCCTCATTCAAGCGATCAATCATCTTCTTCAGGACAGGCGCAAAGAGCGTCCCCGTCATGATCGTGCCGTCGAGCTGCGAGCCATTTCGCAACGGGCGACGCTCAAGTCTACGCATGAAAGATTTGAACTCGTTGTCGAGCGAGCGGACCATGCCGATGCCGTCTTCAATCTGCGGATAGTCGCCGTAATGAGCGCGCGAAGGAATCGGGCGACCGGCGCGCAGATAAATCTCGTCACCTAAAAAAGCGAAGCGTGTGCCGAGAGTTTTCTTGAACTCTCTTTGCAATGGAGCAAGCTCGCCGATAGTGCGGCGACAAAACTCAGGCGTCACGGGCGTAAGTCGCTCATCTGTGTTGTAGCGCGTGAGTCCCAGTGGGACAATCGCCACGCTCTTGACTCGCGGATGAAGCGCGGCGAGGTCTCTCACCGTGCGCTCTAAAATCTCGCCGTCATTGATCTCAGGACAAAGCACGACCTGCGCGTGAATCTCAATACCGGCATCCAGTAGTTGATTCATCTTCGCGGAGATGTCCGCGCGCGCAGCCTTCACACCGAGCAGATGAGCGCGAACGTTCAGGTCGGTCGCATGGACAGAGACGTACTGCGGCGTCAAGCGTTGCTCGATGATGCGGCGCATCTCGTCATCAGTGATGGAAGTCAGTGTGGTGTAGTTGCCGTAGAGAAAGGAGAGGCGGATGTCTTCGTCGCGGATGAAGAGCGAGGGACGCGCCGTTTCAGGATTGCCTTTGCAGAAGCAGAAGATGCATTCATTGGCGCACTGGCGCGGCACAATCTGCTCGAAGCCGAGACCGAAATCCTCGCCCTCATCGCGCTCGATGTCCAGTTCCCACTCTTCGCCGCTTTTTTTGCGAACCTCAATGGTGAGTTCGGTCTCGCCGCCCGTCTGGAAACGAAAGTCCAGGTAGTCGCGCACGACGCGCCCGTTGACTTTGATGATGCGGTCGCCAGCCTCCAACTCCAACTCGTCGGCAAGGCTTTGGGGCGCAACCTCTGTAATCTCCACTCCGCGCCGTCTAATCTGCGTGACGGCTGGGGCGACTGCAAACTCGTACATCTAACTTTGTGAACCTCTATTTTACTTCTCAAACAGGGCTGACGCGGCGTGTCCAGCCTACATTGTTGCCAATAGCCATCTCAAAGGCTCTCAGGCGAAAACCTGAGTATAACAAAACGGCTCCGGTTTGTTGAATTGACAATAGGACTCAGGCAAAACATCAAAGTTCTACGCTCAAGCGGCCTGTGGAGAAAATGAAACTTTAATAAGATAGTCCCGTGTAAAAGCGCGAGACTATCTCTATGAAACTAATCCTATCTTGCTTTATTACTGCGCTTCTTACCTTTTTTGTAGGCACAACGGTTGCTGCTTTGTTCAACCCTGATTGGGACACGACCAGATGCATTAAAGATTATCGCCTTAATCTTCGCCGTCTTGATAACAAACCAAATCCTGAGGAGATGATGATTGATGAAAAAGAGGGGCTACGGCTTAGCTCCCAGCCATACGACAAAGTACGAAGAGACATCTTCAAATTCGCTCCTGCCTGCAAACTGCATCGCCCCTTCCAACCTACTAGAAAGCTGTCTCTCAAATAATTGTCGGGCAACATTGTGCTACGGCGAATTGTCGGGCAAAGTCCGGAGGGCGCGGCATTTTGACTGATGGGTGATTCAAATTGACTTTGGTGAACGGTCAGCTTGAATCAGTTTAACCGGATGCGGTGGGCGCGGATTGCGAGTCAGAGTCTGCTGAAAAGATTTTCCACTTAGAACGAAGAAAGTTTATCCGCCTCAAAAACCGCAACTTATCTCAACGCAAGCTCGTTATGAACGCTTCGTTCGCTAAAGTCGAAAGAGGGTCATGCCGTTAAGGGGCACGGGGCTTGCCATAGAAAGTGCGCGGCTCTCTCCAAGACGAGTCCGGCGAAAAAGCGAGGTCAGACCAGCCAGATGAACACACTCGAAGAAATCACCACAGATAGCGCCACCCCCTTTAGCCTTCCTTCTATCCAAGCCCGCAACACACGCGGCACGATTCTCATCGTCGAAGACGACCGCTCTATCCGTCGCTACCTCGAAGTTATTTTGCAGCGCGCAGGCTACTGTGTAGTCGTCGCCGCAGATGGTCTTGAAGCAATGAAGGCTGCGCTCACGGCGGCGATTGACGCCGTTGTGACGGACGCCATCATGCCGCACTTAAACGGCTACGAACTTTGTCGCTTTCTGCGACATCATCCGAAACTTTCAGGTCTGCCAGTCGTTCTCTTGAGCGGCTTTGAACGCGCAGACGCAGCGCAGGATGTGACCGACCGACCAGATGTCTATCTGGCCAAGCCTGTGCGCCCGGAAGAACTCACAGGCTGCCTTGCCAGACTGCTGCTCAAGGCAGCGTGAGAAATTAAAAGTGCAAAATTAAAAATGCAAAATGGAAAGCTGAGACTTTATCTTCGCCTTCCATTTTGCATTTTAATTTCTAATCTGAAATTACGCAGCCAGGCTTGCATCGCGCGAGCTAGTTCGAGACTGATGTTGACCAGAACACCAGCATCATAAATCTCTTACGACCTCCCGCGTAATCTCAGACAGGTATTATGGCTAGACAAGCCTTGTTGCTCACTAACATTACAACTATAATCCGAACACTTTAAAGTTTCGCTTCAAGGCCGCTTCAAGCTGGAATACCTCACCAAAGATAGCCCAGAATAAAATTCGTGGTTCAGTCTGCGCGCTCTCCTTGGGGCCGCGGCCAGGGGGAGTTAAATGGGGAAGCGGTCTATCTTTTACTTTGACGATGAGGAACAATCACTCGATCTCTTTCGAGAAATATTCGCTGCAGAATATGACGTGCGTGTTGCAGCGACGCTTTCGGAAGCTCGCCGCATGCTCAGGGAGCGCCCGGCTGACGTAATCATTTCGGATCAGAATATGCCGGAGATTTCGGGAACGGAATTCTTAGTCGAGGCGGCCAAAGAGTATCCTCGGAGCTATCGCGTGATGCTGACCGGTAGCATGCTGGCTGGAGAAGCCATGCCCGAAATACTTTCCGGTATTGTTCAGTTCTTCATTCCCAAGCCGTGGACCGAAGAAGAGATGCGACGGGCGCTCGAACGCGCAGGCTTGCAAGTAGATTTGAATAGTCTGAGGGATGAGTAGCTGTAAGTAACATCTCTATTTGGGATTGCATAGGAACAAAATTTCTTGACACCTTCACGCGGCGGGAGTAGATTACCCGCTCATCGCATTTCTTGTCAGTAGGATGCCTCGCTCTTCAACAAAGTCCTGCTCCAGTTGACTGTGTGCAATACTTAATACAAACGCATTTGATTCTTTCGAGGGCTTATTGACCGGCAATATAGTTAAGCTAACCTACTATGAAAGGAGCCTGCCGGGGCTGCACATAAGCTAACTTCCACGAGAGGTGGTCCACAATGATGCTTTGCGTCAAGACCACAGTAAAGATAGCAAGCCCTGACTTTCTAAGACCTGACTTCACACGGCGAACCTGACAACAGAATTAACCTCTCAGATAGCTCCACATATGTTATGAATCAACTCGTTGAGACACACAATTCTTAGTCTTCTCGCTTCTTTGAAAGACCAGACCCAGAGGCCGTTGTTCACATAGGCTGGAGCGCATCTCAAACATCTGCGCTCTGCCAACGGCCGTAAAAGATGCAATGCAGTTCGGTATGTGTGCAGCCGCAGCACCATAACCGTGTAGGGTGAGGGATTAAATTCCTCCCAAGGCATTCTCACTAATTCTTACAAGGTTAATGGTAAATAGCCATGAGTGTGATTAATAAGAAATATGCGGAGCTTGGCGGTGCCAGCGGTCTTCTCGGCGCTCCTATTGCCCTTGAATCGGTAACTGAAGATGGCAAGGGCCTTTTTCGACCTTACCAGAACGGCTCTATCTACTGGACTGCTGAGACAGGCGCTCATGAGGTTCACGGTGCAATCCGAGCTAGATGGGCCGTGCTTGATTTGGAAAAGGGCGTCCTCGGATACCCACTGACCGATGAAGCGCCGGTCGGCGACGACATTGGCCGTTATAATGAATTTCAAAACGGCTATATCTATTGGACGCCTGAGACAGGCGCTCACGAGGTTTGCGGTCCGATTTTTGACCTCTGGCGATCTCTTGGCGGCAAGAGCCATTTGGGCTACCCCGCCAGCGATGAGCTGAAAATTCCTTATGCCAATGGTACGCTCAAAGAATTCCAGCACGGCTCAATCTACTCAGACGATGAGCGGGGCACTTATGTAGTTTATCCGCTACCTGAGAAGCAGAAGTTTGATGAAGCCATTAGCGGACGATGGGAGGAATCAATATCTCGTTCCGAGGTCGTTGGGATTCATGCCGCTTTAATGCACACTGAAAAGGTACTGTTTTTCTGTTACGGCATTCCCAATATCCTGATCGCGTCTAGCGACCCTAAATATCCCGGCTCAGCCCTGCTTGATCCTTCCACCGGAGACGTGCAGCCCTTGCCGTTAATCCTTGAAGATTTAAATCTCTTTTGCTCAGGACACACATTTCTACAGGACGGTCGGCTCTTAGTATGCGGCAGCGAACGAATGAAGACAGGCGCTCACGAAATTCACGCCTTTAACCCGGAACTCGTGAGCGGAGGCGCATGGGAACGTTTGCTGACGATGAAAGACGCGCGTTGGTATCCCACCTGTGTGACACTGCCGGACGGGAAAGCGTTCATTATCGGCGGGCATATCTGGAACGAATCTCAAAACGTACCTAACCAGACTTATGAAATCTACGACGCTGCAAACGGGCTTCAGCAGCCTCAACAAGTCTCAATTTTCACGGGTAAAGATGGCGCAGATTCTGCCCTCTATCCTTTTGTGATTGTCTTACCTTCGGGTCAACTATTTATTCATATCGGGACCACAACGCACTTTCTGGACCTCTCCACTTGGAAATTCAACGAGAAAGTTCTTGAAACTGCTGATCGCCCCGACCGCAACTCGCGCACCTACCCGGTACAAGGGACGTGCGTCCTGCTGCCGCTGCTCCCCGACACAGAGCCACCGTATCGCGCCCGTGTCATGCTCATTGGCGGAGGCGGGGCACAAGAGACTACTGCACAGACATTGGCAACAAACACTTGTGAAGTCCTTGATGTGGACGACCCCTCTGCTTCCTGGCAGCTAGTTGAACCGATGTCCCATCCAAGAGTAATGCCCGACGCCATCCTCTTACCTGACGGAAAAGTATTCGTCACCAATGGAAGTTCCACAGGGAAGGCCAACGCGGGAGCTAATCCGGTGTTGCAGAGTGAGCTTTACGATCCAAAGACTAATAAGTGGACACCCCTTTGCTCAATGGAAGTCCCGCGTTTATATCACTCGACAGCTCTCTTGTTGCCGGATGGTCGCGTCATGACTGCCGGTGCCGATTCGATCTGGTATCCGGCTACGTATGGTGAGCAATTGACTGTTGAAATTTACAGCCCACCATACATTTTTCGCGGCCCCCGACCCATCATCCAGTCTGTGCCGAACAGGATAAAATACGGGGAGGAATTCAAAATTCAGGCGCTGAAACCCAAGTCGATTGCTGCGGCTGTGCTCCTTCGACCCGGCTCCGTGACACATTCATTCAACTCATGCCAGCGATACGTGGGACTCTCAATAGTGGGACGTGCACGGGTAGGCAACTCGATAAGGCTGCTCGCCCCGCCCGATTCAAATGTCGCCCCTCCAGGCCACTACATGCTCTTCCTTCTAAATCGCGACGAGATTCCCTCCGTCGCCCGATTTATCTATCTGTCGGAATGACCCTCAAGCGCCATTCCGGTTGAGCGCCTTCTCTGAACAGAGGTGACCCGTCAAAGAGGACTGACTTGAACGGTGTAACCTATCTTGTCGTCGTGCTCGATGTCCTCGTCTGAATCGGCTCGAACTCCGCAATTACTAACTACCAGAATGATGTGATCAATATCATCCGGGTCGGCTATGGTCAGGTCTGCTGAAAGCGCTATCTCTCCACCTGTGGCGACGGATTGAACAGGAACGAGAGTGATAACTTGAGGGTGTCGCTGCTTATTCGGAGTTGCAATTGTGATTTCTGCTTTCAGGGGCGTCGTCCCATCAGCTAAGGCTGTTGTAGTCAACTGGAAGTTAATGCTTGAGATGTTGCCTTTAAGGTAATAACGATGGTAACTACAGGCCAGGTGATTGAGAACACCTTTTGTGACCAACGGCTGCTGAGGTCTCAGAATATTGCTCGCGCAAACAGCCCGTTCTCCATATCTCATAAATACATCTGGAGCGTGGCCTGCACTCTCATGATCCCATAGAAAGTAAGGCTCCATGCAATAGCCCGAAGCGAAGAGGTCAGGTTTGTAAGGAGATGACGAAACCAATTTTAAGCCTTTCTTATACTTGGGCAGAATGCGTTCGAGTGCTTCCAGCGGTTTCTCCTTCTTTTTAGAATTCATCCAGACATCGTTGATAAACTCAAGTCCTATTCTTTTGCTGAGATAACGAACGAACATCCCTGCTTGATATTTTCCTCGCGGGTCGTCGAGCGAAAGTTCCGGCATGTCTATCCAATTGATGATGAACCGAAAGTAATCGGGATTGCCCGATGCCACAACGGTTTCCAGAAAGACAGCCATCCCCTCATCGAACCACTCCCACGCCGCCGAAATCGGTTCATACAAGGGACGCTCCCTGTAATTGAAGACGTGCGTCGCCTCGTGCACGGCCTCGGCAATCGCGCGATGAAGTTCAGCCTGCGACGTGGGTTCCGAGTTCCTGCTCGGGAGCACGATATAGGGAACGCGCTTGCCGGGAGGGTTTGTATCTGCGAACGAGTCTTCTGCTGTGAACGGTTCACTGTTGCAGATATAGACACGCGTCTTGCCGCTCTTGTCAACGACGGGAGCTTCGCGGTTCCATGGCCTGGAAATCATTATGTCGTACAAAGCTTCCAACGCGTCGAGATATGTCAGCACGACCATCCGGTCACGGACGCCTTCACACCCCAGTCCCTTTCCGTCAACAGGGTTGCGAACACCGAAGTAGACGATAAAATGCTCCGACTCCAGCGTCATAGGGAAGTCTGATGCCGGTGGTATCCCTCGCGGAAACAATTTGCTGTCCCTCCTTAAAGTTTAGCCTTTTGTAACAAACTCACACGGACCTCTTTGTTAACCGTTTCGACGCGAAAGATTCTCTTAATCCGCGCTTTGAGCATGTCGTCCAGGTCCTTCCAGTACATCTCGATGTCGCGGGATAAGGCAGCGATATTGTGTGTCAGGCTGCCCACGATCTCACCCCTGTTACGCATCAAACGCCCTCTGGCCGCGAAACTCAGTTCCAGGTCATGGCCGAAAATAGCATCCATCTGCTCTTCTATGCGCACGCCGAAGAAGAAAGCCTTTAATTTATTAATCAGGTCGTCGGCATAATCCGCCTCCAGCTTTGATAAGGCGAACGCGCGAGGATCAATCTGTGCCTGATGAACCTTGAGCAAATGCTGTTTCACAGGGCCGTAATCAGGATAGGCCGTTATGTGAGCAACAAGCGTGGACGGCATCAAGTCCCGCATTAAGAGACACAAAGACTCGTCCATTTTAGTAGCGTCAAGACCATCTTCCGCGGGTAAATAGAAATCCAGAATCACCGCATGGTAAGGTTTTTTCTGTTCGTAAGCAGCCTCGATAAGCTTATTGCCTTGAGCCACCGACTCGGCGGTGTGGACCTGCACCATCAGCGGCTCTTCAGCTCTCGAAAAAGATGCGAGGATTGCCCTCTTCAACCCATGAAGCGTGTTTTCAATGTCTTCGACGATCAGGATACGATACATCACTTTCCTCCTTTTGGTTGATAGTTGAGTTTTTCGGGACTGCCATAGTGAACTCCGCACCTTGCGCGGGCAATCCCAAAAAAATAAAGCCGCCGTGTGCTTCGATTACACGCCGCACGAAATACAATCCAATCCCTGTGCCCTTTCGGCGACCGGGACGGAAGGTGAAATTTTCATCAAATACTCGATCTCTGATTTGGTCCGGCACGCCTGGACCATTGTCTTTATAGGTGAGCTTGACCCATTCCTCCGGCTGTTCATCAGGCTGTATTAATTCAACTGTAATGGAAACTCGTAGTTGCTCAGGGTTGGAGATCATTTCCTGAGAATTCTGTAGCATCTCAAGAATGGCGGTTCCGAAGCAGTCTCCGTCTATATTGGCCTTGATGGGACGCTCCTCATATTCGAGCGTCCAAACACGCTTGGGCAATGGTGCGAGTAAGTTTTCCAGGAGATTAATCAAATCCACCGGCGCGGGTTTTAAAGCAATCGCTCCTTGCCTTTCTTTAGCCCGTTTAGCGATTGACATGGCATCTCCGAGCACCTTGGCAAATTGCCTGTTCAGTTCTTTCAAGGGTTCTAATTCATTTGCCAGGAGGCGATACTCGGTGAGGATCGGCGAAAATCCTCCAAAGTGCGTGAAGAGGTTATGCACTAACATCGCCCTGGTTGTTTCCTCTACATCTCTTTGGACCAACTCGTCATTGCGGGCACGTTTCACGAAGGCGTCAAACAATCCGACAACCTCCTGAGAAAGCAGCCTCAACAACTCAAAGTTTTCAGGACGCAAATCTTCGTCGCACCCGAGACACATCTTCCCCAGAATCTCCTCTGGAGTCATTAATGGGAAATCAATCCAGAAATCTCCCGGCTTCTTTTGTATCCGCGAGGGTTGCTTCGGGTTAATGACGTTGATGGCTTTCAGCCCGTGGCGGGTGATGTGCTGCTTTCCATTTTCGAGGTCTTCTTTCCAGCAGAACACGAGCGGAGTTTTTTCATCAATACATTTCCAATCTATTTGACCTGGCCCGCCCTTGCGTTTGAGAATCACCTCACCATTATTGAATTCTTTAGCATAAGCCCAATCAGCGGGGAAAGAGAGCTTGCTGACAAAACGCTCCTCACCATTATCTTTCCTCTTCTCATAAACGTACATTCGACCCCACTTGTGTCTCAGCGTTTCCGAAGCCGCCTTGAGCATGCCTTCCAACGCCGCCAGTTTGTCCGTAGATTCGGCGACTAACTGAGACGCTTCAAAGACCCGCTGGATATAATCGAAGTCTTGAACACGCAACAAAGCCCCGGCAATGTCGCCACGCCAGTCCTCAACCACATCTGTCAACACCGCCACATGATAATCAGATCTGTTACCAAGGCTTTCAAAGTGGCTGACCCGCCTATGTCCCGTTTGCAGCGACTCGCTGAGGAGTTGACTACATTTTTCACCTCCCGGCGCAGTTCTCAGCGAGGGCTGATTGGGCTTTTGCCATCCCAATTTGAGTCCGAAAAGATCGGCGGCAGGTGAATTGGCATAGAGCGGGCGCTCGTTACGATCCGCCACGATAATCGGCTCAGGAATCTTGTTCAGCGCCGACACCAGCAGGTAAGGCTCTGTCCGCTCGATAACGATTGCGAGTTGGCGACCGAAGTCTCTCAGGTCGTTTGCCTCATCTTCGGTCGGCATGGCCCCATCCTCACGCTCGACGTGAATGGTGCCGATGGCTTCACCCGTAGGATTCAAAATGGGGATGATGGCGAAAGCTCTGATGCCCGCATCTTGCGCCACCTTGGGATTGGACAGAGGCTCTTTGCTTGCGTCCGGCACACACTTGGGTTTTTTGGTGTGGATGACGAAAGGCTGAATGTCGGCTCTGTACTCCCGCAAAGGCCAGTCGGTTTCCTGCGCGATATTTACTTTCGGATTGTTGCTCAGGTCGAGATAACCTTTAATCCTCTTTTTTTCCCTGTCAACCAGACTAAACATGACACGGCTATAGCCGAGAGATTTGAGACCCCGCGCTGTGGTCGTGAGGATGCCTTCCACATCAGGAACATAGTTCTCCAGCAGGTTAAAGACCGAATTCATTATCTGGACATGCTTATTGCGTCCCTTGAGCCGCTGCTGCAATTTATATACTTCGACGGCATGACCATACGCCTTGATAAAGTGTTGGAGCAGATGTCTGGCTAACCCTTCACGCTCGCGTGAAATAATAGCTCGCTTCTCCAGGTCAGAGATGACGACGGCAGCGCGCTGGCTGGAACGCAGCGTTGGAATCTGAGCCGCAATCGCATACCGGTTCCAAGGGTCCTGCAACGCGAGAATGTCGTCCGGCAATGGGGGGGCTGAAAGGAGAAGGGCGATCCGGTTCTTCAAGCTGTCGCTCGGTGTGAAGAGGTTTAAGGGTTGGTTCTGCAACACAAGCTCATTCTGCTTTTCATCCCATTCCCAGAATGTGACTTCACGGAAGCCGAGCACATACCAACATCCATTGAGGAAAAGATTCTTGGCGGACTCAATGGCTTTGAGTGGGTCAGGAGACTTCGCCGTCCCCGAATAAAGTGAGGCACAGAGGGCATTGACAGTCGCTTCAACGTCTGCTCTGTCGTTGATGCCGGAGGGGCGCATCTTTTCTTCCGGGTTTAGCAGGTCGTAGCGTTTGAACGCTTTGTCCCACTCTCCCGCTCTCGCGTAAAGATCACCGAACCGGCGATTATCGTAAAACTGGCGGATGAACCTCTCTCGCAAAGGAGAAGCAAACTTGAGCACAGAATCGTCACCCACTTTTTCACGTACCGCTATACCGGCCATCTCAAGACTGGTAGGGAAATTAATTTCCGACGCTTCGATTTCCACAACTCTATGTTTGAGTAGTTGCTCCAAAGCCTCCCAGCATTTCGGGTCGCGCGCAACGAGTTGTGTCGCGTGCCGGTAAACCTGTGCCGTGTAAACGTTGGGAACGCCGATCATTTCAGGCGATGTCGGAATGTCGCTGATCTTAAAAAGTTTATTCGCCGAAACTTCAGAATGTGCGCGTAACTCGATCAGACTCCAGAGGAGCATCCTCATTGAATAGATATTACCGCCGGTCAGTTCCCATAGATATTGATACGCTTCCGGTGGCGATTCAAACGCGATGCACATACTCTGTGTGTAGTTCGACAGATAGTCATAGAACTCCTCACGCTCGTAATCTTGAACCACATAACGATGCGCGAAGTCGAAAAATTCACCCCTCGGCGAATGGACCAGATCATGTAGATCATCTTCACCGCTGATAACAGCAACCAGATAGCCTTTTTGAATTCGATTTCGGATACCTTCCAGAAAGTAGCGTGAAAGGTGCGGAGAAATTGCGTCAACATTGGCGGCAAGAAGATTTATAGGCTTGCCTACTCGCTCATAGAGTTTATCTATCGGCCCGAAAAAGATGTCTCCCTGAGGCTTTTTTGAAGAGACCTTCATGCCTGCCGCAGTAACCGCCTCGCATATTATTTGCTGCACATCTGATTCTCTCGTCACGGCAGGCTCGGCAAGAAATCTGAGCTGGACAACTGGGCCGGTGTCATTCTCCCTATCCGCCTCGCATAGCTCGCTCAGTCGCTGTAGCAAATACCTTTTCCCGACGTAGCGTGGCCCAAATAAAATCGAACTCTCACCCGAGAGCCGTTTATCGTTCAGTTCATTGATAAAATTTTTGCTGATTCGGCGGTATTGAAATACAGTCATCACGCTCACCTGCTCTTTCCATATAGGATATTAGCGGCCTCTCCAGGATGATATGACCTTATCCTTTCTGGAAAGACTTGGCAGTCCCTTCATAAGCAGAATCGGAGAGCACAAAAACAAATGGCAGGAGGCTTGGTAACGATGCCTTCTGCCATCAATCCTGCGCCGCATGGCGGGATTAGTCTTGGCCGCCGGGACCAAGCACGGCGCGTGACTGATGGCCGGACGGCAGGTCGCGCTGAGCTGCGCGCTAAACTGCAACGCCTGCTCGTTCACCGTTCGCAGGTCGCCGTTCGCTACAAATTTTCTGGAGTCACAAGGAGGCGCAATCTCTTGAACCGTTCTGCAAAGCAGAGCAGGCCAGCCATCCGCGCCTTCTTCGAGCGGAATGCAGACCCGCGCTTGTTTCATAAAAGTTTCTTTGTGACTCATGAATATATTCCACCATCAAAACTCAACGAGAAGCGTTCCCGTGCGTGTGGTACTCCTCCTGAATTCCGAATTCGATCTGGCGCAGCTCTCTCAAATTATCAATGTTGTAATTCGATTCAAATTTCACCAGCGCAGCCTCGCACTCCTGGAGCAAAGAGCGATGATCAGCAGTATGGCGACCGTAGGCGATGACAAGAGAGTTAGGTGCAGTACCGAGCCGATTGGCGAATCCGATTCGTATGTGGGCCAGAGTTTCGCGCAGGCTCATACCGATTGCTTGCGCCAGGCGCGCAAAGGTCTTCGCAGACTTGGCCTCATACGGAGGCAACTCATCAACACCTAACCAGGCAAGGATGGGGGCGAAGTCTATGCCTGCTAACTTGACGAGTTCCGAGATGTATTGCGTCAGGGACAATGGCGCGAAGGCAGCGCGCTGGCGCTCCTTGCGCAACTTCGCAATGCTTAGAGCAACGTCGGCTGCCGCGAAACACTTGAGACCGAAGGTGGTGGACGGCGGCACAGCTTCTGCGGCCTCAAAATCAAGAAATCCCGACTCGCCATAGATGCGAAGAGCGGCATTAAGCCACTCGGATGATTCGGATTCGATTGATTCAGGTGAATTTTGTTCACTCATATTTCTTCCTCCAGATCATTCAATCAAATGACCTATTCTAGAGTCTTTCTCCAATAATTTTTTAAGGCGGCTCAAAGCGCGAGAGTGCTTCACTCGCGCAGTGCCGGGACGCATACCTAAACTTTTGCCTATCTCATTATAAGAATGCTCCGTTTCAAGGTTTCGTAGTTTAATTAGGGTTTGGTCAATCTCTGAAAGCTGCGCTATCGCATCTCTCATAGCAAGGACGATCTCCAGGTTCGGCTTTATTTCTTCGTCAGCGGGAAGGCTAATCTGGAGATCATCTGATAGAGGGACGGTGGCTCGACGATTGCGCCACCAATCGACAAGGTAATGATAAGCTAGAGTATAAACCCAAGCATTAAAGCTCACGTGCTCCTGGGCCTGATATTTATCTATCTTGAGAGCAATGTCAGTGATGCATGAGGAAGCTAAATCTTCCGCATCCGGCTCTATCAGTCCCTTTCTCATAAACAGGGATTTGAAGCGCGGCCCAAAAATCCTTGCAAACTCGTGAAATGACTGGTCATCAAGCACCCGCATGCGGTCGGCCAAGTCACTTAAATTAATGTCTGACTTGGCCGCGCGCACGCCTTGTCACCTCCTTTCCGGGCTAATGTTTGATCTGCCCACCTATAATAACGTAGCAGCGTTACACTGCTCGACTGATTTGCCAAAAAATTGCTTAAAAATATATTGGCGCACGGGCTTCTTGTTTCAAGAGTACGATTCCCGAAGGATGATGGATGAACTTGAGCAGGATAAAAGTGCAGAGGCAATTTTTGCAACTTTTCATGTCAGGCAGAATTTATGAAGATGTTTAGCAAATTGTCGTCTGAAGATTTACAATCAACTTTTCGATTGAGTTTAACTGCGAATAGCGATAAAAAGATTGCTCCTCAAGTTATTTTCAGTCCGCTTGAGCGCGGGCGCGATGCCCGATCATCCAATCTTTCAACCCCCTCATTTAATCATTGAGGGCTTGTAGCAGGAGGAAAAGTTATGCCCCGATTTGTAGGTCAGATTTCGCTCTTTCCGTTTATTTTCGAGCCTCAGGGCTGGATTTTTTGTGATGGGCGAGTGCTCCCCATTTCTGAATATGACGCGCTCTTTTCTCGCCTGGGAAACACCTTTGGCGGCGACAACGAATCAACCTTTGCAGTGCCGGACCTGAGGGCGATTGCCCCGAAGAATTGTCAATACGGCATCTCGCTCTATGGGAGTTACGAGCCTAAGGTCCAGGAGTTGATTGTAGGCCAAACCATGATCTCTGCATTCTCTCTGAACACACGCGGTCTGCTCGAATGTGCAGGGCAGTCGCTCTCAACAGCCCAATACAGACCTCTTGAGTCGCTCATGGGCACACGCTTCGGCGGAGACGGCACGAATAATTTCAACCTGCCTGACTTGCGAAGTAAAGCACCGGCTAAATGTAGCTACACGATGGCGGTGCTGGGCCTCGACCCTGGCTCTCGAATAGAGGATATATTCGTCGGCGAGCTTCTGCTACTACCTTATGAAGTACCGTTTTCTCAGGCCCTGCGGCTCTGCAATGGCGAGCTGTTGCAGATAAGTCAAAACACAGCACTCTTCAGCTTGATTAGGAACAGATTCGGCGGCGATGGAAAGCAGACCTTCGCCTTGCCGAACTTGGCCGCCGTAGCGCCCGCGAAATTCAATTATTACATCGATGTTCAGGGCGTATTACCGCCACCAAGTTAGGATGGTCTTTCGAAGTCTCCGCGCGCAAAGGCTCGTCTCATTCAACTGGAGCGCGGGTTGAATGGCCTTCATCATTACTTGCATCTTATATCGGATTGCAATTGGATGTGGCTCTTAACGAAGGATGAGGGATGAATGAAAACCAGAACAGTCTTTCTTTACTTCATCCCTCATCCCTTCGCCCTTCGCTGACCCGTCGGCTACACTCAATCGTAATTAGCTATAAATCACAGAGTCCTTAGCTATCGTCATCCGTCATGTACGTATGGTTGAACACGAGATAGCGTAAGAGTGGAGTTACCAGAGAGAGCACATTGACACCCTCTACTTTGCTGAGGCGGGTAGCTTCAGCAATTCCCAAATTACGCCACGCGATGTCAATCTTAGCAGTCTCAACGGCCTGGCCCAGGGCGCTTGAATCAGGAAAGTACTGGATAATAACCCTGGGAATGCGAGGTTTGTCCTCACCAAAATAGTTTGGATTAACTTCAAGCACCATCTGCTGATGGTGTGTATAGGAAACCATCCGATAAGCACCGATCCCGTCTAATTTTTCCGGTCGCCGGTTGAGACTGTCCATAGTGAACGTGTGGGGATTCACCGGGATAAATGCTGGTGTCG
>Ga0182001_10000060_pt1 | contig 26891 bp, 21 predicted proteins | sample BulsoiFelSFmetaG_FD_120485 | JGI IMG/M metagenome (GOLD analysis project Ga0182001, IMG submission 120485) | Bulk soil microbial communities from Mexico - San Felipe (SF) metaG | ecosystem: Environmental > Terrestrial > Soil > Agricultural land | place: Mexico: San Luis Potosi | collected... | reverse complement strand
GCGACGAGCAGCGGAAGAAGAAGCGCGTCGCCGTGCGGAAGAGGAAGCACGCCGAAGGGCAGAGGAAGAGGCACGACTTGCTGCTGAGGCAGAGGCGCGAAGAAGAGCGGAAGAGGCTGCGCGTTTGGCTGCTGAGCAAGAAGCGCAACAGCGCGCCGCAGAGGAAGCGCGTCGGCGAATAGCTGAAGAAGAAGCACTTGAGCGGCAAGCACAGCAGGAGCGGCTCGCACCCACAGTCAATCTGGGCGAGATTACCGATCAGACTCTCCCAGCCCAGTCAATTGAGCGAACACTGCTCTCTCAGGATGTCGAGCAGAACGCTGGTGAAACTGAGATAGGCGTTAAAGGTGCACCGGATAACCTGGACCAGACCAGACTCGGCGATGTCGTCAGTCTCCCGTCGCAAACCATGCTCTCCGCTGATTATGCTCAACAAGCGTCATCTAACCTCTCCAGTCAAAAATCAACAGACCCCACCCTCGGAGCACAAACATTAAATCTCTCGCAACAGCCTTCCGTGCCTGCTCGATCTCAGACGCCCAGCTTCGGGCTGCCTGCACAGAAAAAAACTTTTCCACCGATTTACATCGCGGCGGCGGCAGTGTTACTGCTCTTGATTGGTGGCGTCGGCATCTATTTTCTAACGCAACGCGCCACAGATTCCGCACCACAGGCGAATGCTCAACCGACTCCTCAATCTACTACGACAGCAACGCCCGGAAGCGGCACGAGCGGCACTCCAACTCCGGCGGCGACGCCCGCAAGAGATATGGTCTCTATCGCAGGCGGCACGTTCCAGATGGGAAGCGACCATGGTCGGCCTAATGAATCGCCAGCACATACCGTTACTGTGAAGCCTTTTTATATAGACAAGACAGAAGTAACCAACGCGCAGTATGCAGAGTATGTGCAAGCGACCGGGTATCCTGCGCCATCGGGCGAGGAAACTCCATACTGGAAGCCATGGGTTGAGAACAAGCCGCCCGCAGGACAGGAACAGTGGCCCGTCAGAAACGTTTCGGAGACGGAGGCGGAAACGTATGCCAGATGGCTCTCAAAGCGTGACGGTGTAACTTATCGTCTGCCCACAGAAATAGAATGGGAATATGCAGCGCGTAATGGCAGCTCGACCAATCTTTATCCATGGGGTAATAAATGGGTGGATGGTTACGCTAATGTTAGTTCATCTTTACCGAAGCCTGTTGGCTCGTACAAGCAAGGCGCGACGAGCGCAGGTGTGCTCGATATGATCGGCAATGTTTGGGAATGGACTTCATCGCCGGCTTCAGTTTATCCGGGCAATGACAAGATGACTGTTCCGCAAGAAGAACAAGAAGGATATTTCGTTTATCGCGGCGGGTCGTATCAAAGCTCTGTGAGCGATGGTATCACCGCAACATATCGAGTCTGGCTTCCGGCAACGCATAAGCATCCAACCATCGGCTTTCGTCTTGTGCGCGAAATTCCTTAAAGACGTGGGATGAAATTCCGATTCTCCGCGCAACGCAAATCTTCGCTCAAGTATTGCGTGAAAAATGGATGACCTCAGTCGGACAAAGTTCTTGACAGATAAGTTTGCGGCATATAGTATTTCGCGCGCTGTTACAAATTAATATATAGGCCGGACTTCTATACCTCTTAACCAGCATCCAATCCGGCTCACCGATCTTTACTTATATTTGCATCCGATTATATCCCAGACATGTCTAGGCCACATGTCGGACTTTTAGTCCCAGTCGGACAACTTGCAGCAACTCCCATAAAAGACATTGCTGCGTTTCTTACAAACTCTAAATCCAATATCTCTCTAACCACGGAGAAAAACCATGTATCCTTCTCTCAACCCCGTCTCAAACATCTCTCTGCTCACAAAATTCTGGCTCAGTGCTTCACTTATTCTGCTAGCCTCTTTCTTTCTGCCAGTCTCTCTCAAAGCTCAGACAGAGGTCACCGGAGCGATAGAGGGCAGAGTGACAAACAGCCAGAGTCCGAACGAGCCTGTAGCTGGCGCTTCTGTGCAGATCATTAACTTGGAGAGCCAGGTGCAGACCGCCACGAAGACTGGTCCGGACGGACGCTTCGTCAAGAATCAACTTCCTCCCGGCAGATACAAAGTCGTCGTCAAGGCGCAGAACTTCAAAGACTATGATAGTGAGAATGACCCTCAGGGAAGGACGCAGCGCGTTGACATCACGCTCACCAATAAAGTAATTCCGGTGCCCATCTCTCTTGAGCCGCTGAGTATGGCCGCGGCCACGCCCTCGCCCTCGCCCACCGAGCCATCACAGCCGGGAGTTACGCCGACGCAACCGTCAACGCCCACAACACAAAGCAGGACGACAGCTTCTACTAAAAAAACAGTAGTAGATGAAGATGTGACTATCGCCAACGAAATTAATACGACGGACGCGCGGCACGGCGGCGGCTTTCGAGATAATGAGGTCTCAACGCTCCCGCTCGGCGGAACGACGTTGGTGCGAAGCTTTGACGAACTAGCATTGCTCCTGCCCGGTGTCGCCTTGCCTCCGCAAACACAAGGGAGCGTCGCAGGCCCCGGCGTCGGCGCAGGCGTCGGCTCAGCCGGACAGTTCGCCGTCAATGGCCTACGCTCGCGCGCCAACAACTTTACGATTGATGGTTCGGACAACAACGACGAAGACATTGGTGTGCGCCGTCAAGGCTTCCTGGCGCTTGTTCCACAACCTATTGAGTCGATCCAAGCCTTTCGTGTCATTACCCTGCTGGCTCCGGCTCAATACGGACGCAACATCGGAGCGCAGGTTGATGCTGTCTCGAAGTCTGGTGGCAACGAGACGCACGGCACTATCTACGGTTTCTTTAATTCAAGCCAGTTGAACGCGCGCGACTTCTTCGACACGGCTAATGGCAACGCGAGCACACTACTTACTGCCGGCAACAATCAGCAAGTACTACTTAATGGCGCGCAGATCAGAACTACCAATGAGAGCGGTGGTAAGGATTCATTCACGCTCGCTCAGGGCGGCATAGCATTTGGCGGGCCACTAATCCCCGTGGAGCAGAACAAACTCGGCAAGAGCCTTTTCTACTTCATCTCAGCCGAAGGCCACATCCTGAACGCAACGAAGGAAGCCAGTTTCGCCGTGCCGACCGTCGAACAACGTGGAGCACTTGGAAGCGGGGCCAGCGGTCTGTTCGTTAATCCTCTGTCTTGTCGGTCGCTTTTTCCCACACCTACAGGATGTACTGGCACCCCCATAGACTTCTACTTTCCGACCTCGAATCAGGCCGATGCAGTATTCAGTCTCTTTCCCTTCCCGAACAATCCGACCGGTGTCTACGGGCGAAACACGCTGACAAAGGCGCTACCCGCCAGCGGACAAAGCAAGATTGCCTCCGGGAAGGTGGATGGTAATTTCAGGGCATTTGGCATCCAGAATCGCTTCACAGCCCGCTATAACTTCACCGACGATTTCCGTGACATTCCGGTGACGGGCGGCGCAATCTTCTCTTCGTTGCGCCCTAATGTGCGGACGCAGAATCTCTCCACTTTTCTGACCAGCGAAATCACGAACTCAATCTCGAATGAACTGCGCGCTTCCTACGGGCGGACGCGCCTCAATTTCGAGGAACTGCGTGACCCAAGCCTGCTGCCCAGTGATAAGCTGCCGAACACGCCGTTCCTGCTCAACCGTCCTCTCCTATCCAACAATACTATTCCAAACTGTGGAGGTCTGGGTTGCGCGAATACCGGTCCGGTGCCCTACTTCCGTATAGGTACAACTGAAAGCGGGAGCGATGGCACTATCGAGGGCGGAGCACTTGGTCCTTTGGGACAACTGGTTATTGCTGGTTTCAGCCCGATTGGCGTGGATGTCTTCAACTTTCCACAGCGCCGTGTGAACAATACGTATCAACTCGCGGATACTCTGACTATGCGTGCTGGCCGGAGACATAATCTCGCTTTCGGCGGTGATTTTCGCCGCCTCGAGCTCAACAGCGATCTGCCGCGCAACTCGCGCACTTTGATAACTTTCAATGGTGCTCCTCGGCTGCTTTTTCCTGATGCTACCTCTCCTAACTTCAGATTTAGTGGTTTCTACGGTCCGCTTGACCTCGCGGCGGCACAAGCTGCCAGTGGCACGTTCCAAACGCTGGCGCTTCCCGGCAGTTCGAGCAACATCGGGTTGCGTTACTATCAATACTTCTTCTTCGGCCAAGACGAGTGGCGTATCCGCCAGAACCTGTCGCTCTCTTACGGGGTGCGGTACGAATACACGACGCCTCCGCGTGAGGTCAACAACCTTATTGAGCGCACGTTCAACAGCGCGGATGTGGCCCGCTTGCTGCCGGACTTGCGTCAATACATTAATGGGCGCACGGGGATTTTTGACCCTGACCGCAATAACATTGCGCCGCGCATCGGCATCGCTTATGCGCCCCGTCCTTCCACTATCATTCGCGTTGGTTATGGATGGTACTACGATCAGATTATCGGGGCCGTCGTCAGCCAGTCGCGCAATGCCTTTCCCAGTTTCCTGACGCTTAACTCTTCAGGGGGGCTTGGCGCAATTCGCGGAACCCAGTTCAACGTTTTCAACTTTGCTTCTCCCAATAATGGTATCTGTATCGTTGTTGGTGGGAGTTGTGTGCCCAATACTTTCCAGCCCTACACGGCGGCGGGCACGCTCAATCTTCTCAATCCCAATCTTCGCTTGGTGAATGGGACGAATCCGCTTGACATTGTGGTAGATGTGAACCAAAGAGAATTTCCAAGTGGGTTCGGAGCAACATTGCCGGCCAGAAACCTCTCAACACCAATGGCGCAGCAGTACTCGGCGACGGTCGAGCAGCGTTTTGGTCAAAACATGGCTCTCTCCATTGCCTATGTCGGCACACAGGGGCGTCATTTGATCCGCTTTACAACCCCCAATCTGGGGCCGAACCGTATCTTGCTGCCGATAAACTTCGACCAGACCTCTATTTTCCCAAACTTTAGTGGCATCAGTCTCGCTCCGGGAGCGACCGTGAATTCGGCTGGCTTTATCGTTGGCGGACGACCCGTACCTAGCGTTGGCAGCATTAATATTTTTGAAACGTCGGCCAATTCACGCTACGACGCGCTGCAAGTGCAAGTGCGTGGTCGGTTCGCGCACCGGATGCAGTATCAAGCGCAATACGTGTTCTCAAGGTCAATAGATGATGTCTCGGATGTATTTGACCTTGCCGGAGCGCCCTCGTTACCGCAGAACAGCTTGACGCGGGCAGGTGAGCGCGGCTTCTCTAACTTTGACGCGCGCCATCGCTTCTCCTACAACTTCATTTACGACTTCCAGAAGGTTGACGATGCCAGCCACAACCGCGCATACCGCACTTTCTTCAACGGGCTGCAAATCGCGGGCACTGGAAGCTTTCAGACCGGACAACCGTTTACCGTCAACAGCATCTTTGACGTGAATCTGGACGGCAATCTTACTGATCGCTTAGATTCGACCACCGGACTCGTGCAAACAGGCGACCGTCGCCAGCCGCTCCGTCTGACAGTTGACCCGACCACGCTGCTGGCTCCTATCGGCCAGGATGGAAGGATTGGACGTAATACTTTTCGCGCAGGAAACATTCTGGAACTCAACCTATCGGTGATTAAGAATTTTGCGATTACCGAAACTAAGGGGATAGTCTTCAGGATGGACATCTTTAACTTTATCAATCGCGCTAACTATGGCATCCCAGTGCGATTCCTCGAAGCACCCGGCTTCGGTCAGGCAACCGACACCGTAACGCCCGGACGCCGCATTCAGTTTGCTGTGAAGTTCAGCTTCTAGCAAAACGTATCCATAGTTGTTCGAGGTGTCGCTCAGAATCAGAGATACATCTCGCCTCAACTATTTTGTAATTTGAAACTTCGTTCATTCTTACTGGTTAAGAGGAGATAACAGATGAAACACGCTAACCGCCCCTTTCTCATTGCTCTATTGCTGACGCTCATTCTTGTCTGTGGAGTCGGCACTTCACGGCCGATTAAAAACAGAGTCAATTCGATGACTGATTGCGCTGGACAGTGTAAGGAGCGCTATGACGCTGCAATGGCTCAGAAGTGCAACAAACTCTCTGGAGTTGCGGGAGAAAAGTGTCAGGATATGGCGCAAAAGCAATACGATAGTTGTCTTGAAAGATGCAAAGGCGGTAACGCATCGAGTTCAGATCGCCCTTCAGGGCTTTGATTAGAAGCAGTCTCATAAATACCTTTGACCTTCTGGAAAGCCCCATAGCATCGGTCAAGGTTGAGACGTAGGTATTTATGATCGCAGCTTTGGCAAAAGTATGCGCCGCATGGAGTCTCGGATGGAAAGGAGTAGATTCTGTGTGGTCTGCCAGGGTTCGGGAACGTCGCGTTCGGTTCGCGTCGAAGTCCACTATTCCAGCGTGAGGCTATTAACATCGCAGCGCGAGGTGTGCTAAGCTTGGCTCTCCAAACAAGCGCGCCTCGCGCCGCAGCTATTTTCTTCCATATATTCACCGAGAGGTTTAACCCATGAGAGCTTTATCAAAAGTGGGTGCTGTCGCCGCCACAGCTTTACTTGTTTTTACCATCAACTTCATCGCTCACGCGCAGGGAGACCCGGTAGGCAACAGTGGTCGCCCTAGTGGTTATGGTAATACTGGAGGCAGCGGATCAACGAGACCGAAACCGCAAGTTGTTTATCGGGTTCGTGAGAGAGTCGTCACCGTGACGCCCACGACAGGTACGCTGACGATTGTTGCTGAGCCTGGCGCATCTATTCGGCTTCAATATTTAAACCGAAATGGCGAAGTCGCTAATGAATCTACAGACCTCATCTCTCAAGGTGAGCGATCAATCATCCTCACCAAGCTCAAGCCGGGTCGTTACCGAGTTATCGCGGAGCTTAACGGCTATCGGGCGTCGAACGGGCCTCAGGAAAAAGAGGTCGTAAAGAACCAATCTGACAAGGTTGAAATTTCCTTAGTACCAATTACCTATAACGTCACCGTCAGACTCAACGCCAGCAGCGGAAAGCTGTACTACGCGAAAAGCGGCGAGGTGGAAAAATCGGTTGATATTCAAAACAATATGGCGAATCTCTCAGATCTAATCGGAGGCGACTATACAATCAAAGTTGATCCTGATGATGCTGCTTTCAAGCAATTGAATACGACGCTGAGAGTGCCGGGCGAGAGCGTCGTTAGTTATACTCTTGACCGTTTAGAGTCCAGGGATTTCTTAGGCGCGGCGGCCAGCGATTGGTCTTTGCCGGGCGGTTGGTATTTCTCTGCGGGCAAGATTATGGTTAAGAGCGCGGGCGTAGCCTTGCCGAGCGACGCGACCTATCGCAACTATAAAGATTTTCAGCTTTCCGCTCAGGCGAAGATGGTCAACGGAGTCGCCGCCTCGTTCGTCGTTCATGCGGTTGACCCGCAGAACTATTACCTCATCCAGATTACAGGGCAAAATGCTGACGAGCCTTATGTGCTGCGCGGCTACATTGTGAGAAACGGCTCGGCACAACGCTTCGGGCGCACCATCCCTATCAGTCAATTCTCGGAAACTCTCAAACAAGGCAAGTTCTTCCAGGTCATCCTGACGATGAAGGGCAATGAGATTGTCGTCAAAGTGCAGGATAGCGAGACGGGAGACCTTTTGAAGTTAGGGATACTTCCAGACCCCAGCAACTCATTTCGCATCGGAGCTGTCGGGATCGCTGCGCGCAACAACGAGCAGAACGAGATCAGCCAGTTCTCTATCTGCGTTAAATGCCAGACTCCTTAGAGCCTGAGTCATTGCTCATGCAAGACTGAACTCAAAAGCGTTTTCAGCTTGTTAATGTCGAGTGGCTTCGTCAGAAATTCATTACATCCGGCATCAAAAGCGGCAGCGCGGACTTCCTTCGTATCGAAGGCCGTAATTATCAGAATGAATGTCTCGCGCAATGCCGCATCTTCTCTGATGCGGCGCGTGATACCGATGCCGTCAAGTCCCGGCAAATCAACATCCATCAGAATCAGGAGAGGAATCTCGTGCTTGGCGATCTTCAAAGCATCCAGCCCGTCCCCAGCCTCGAAGATGCGATGACCATAGTCCTCCAATAACTGGCGCAAGAGCTTGCGATTTATCTCATCATCCTCGACCAGCAAAATGGTTGGACTAGCTCGATGATCTTTTCTCATCTGTGCAACCATCCATCTGAACAGACGATCTCAAATCTCATTTGACCGGCAACTTTTGAGCATGCCCTGAGACCACATTCTACTTCACGCGGCTCTTTCTGCGTCGAAGAAAGTCTATCAGGACGAATTGAGAAAGATTGCCGGGGTTGGCGAAGTAAGCTTTGCCGTTGGTCATCGCCGTCATCTCTTTGACGAACTCGACGAGGTAGTAATCACTCGCCAGCATGAAAGTGTTAATCATGATGCCAGCCTTGCGACACGCCTGAACCTCCTTGAAGGTCTCGGCCATCACGAAGGGGTCGCCGCCCATAGAGTTTTTATAGAGCCGCCGCCCCTGACTGCCTTCAAATCCTCTCCGACTGTAGGGAGCAACCGTAGCATCATCCAGAAAGCAGGCAGTCGGTTTTCCGTCCGTAACCATCACGATCTGCTTCATCTCTTTGCGCTGCGCTTGCAGCAGACGACGTGAGAGGCGTAAGCCCTCGGCTGTGTTCGTGTGATATGGGCCGACCTGTGTCGTTGCGAGTTTCGCCATCGGCAACTCTTCGGCTGAATCGTGAAAGAGGACGACCTTCAGAGAATCGCCCGAATACTGTGTCCGAATCAAGTGGGCGAGCGCGAGCGCGACCTTCTTCGCAGGCGTGAAGCGGTCTTCCCCGTAGAGAATCATCGAGTGCGAGCAGTCGAGCATAACAACGGTTGCGCACGAAGATTGATAGTCCTGTTGATGAACGTGTAGGTCTTTGTATTCGAGATTGAGCGGGACGCCCAAACCTTCGCGCTGAATGGCGGACATCAAGGTCGTGTTGACATCCAGATTGATCGTGTCGCCGAACTCGTAAGGCTTGCTCGCCTGCGCCGCCTCAATGCCTGTCGAAAGATGCGGCGTGTCATGTCGCCCGACACTGCTCTTACCTAAAGAACCAAGGAGATTGCGAAGAGTTTTGTAACCGAGAAAGTCCAAACCCTTTTCTGTGACTTCGAAATGCACATCGCGCGGGATGGGTTCTGAGATTTCGCCTTGCCCCTGACCGCGCCTCTGTTTTTGCCTCGCGCGCGGCTGTTCTTCACGAAGTTTCAGATAGCCCTCTTCGACCAGACGCTCGATTAATTGATTGAGCATCTCTTCGAGTAAAGACCCCTTGAACTCGCCGTTGTTATCCGCGAGCATCTCCTGAATCTGATGCTCGTCAATCAACCCTTGCTCTAACAATGCCTGGAGCAGAGCCTGCCTCAAAGCATCGAGCGACGTGTCCTGCGGGCGGCGCTGTCTGGTCCAGTAGTAATCGTCGTCATAGCCCGATTGCAGCATGGAATCCGAGAGCGCGTCCATCAGGTCGCCCAGGTTGATACCAGAGACATCGAGACCTTTGAATTTTGAATAGCGTGTGAACTTCATAATTATGTGATAGGTGACAAGTGACGGGTGACAGGATAAAGAGCTTTGCTCCCGTCACCTGTCACTCGTCACGGCTTTTAGCTGTAACGACCTGTCTCCGTCAAATCATCGTAAATCATCCCGCGCCGATCTTTCTTGGCTTTGGTCGCGGCGGTGTAGCCGCCCTCTTCGTTGCGGCTGATCTTGTTCTGCGCGTAGAGACCTTCGAGGACGAACTCGCAGGCCGAGACCGTCTGGGCATCGTCCGAGCGCTTGAAGTCGAAGGGGATGAGCGCGGTTTCAATTAGCTCGGGGACGACTTGCAGAAGATTCATGCATTCTATGGCCGAAGCCGTGTCGGCGAGACGCAAATTGTGCCCCTGGTCAAACCAGCGGACGGTGTCCGTGAAGTCTATGCCGACGAAGTAGCCCTCGAAGATTTCTCCAGCCGCGCGCTTGATTAAATCTTTGGCGATGCGTCCCGCTCCGATTTGCTCGCCTTCATATTCAAGTTCCATCTTGCCCGTAATCGAAGGAGCGGCGGCGTAGATGTCTGAGATGCGCGGGACGATCTCTTCTTCTTCCGTCAACAGTGCGCGGCGCTCTGCGTTTGAGATGACGGATTCCATCACCGTAATCGGCAAGCGCTGCGAAACGCCTGAGCGTTTGTCTATCCGCTGGTCGTCGCGCGCCTCAAACGCTATCTGCTCGATGGTATCGCGTATGAAGTCAGGGATGTTGAGACGAAAACCTTCCAATCCTTCGCGCCTGGTCCAGGCTTCCTGTTTCGTAATCTCGACGCCGAGCTGCAAGTCTGTCGGGTAGTGCGTTGAAATCTCCGCGCCGATGCGGTCTTTCAAAGGCGTGATGATCTTGCCGCGCGCCGTGTAGTCTTCCGGGTTGGCCGAGAAGACCAGCATTACGTCGAGCGGCAGACGCACGGGATAACCTTTAATCTGCACGTCACCCTCTTGCATGATGTTGAAAAGTCCAACTTGAATCTTGCCCGCAAGGTCTGGCAGCTCGTTGATGGCGAAGATGCCGCGATTGGCGCGCGGCAGAAGGCCATAGTGAATCGTCAGTTCGTCCGAGAGCAGGTGTCCGCCTTTGGCTGCTTTAATCGGGTCAACGTCGCCAATGATGTCGGCGATGGTCACGTCGGGCGTAGCAAGTTTCTCGACAAAGCGCGCGTCGCGGTCAACCCAGATGATAGGTGTCGCATTGCCTTCCCCTTCGATGCGCTGCCGCCCGTATGCCGAGATCGGATGAAAGGGATCGTCGTTGACTTCCGAGCCTGCGATGATGGGAATGCGCTCATCAAGGAGGTCTGTTAGTTGACGTATGATGCGGCTCTTGGCCTGTCCGCGAAGTCCCAGAAGAATCAGATTGTGGCGCGCTAAGATCGCGTTCACAATCTGCGGGACGACCGTCTCGTCGTAGCCGACGATGCCTGGAAAAAGTTTTTCACCCGTGCGGAGTTTGCGCACTAGGTTGGCGCGCATCTCGTCTTTGACTGAAACGCGACGATAATTGCTCTCTTTAAGTTCGCCTAAATTTTTTGGTAGTTCCATTGGTTAGTCTTCAATCCTTGTTCATCCTGGAGATTATGAATAAAGAATCTCACGCGAAGGCGCAAAGACGCAAAGGGAGAAGCCGCTGATGTCTCTTTTGCGTCTCTCTCTCTGCATCACCGGCGTGAGCCGCTACGTCTCCACTCTCTACAAATCAACTGGTAGATGGATTGTCGTCGTTAGCTACATAGCAACCATCGTCGCGCTTTGCAATGAGGTTATCCGCCTCCAACTTTTCAAGATGGGCCAGCACAGCGCGCTCGGCCATCGGGAGCGCTTTCGGGTGAACGTCTGTGTAAACACGCGCGACAATCTCTTTCACTTCGCCTGCGCCTTCGCGCACGGCCTTCAGGATATTAGCTTCGCGTTCGAGACGGTGGTTGATGTACTCTTCGATTTTCGCGCGTGCGCTGCCGATAGCAGGCCCGTGCGCGCCGAAGAGAACCGTTAAGTGCGGAAGAGCGCGCAGGCGTTCGAGCGATGCTAGGTAATCGCGCATGTTGCCTTCGGGCGGATCAATCAGGACGGAGCCTAAGCCCACGATGTTGTCGCCCGTAATAAGCGCGCCCGTCTGCGCTTCATAAAAGCAGAGATGGCCGCGCGCGTGACCGGGCGTGTGCAGCGCGCGCAATTGGATGTGCGGCTCACCTTTGAGATTGATTAACTCTTCATCTTCGATGAAGCGGTCAACGTGAACTGTCCCATCCAGAGCCTCTGCCGTCAGACGATGCGCGGCGACACGCAAGCTCCCGCCGAAATATTCATTGAGAGCGCCGACGCCCGCGACGTGATCTGGATGCAGATGCGTCAGGATAATCTCACGCACCTTGCGCCCTTCTTTCAACAGATCGTCAATGCACGAAGCGAGCGCATCCTGTTCCTCTTTGTAAGGCGAAGCGGGGTCCATGATAACGATTTCATTTGATCCGACGATGTAACAGTTGGTGTGCGTCGCGGGAGGCTTGGTCGGCGTGCGCACTGGAAAGCAGATGAAGCCCGGACGAAACTCTATGCGGCGCACAGGTTCACCATGCGCCTGCGGCACAGATAAGAATCTTTCAACGAGATCATCCGTGAGGCCGCCCGCGAGCGTTTCGAGAGCATGAAGCATGGGCGGCACGATGAGAACTTCTGAGCGTCGCCAGCGTGCGACAGCCTCGCGCGCCTCAATCCATTCGCCTGATGAAAGCTCCGCGTCGCCAGTAACAATCGGCTCTTGTTTGGCAGGACAGTTGACGATGAAGAAAAGGGTGTCGAAGCGGCGCGGGCTGAATGGCGGCGTGACCCAACGCCCGACGAAAGTAAAATCCTTTGCATCCAGATGAAGGCCATAATGCTTCAACAACTCTGGAAAGGTCATGCGCGCGGATTCGAGATCATCAAGAAGCGAAGCGCGTTGACCTTTCGTCAAAGTCTCTGCGCCGCGAGCAACTAACACTCTCAGTTCTTCAAACAGCTCGCGCGCGGCGCAAGCGATCATCGCGGCTCTCTCAGCGTCTTCGCAATTCTCAACTTGAGTCTCTGCATCCGACACATCGCGCTGCCCGCCCGCGAAAGCATGAAAGCCTCCGAGGAAAGCCATGCGCTCGCTGCGCTGCACCCAGAAGACTTCCGGGTTCGCCTTGTCCGTATCAGCGCGAAGCAGGATGATGGCAGCAGCATCCTCAGGTGTTGTCCCGCTAATTGGTTTCTGAATTTCTGGCGTCATAAAAAAGTCTAGCGAGTCTATCGAGTCTGTCGAGTCTGGCGAGTAAAACCGTCTTCTGGCTCGATAGACTCGCTGGACTCGACAGACTCGCTAGACTTACTCTTGCCATCTGAACCGCTCGCCGTCCTCCCCGTTCCAAGGCACGCCGCGCATGTGATAGCCGCCCTCTTCCCAGTAACCTGCCTGGTCATGTTCGAGAAATCGCACGCCCTTGACCCACTTGGCGGATTTCCAGGCATAGAGTTGTGGGACGATCAAACGCACAGGACCACCGTGTTCTGGCGGAATCGGCTGGCCGTCGTGCGACCAGGCGAAAAGAGAATCTTCCTTGAGGAAATATTCGAGCGGGAGATTGGTCGTCCATCCGTAATCGTAGCCGAAGGCGACCGCGAATCTCGCCTCAGGCTTGATGCCGACAACGCGCGCAAACTCTCTTGCTGAGACTCCGCCCCAGACGTTATCGAGCCGCGACCAACGAGTCACGCAATGAAAGTCCGCATAGACCTTGACGGCTGGTAGTTGCATGAACTCGTCGAGCGACCAGTTCTGCGGACGCTCGACGAGACCATCAACTTCAAACTTCCACGTCGCCAAATCAACGTCGGGTGTGCCGTGCGCGTCCAGGACAGGCCACTTGCGGGTGCGCGTCTGTCCGGGCGGGATGCGGTCGGCGCGCTGCGTGTCCGGGCTGATGATGACATCAGGCTCGTTGACCTCTTCGGGCTTGCGCGGAGCATTTTTTTGATAAAGCGGATCGTTGAATAGGTTTCCAAGAAAGCTCATAAAAACTTTAGTAAGCAGTGAGCAGTAAGCAGTGAGCAGTAAGTTTTAGGTAATCGAGATGGGGGTTAAATGATAAAGCACTAATAGCATTAACCTTGACCCACTGCTCACTGCTTACTGCTCACTACTCACTTCTTTGCCTCCCTCTCCGCCAATCGCATCAACTCTTCGGGCATCCACTTGCTGACGCCTTTAGTTGTAGATTCTTCGATGCCGACGGTGCGGTCGTGCCAGGTGTCAACGGATTGAGTGCCGCGCTGCTGCTCGTAGTTTTCCGTCTGCTCAAGGCTTAAGACGACACCATTGATAATCTCTTTCCAATCCTGTAGCTGGATGCCGCGCATGATGAGTGGCAGCCCCGCAGTCCAATCCTCTTCGGGCGCGCGCGCGTCCTGCTCTGGAATCGTCAGGCGGTCTGTGGGCGGGAAAGGCGCGCCTTCGTACTCTTTGACGAGTTTCGCTTTCAAGTCTTTATAAGATAGTTGCTGATTCTCGCGCCTGAGAGTTTGCGCGCGGCGGAAAATATCCGCGACCATCGGTTGTTCCTGAGCCATCGAAGCCTTCCTCCAGACCCCCTTCGGTTTTGCTGTTTCTGATGAGAGATACTCTACAGGAGAGAGGAAGAGCAAGCAAAAGGAGTGAGCAGTGAGCAGTAAGCAGTGAGCAGTTGCCAAGAGTTAATGAAGTTGAGGCTTTTCGACAACCCTTGTCTCAATCACTTAAAACTAACTGCTTACTGCTCACTGCTCACTGCTCACTTTTCCCCTTGCGCTTCGTTCTCTTTTCTGTTCATCATAGCGCGCGAAGACGCAGAAACATTTAATAGGGTAAGGGGCTTAATGTCAGACGCTATCATCTCAACGGAAACGGCGACAATTCATTCGGATCAGGCGGCAGGCCAACTCGTCTGTCCAGTCTGCGGACGTGAAGCGGTGGACGGGCTTGTCTCCTTCGATAATCTTTCTGAAGGCTTGAAGATTATCATCGCGGCCAACGCGCCCGCTAACGTGTATGAAGTTTGTCGGCGTTGCGTTGAGATGTTTGAGCGCGCGCTTGTGCAACTCAAAGAGGACAACGTTATCTTCGAGCAGGGCGGGCATGTTCTCTCGACGCCTCTCAGGATGGACGCGGATGAACGCTTCACGGGGCGCGGCATCACCATCGCTTTTCTTGACTCAGGATTTTACCCGCATCCCGATCTGACGAAACCACGCAATCGCATCCTCGCTTATCACAGCATCGCTGCTACGGAAGACGACCAGACCTCGCTCGAAACGCCAGACCCTTCGAGCTGGCACGGGATGATGACTTCGGTCGTCGCTGCTGGCAACGGCGGACTCTCGAACGGTTTCTATCGCGGCGTCGCGCCGGATTCAAACGTCGTTCTGGTGAAACTCGCTAAAACGGGCCGCATCTCTGAGGCGAACATCGAGAGCGGATTGAAGTGGGTCATGGAGCATCGTGAGAAATACAAGATTCGCGTTGTCAATATCTCAGCAGGCGGCGATGAAGAGCAGCCTTATCTTCACAACTCTCTGGCGCAGACGGTCGAGCAGGCCGTCCATGAAGGCTTAGTGGTCGTCTGCGCCGTCGGCAATGCGGGGATGAATCCGGGCCATCCGGTCTTGCCGCCCGCGAGCGCGCCTTCGTGCATCGCCGTCGGCGGCCTAGACGATCAGAACTCTCTGGACCGCGCCCGTCGCGGCATGTATCGCTCATCCTATGGTCCAACGATTGACGGCTTGCAAAAACCGGAGGTCATCGCGCCAGGCATCTGGGTTCCCGCTCCCATCCTGCCGGGCACGCCGACCGCCGAAGAGGCCGAACTCTTTGCGATGCTCGACAACGCGCCGGACGAACAGCTTCATGCTTTGATTGCAGAGCATGCCGGAGTTGATAAAGATTTGGATGACGCGCGAGATTTGCGCGTCTCTCTCCTGCGGCAGTTGATAACGATCAAGCTCCGCGAGGGAAATGTTATCAGCGAGCATTACAAGTACGTTGACGGGACATCTTTCGCTTCGCCCATCGTCGCCTCCATCATCGCGTGCATGCTCGAAGCCAATCCTCGACTGACGCCGCAGCAGGTCAAGCGCATCCTGATAGACACGGCTGAGCGTCTTCCGGCAATCGAAGTTGATCGTCAGGGCTGGGGTGTGGTCGCGCCGCGCCGTGCTGTTCAATTTACGCTGGCATTGCGCTCGAAAATGGAGTAAAAGAAGTCCCGCGCGAACTTGAAGCGTTAAAGAAGAATCGTTGCTGTTTCTCCTCGAAACCAAACTGGCTTCCCCTGTGAAGTCGCTCCGCATTAACTCACCCAACGGAGGATCAATCAATGACGCTCAAAGAATTCCTTGATGGAATCGTGACCCTTCCAGCAGCTTTGATAGCGATAGCTGTTCTCTTAGGCTCAACCAACATTATCGCGCGCCTCAGTCCTGAAAAGGAGATTCAAAAAAGTCTGGGGACAGTCCCCTATTTCAGGGCCGGAAGAACTTTCGGCTATGAGCCGCAACAGCTCTATGCAATGCTCGATGTCTTCAATCAAAAGCCGGACGAGGAGGCGCAAGGAGAAGCGAAGGAAGAAGCAAACAAAGAGACGAAAAAAGAGATGGATGGAGAGGCGCTCAGGAATGCTTATCTCAAGTTCTTCAGCTATGATTTTATCTATCCATTGATTTACGGGTTTTCGATGGCTCTGATTATCGCGTACCTCCAGAAGAAGTGGAATACAGAGGGTTCAGGGAACGGGTTAGAAGCAATCAGAGGGCATTACCTCTGGGCGCTTCCGCTCGTCGCGATGGTCTTCGATTACGCGGAGAACATCTCGCTTATTCACGTTATCAAAAACTATCGAGGCGAGCCGATGCCAGGGTGGGTCGGGTTTTCACGTTGGATGACCATGTTCAAGTTGGTCCTCGTTTATGCCTCTTATTTACTCTGTAGTTGGTTAGTCCTGCTTTTGGTGCGCGACCTCTGGAAGTGTCTGTCCAAAATGATGGGCGCAAAGCAACCTGGATAGCAATGAACGATTGCCGGTTACATGATGGCTCGACGGTCGTCATCATCGGCGGTGGGCCGGGCGGGTCGGCCTGCGCTATCAAGTTGTTGCAGGGCGCAAGCAAGCGCGGTCTCGGTCTGCGCGTCCTGATTTTCGAGGGCAAGGATTTCCAGGTTCACGCCAACCAGTGTGTCGGAGTGCTTTCGCCTCCAGTTGAGAAGGTGCTTGCCGAAGCACTGGACATACATCTTCCTCCGGCTCTCATCAAGCGACAGATTTTCGGCTATCGGCTACACGGCGCGCACGAGAATCTGCTGCTCACAGGACATGGCGCGACCGCATCCGATGTGAGAAAAGGACACGCGACGTATGCGGTTGAGCGGGCAGCGTTCGATCAGTTCATGCTCGACCGCGCGCGCGAGCTTGGAGCGCGCGTTGTGGAATCGCGTGTCACTGGAATCGAGTTCGTCCGCATGGATTCGCTCGACGAAGTTCGCGTTTATAGCGAGTCGGATTACGAAAGAGCGGACGTGGTCGTCGGCGCGTTCGGCCTTGACGAAGCTATGCTCTCTGTCTTTGAAGATGTCACGCGCCGAGACGGTCGCTACGAGCGCCCATCGAAGTGGCTCAAGAGTTATCTGACGACGATTGAGACCAGAGGCGCGCGCGTTGAAAGGGACAAGCTGGGCCACATCGTTCATGCTTTTCTGCTTCCGACCGCTTGCCCGCGCATAGAGTTCGGCGCGGTGACGCCGAAGGACGATCACATCCTCGTTAACATAGCTGGCGAGCGCGTCTCTTCATGCGACCTTGACCTCTTCCTGCAAATGCCGCAGGTGCAGGCATTACTACCCGGCTTTGACCCTTCACAGATAAACTATTATGAGGGGCGTTTCCCGTCCGCTCCGGCGCGCGGGGCTTTTGGTCATCGCTACGCGCTGGTGGGCGATGCGACCGGCTGGCTGAGACCATTCAAGGGCAAGGGAATCAACACGGCCATCATCACGGGCGTGCGCGCGGCAGAAGCAATGCTCGAACACGGCGTCTCGAAATCCGCGTTTGAGAAATACAGAAAAAGTTGCAACGATCTTTTAGGAGACTATCGCTACGGCGTGATGGTCAGGCGGCTGATGTTGATGGGCGCGCGCTTCTGTTTAGACCCGATGATAGATGTCGGGAAGACAGACCCTTTAATGTATGATGCGCTCTTCGATTCGGTTTCAGGTCACGACTCTTATCGCAACATCATCAAGCGTTCTTTCAAGCTGCGCCTTGTCAGAAAAGTGGCCGCGCGAGTTTTTCAGGGCCTTCGTCATCACAAGGCGCGCCGAGCTAAAAAGATGCCGGACATCAACATCAGAAATATGACGGTGCGCGACATAGACGAAGTTCTGCGCATTGACGAGAAGATCACCGGTCATCCGCACGCGGCTTACTATGAAACGAAGGCCGCATCCTACATCAGTCGTGGGCCAGAATATTGTCTCGTCGCGGAGCAACGCAATCGCGTCGTCGGGTTCGTCCTCGGCGACGTGCGCGGTTGGGAGTTTGCGGCGGAGTTGTCCGGCTGGCTGGAAGTCATCGGCGTTGACCCGGACTATCACGGTCAGGGCGTGAGTCGCGCGCTCATGAATGAACTGTCCGCGAGATTCCGGCGTGCCGGAGTCAAAGTCATCAACACGATGGTCAACTGGAACGACGGCGACCTGATTGATTACTTCTCGGCAAACGGATTCGAGCGCGGCGAGTATGTGAATCTGGTGAAACGGTTTGAAGAATAGTGAGTAGTGAGCAGTAAGCAGTGAGCAGCGGGTTTTAGCTGATTGAGTTAATAGTCATCGTAAAGCACCCTCTTCATCCACTTAGAACCTACTGCTTACTGCTCACTGCTCACTGCTTACTGCTAGACATCAACATCGCGTGTGTGCCAGAATCCCGCATCAATCAAGACGAAAAGAATCAGGAGAGGAGAGCGTTTCACTCACATGCAAGAGAACGAGACTGCGGCAGAAGGAGAGAGTTCCGCAAGCACAGCCACAGAGGGCACAGAACAAGAGACGGCCACACAGGCGACCGAAGAGATTTCATATCACGCCGTCGAAAAGGATGGACAGGTGACAGCTATCTGGGAGATGCAGGGGCGCAAGCACCTGCGCACGATTGACCCGCGCTCGCGTCAGGGCCAGGATATTCTCAGGCTCTACACAGCGGATCAGCAGGAAGGCGCATCTGAACCGGAAACCGGCGAGACTGCTTCCACATAAATTTTTCAAGAGTCATGGTCAAACATAAAGCAGTAGCGTTTCAGCCGAAGCGCTACTGCTTTATGTTTGAGTTGCAAGATTTTTTAGTAGCTGTTTGGAGAGTCCCGTCAAGGACGATATGCTTTGATGTCGTCCCTGACGGGACTTAATCTATCATTGACACTGAAGACCCGGCACTAACCTGGCCGGGCTACTATTATTCCGTCCCTGCGGGACTTTCAAACAGCTTCTTACATTTCACACATCATCTCGTGTTGCCGGTCTGTCTCTTGAAAACCATTCAACGTCAAAGCCGCTGCGAAGAGACTATTTTCCGGTTCATTGATGATCTTCAGCTTGCCTGGCAACTGCATGATTCCGGCTGAGAGAGCGTTGGCGTGCTCGCTATCCATTGCTGCCAGGTCAATCAAATGAATGATGCCATCGGGTCTTGCGATAAAAAGCGCATAAGCACTGGGCGCGCTCATTTCTCCCAAGTACAAACCGCGCATGTTGCCCGTGACAAGGAGCGCGGCCAGATCGCGCTGCCAGGCGGGCGGCTCTCTGTGAAGCCGCTCGAAGTGGCTCAGCAGAAACTTAGGCGCGGCCTCTTTCAAATCTTTCAAATTCTTCCGAAGTGTCATCTCTCCTGCGCGTTCCAGGATGAGCAGGTCGCGCGTTATCTGCATTCCGGCGCGCTCGTAAAGACGACGTGCCGGTGTGTTGCGCGCGAGCACTTCCAGACTCAATCTCTTCACTCCGCAGCCGCGAGCGCACGCCATGAACTCTCGCATCAACTCGCTCGCCAGCCCACGCCCGCGTAGCTCCGGCACGATGCCGAAGCCGCCGCACCAACCATCTGAGCCGCGCAGGCCCAGCAGAGCGAGGCCAACAAATTTTTTATCTTCGTAGGCGAGGAGCGAGTGCTGCAACGCGAGCTGCTCGTGACGCACGCGCTGCGCCAGCGAGGCGGCGGTCTTCTGCTGCGGATAAAAATATCCAGCGAAGGCCGCGTTGAAAGCTTCGGCCAGCTCTTCGAGCGAAACATGAGTGGCAGGTATGAACTTGAGCGTGCCTTTCATTTCAGATCACCAGATTTCGCGGCGAGCCGCTCTCGAACGCTTCTATGTTCTCGATCAATTGATCCGCCAGAGTCTGCATCGCTTCGCGGCTTGCCCAGGCAATATGCGGCGTGAGAATGAAGTTCGGCAGGTCAAGCATGAGAAGCGGGTTGCCGTCGCGCGGCGGCTCACGCGTCAAGACATCGAAGCCCGCGCCTGCGATTACCTTCGAGCGCAAGGCTTCGACGAGCGCAGATTCGTCAACCAATCCGCCGCGCGCTGTGTTAATCAGAAGCGCACGGGACTGCATCATCTCAAGCTCTCGCCTTCCGACAAGAGCGCGCGTCTCATCATTCAATGGACAATGAAGCGTGATGATGTCGCTTGAGCGCAAGACCTCTTCAAAGCCTGTTCTTCCATCACGAATAACTTTCGCATTTTTGTGTTCAGAGATGAGCACGCGCATGCCAAATGCAACCGCGAGTCGTGCGACCGCTTGACCGAGCGAGCCGTAACCGACGATGCCGAGCGTGCTCCCGTAAAGGTCGTGCATCTCGTGCGTCAGCAGGCAGAATCCTTCGGCTCGTTGCCAATGCCCGCGCTCTACGTCCTTGCGGTATTCCAAAAGTCTGCGGCGCAAACTCAAAATCAACATCAGGACATGTTCGGGCACAGCGTGGCGCGCATAGTTGCGGACGTTTGAGACTGGAAGATGTCGCTCGCGGCAATAGTTGAGGTCAATGATGTCCGTGCCTGTTGCGGCGACCGCTATAAATTTCAACTCGGGCAGCCGGACAAGCTCAGTCTCATGCAACTGCACTTTGTTGGTGATGGCGATGGTTGCGCCTCGCAACCTCTCGACAACTTCCGCAGGCGCGCTCATCTCATATTCAATCCACTCGTGCGCGAAGGCAGGCCGACGAATGTTTGCAATCAACATGCTTCGATCTAAGAAGACAATGCGTTCCATAAATTAGAGAGGAATTGTAGTACAAACGTTCTATAATCGTCTTGCAACCGCGATGTTTAGTGATAGTTCGTTTTGAGGAAGACTCTCATTCACACCTCGCAGAGAGAGAGATGTGAATGAGAGTGCGGCCAGCTTCAAATTGAACTACCCCTAATGAATCCATAGCTCCGCTGCTCTCATATTCTCAGGCGCTTGAGTTGAACACGATGAAAGTCACAATCGTTGAATACCACCCCGAATGGCGGCAGATGTTTGAGGACGAAAAGAAAGTTCTTCAGACTGCGCTCGCAGAAGTTCCAGCCGAGATCGAGCATATCGGGAGCACGTCTGTCATAGGACTCGCGGCGAAACCCATTATTGACATCATGGTCGGGTTAGAAGATTTCTCAATCGCCGACCATCTTGTGCCGAAGATCGAGGCGTTTGCTTACGAATACATCAAAAGGTACGAAGATGTCATGCCCTTTCGTCGCTTCTTCACAAAAGAGCAAGAGGGAAGACGCACTCACCAAATCCACATGGTCGGAATTGGAACTGAGTTTTGGGAAAGGCAGCTCTTGTTCCGCGATTATCTGAGACAGAACGAGAGCGTCGCAGCGCGCTATGCTGCATTGAAGAAAGAATTGGCGAAACGTGAATGGGTGGATGTCAACGAATATGCGGACGCGAAGACGGAGTTCATCCGAATGATCGAGAGCGAAGCCAGAGATAAGCTGTAGGAGATTGGACCGAGATGCTGTTCATGGTCATCGAGCGATTCAAGGCGGGTCAGGCCGAAGCGGTTTACAAAAGATTCGAAGAGCGCGGGCGCATGTTGCCCGCAGGCTTGAGGTACATCGAAAGCTGGACGGAAGAAAATTTCGACCGCTGCTTTCAGTTGATGCAGTGCGACGAGCCGCGCCTTTTCGATGAGTGGATTTCTCATTGGCGGGATTTAGTGGATTTTGAAATCGTCGCGGTCATGTCTTCTAAGGAAGCTGCCGATTCAATCGCGCGTGTGAGTTGACAGAGGCTTTCACTTTCTCCTGCTCTTTCGTGTCGGCTTCGATTTTTTCACTCGGTAAGAGACATAGACACAGCCGTTCTTGAAAGTCTGGCACTCGATCAATTCCAGGTTGATCTGTCTGCTCATTTCATGGAAGAGCGGGATGCCCGCGCCCAGGATAACCGGATGAATGTTGAAGCCGACCTCGTCAATCAACTCCGCCTCGAAGAGCGTTTTCGCAAAATCGCCGCCGCCCATCACCATGATGTCTTTGCCTTCCATGCTCTTTAGATTTCGGACGAAAGTTGCGGCATCCTCCTTGACGAGTTCGACCCGCTGATCTTCGAGTTCCTTCAAAGTGCGCGAGAAGACGTAGGTCTGCATGCCGTCAAAAGGATTGCTCTTGCCAGCACTGAGCTTGATTCCTACTTCATAGGTTTTGCGCCCCATCACGATAGTATCAATCGTCTTCCAGTACTGCTTCATAATCTGAGCCGCTTCCTTGGACCACATGAGCCATTCAACATCATCATCTTTACGTGCGATGTAATTGTCTAAGCTGTTCGCGCCGCCAAACGTGACCTTTCGCATCTCTTGAGTCTCCTTTGCATCTCTCTGATTGATGAGAGTAAAGAGTAAAAGTTGACACCCTTTGTCATATTTCTCGGATACAATCGGGCAGCAAAAATTTTTTGTGGGGAGGAAGAGATGCGCGCCGACCGTTTGCTCTCAATCCTGTTGCTCTTGCAGATTCACAAGCGCATGACTGCGCGCGAACTGGCCGAGCGTCTGGAAGTTTCCGAGCGCACGATTCACAGAGACATGGAGGCGCTCGGCATGGCCGGTGTTCCCGTCTCTGCCGAGCGCGGGATGCATGGCGGATGGATTCTGATGGAAGGCTACGAGACGAAGCTGACGGGTTTGAACGAAGTAGAGATTCAAGCCCTCTTTCTCAATCTTCCGCAGAGACTTCTTGCCGACTTAAACTTGGACAAAGCTTCCGACGCCGCGATGCTTAAACTCTCCGCCGCGCTTCCCACAATCTTTCGCCACGACGCCGATTACGCGCGCCAGCGGATTCACATTGATGTCACCGCGTGGGCTAATTCTCAAGAAAGAGCGCCATGCCTACAGATTTTGCAGGAAGCTGTCTGGCAAGAGCGCAAGCTCTCTTTTCTATACGGGGACAGAGATGATTGCGGGGCGGGCGAGCGTTTCGTTGACCCGCTCGGACTTGTGGCGAAGGGAAGCGTCTGGTATCTGGTCGCGGCTGTTAGTGGCGACATCAGAAGCTACCGCGCCTCTCGCATTCACGATGCGAAGTTGATGGAAGAGCCTGCGACGCGTCCCAGTGGTTTTGACTTAGCAAAATTCTGGGAAGAGTCTTCCGCCAGGTTCAAGACGCATCTTCCAAAATACATTGCAACGCTGCGTGTCAATTCGGCAATCCTCCTGCGCCTGCCCTACGGCGGCAGGTTCGCCCGCGTCGAAGAGATTAGCGAGACGAAAGAAGACGGCTGGGCGAAAGTTAAAATGAGATTTCAATTCGAGCATGAAGCGTGCGAGTATGCTTTGAGTTTTGGAACGAATGTTGAGATTTTAGAACCAGTGGAGTTACGCGAGAAGGTTGTTAAGATGGCGAAGGATGTGATTGATTTTTACAGTAAAGCAGCGGGGGCAAGCCCCTCTTCCTAACCTGAGAGGTTGATGAGTAAGTGATTGCTGATTCACCTCTCAGGTCAGGAAGGGCGGCTTGCCCCCACTCTCTTCGCTCAGCAATGTCTCTCAAAGAGTTCGTCTAAAGCTGAGAACAAGAGAAGATGCTTGTTCCATAATCAGGAGAATAATGAGAATGAAAACTTTTCGCCCAAGCAGTTTACTGACTCTTCCCTTAGCTCTCTCCCTTCTATTGACGACAACAACTTTGACCGGAAGCTACGCGCAGAGACGGCGACAAGCGCGGCAGCCACCCGTCAGAAAAACCTTTGCGGGCACGGCTCTCTTTGTCGTTTCAGGTGAAGGAGACGCGAGCGCGCCAGCGGAACACAGCATGGACGCGCTCGCCCTTTTCGATAAAGGAAAGTTCATAGACCCTGTGGGTGACGGCGACAGCAGCAAGGAGAAGCCTTTCGCCGAAAAATATTTTAAGGCCGGAAATCGTTACCGCTTGCTCTTCGGCGGCGGCGACGCTGGTCAAGTCACAGTGGAAAACTATAGCGAAGGCTGCAACACCATCCATTCCAAGGTCAACGTCGAGGGCGCGGTCAATAACACGGAATCGGCGAGCAAGATCAAGGGTCGCATCTATGCGCTGGCGACCGATTCGGAGACTTTAGGGAAAAAGTCTCCTTCGCGTCGCGCGCTCAGTGCTGCGGAGCGCGCGGCAGTGATGACGCTCGTCAAGAACATCTATCGCCAGCACGGAACGTCAAACGCTCTGATGCGCCTTCTACAGGTCGGCAACCTGACCGCGACGGATTTGGATGGCGACGGCAAATTTGAAGTCATCGGCGATTTTCGCATCGAGGCCAACCCGAACTCCCTGACGGGCGCGCGCCGCGACCTCTTTCTCATCGCTAGCCCAAGCGGCACTGGCTTCAAGGCTGAGCTTGCAAAGTTTCAAGCCTACAACAAGGTTGACGATTTCGGCAGGGGCGAGAGCTTCGTGGACCAACTGGACATAGACGGCGACGGTACAGGCGAAGTCGTCATTGTGGGTGAAGGCTACGACGGCTACGGCTATACGATCTATCAGAAGCGAGCCGGAAGATGGCGCGAAGTCTATTCGGTCATGGGCGACGCTTGTTAGTAAGTGAAAAGTGAAAAGTGAAAAGTGAATAGTTAAGAACGGCTTTCCACTTTTCACTTTTCACCATTCACTTTTCACTGCTTTATCGTTACGACCACATCGCTCCGGCTCGTCGCGCCGCTTGCTGTTGTGATGACGATGGGCACAGTTCCCGTCACGCCGTCGGGGATTTGGACGTTGAGTTGATCCAGACCGTTGAAGCCACCTGCTACACCGGCATACTCGACCGTCGCAGTTTGCCCTCCGATTTTCACTGTCAGCGGCAGAGAGTTGCGCCAGCCAGTGCCGAAGAGCGCGATGACGGAGGGCTGTCCCGCAGTCTTCGCGTTAAAAGGAGAGCGCGTGTACTGTATTGCGGATGTGAGAAGCGCAATCGCCTCTCCCGCTCCGTTTTGAGAAACAGTAAAGATGCCCGGATTGTCGTTTGAGACCGCGACATCATCAGCCGCCGTGACGTTGCCGTTGATATAGACGACGACAGAGCCGACGCCTGTGCCCGCAGCGTCCGGCACATAGATATTGATTTGTGAATCGCTGAAGGAGAGCACCGGAACTGTGCGCCCTTCGATGGTGACGTAAACGCCGCGCGCCACTGCCTCCGCATCAGTTCGCCCGGATAAGCCGAGCGTCAAGCCTGTTCCTAAAATAGTTGCGAGTCCTCCCTTCGTCCCGTTCCCCCGAAGGCTCGCGCTGTTGGTCATCGTGAGATGAGCGACCACAGGCAAAGTGGTCTCGACGCCGAAAGTCAAACCTGAAAGAGCCTGTGTGTTTGCATTATCAGCTTCGGCAAAGAGAGAGCCATCACGTAAGACTCCGTTGAGCGCAGGGTCTGGGAAAGCGTCAATCTGCGGCGTCCCTAAGTTCCCTCCGTCTTTCACGAGATCGGCTGCGCCCGATGCGTCTTCTATCACATAAACAGTTCCCTCGCGGTCAGTCGTCAATCCATGAAAGACAAGGTTGTTATCAATCGAGAGACCTTCAACCACGACCTCATCCCGATCAGCCCGTCCATCCGAGTTATCATCATAGAGCGCGAGCATCACCGTGTCGTTCCCGACTGAATGTGAGAAGACAACGCCGCGTGAGTTCGCAGCGATGTCTAAGGGCGCATCATTCGAGTATTGGTAGCGATAGTAAGGCGTCTGGTCGAGTGTGTCGGGGATGCCGTCGTTGTTCGTGTCGCGGACGATGCGCAACTCGTCGGAATCAAAATCGGCGATCAAGAGGTCGTTGTTCGGCAGAAGCGCGAGCGCGTTGGCGTTGTTGAGTTGATTGCTGCCGACGCGCACGAGGACACGCGAGAGTGAATCATCAAAGCCGTTCCCCAAAGTATTACGCACGAGCAGGACGACTCCGGCGGAAGACTCGTTGTTGGGGTCGGATGGATTGTCGAAATTGTAATAGCCGCTCGAAGAGACAATGACGAACTCGCGCCCCGCGCGAGATGTGCCGGAGACGACCGAGACGGCAGAGGGAAGACCGAAGTCACGCTCTAAATCGAAAGTGGTCGAAGAGTTGACCATGAAGTCGCCGTTTGTATCCAGGCCGACCGCAAGCACACCTAGACGGCGATTGTTCAATGTCGCGGAATAGACTTCGTAGCGCGCGCCCGAGCGACCAACCGCGATGTCGAACGAGCCGCCGCTTGCATCAAACGTCGTCCTTTCATCGGCAACAAAATCTCCGCTCGCATCAACGTACTCCTCATTCGTTCCGGCTGATGAGGTGATGCTCAATTGCGACGTGTGCAGAATCCAGCTCAAAGGCGTGCCAGCTAGAATATGTGGGAGAGAGGCGGCATCAGTGTGCACATCGAATGTCGAGCCATTCTTGATAAGCTGGACTGGACGCCTGCGCGCTCCGGTCGGCGCGTTCGCTTCAGTGGTGGATTTTGAAGACAAGACACGCTCGGGCAAGCTCGCTTTACTCTGCATTGGCGCGTAACCATCTTTGCGCATTTGCAGAACAGACGCATGCGGATGCGTTTCAAGAGCGCGCCCTACATCAGGCTTCAATCTCTCCTCGATGCGACTCTGTGCGCGCGCAAAATTAACGAAGGGAGAGATGATGAGCAAACAAGCAATTAAAAGTGAGCGTGCGATTCGCATAAGTTAAGTCCGAAGTCTAAGGTCCAAAGTCTAAGGTCCAAAGTCTAAGGTCCAAAGTCCAAAGTTAAAGTTCGCTTGCTTTTGACATTGGACTTTGGACTTTGAACT
>Ga0182001_10000059_pt1 | contig 27001 bp, 18 predicted proteins | sample BulsoiFelSFmetaG_FD_120485 | JGI IMG/M metagenome (GOLD analysis project Ga0182001, IMG submission 120485) | Bulk soil microbial communities from Mexico - San Felipe (SF) metaG | ecosystem: Environmental > Terrestrial > Soil > Agricultural land | place: Mexico: San Luis Potosi | collected... | reverse complement strand
AGCAAAGCGGCGGCCAATCATCTCGTGCGCGAGTTGGCGATTGAGATGTCGCCCCTGGTCCGTGTCAACGCCGTTGCTCCGGCGACGGTCGTCAAAGGCAGCACCATGTTCCCGCGTGATCGCGTTATCGCCAGCCTCACAAAGTACGAGATACTTTTCGATGAGAGCGAAGAGACTGAAGAGTTAAGGGACAAGCTGGCGACGTTCTACGCCAGGCGCTCGCTCACGCAATCGCCCATCGAGCCAGAAGATCAGGCCGAAGCGATCTTCCTGCTCATCTCAAGCAGATTGTCCAAGACGACAGGCCACGTCATCCCCGTTGATGGCGGATTGCAGGATGGTTTCCTGAGATAAAAGGACGAACATAATTAACCGCAGAGGACGCGGAGGACACAGAGGGAATTATGAATTATGAGTTTTGAATTTTGAATTGAAGAAGCGGCTTTGCTTTTAATTCAAAACTCAAAACTCATAATTCATAATTTATTACCTCCTCTGCGGTTCACTGATAAGTCATACTCAAACGGTCGGAAAGAAATTTGCGGAGAGACTACTATGGCGACGCATTTTGAGATTGAAGATGATTTCATCCATGAACAGAACGCGCAGGCCAAAGCCTGGGTCGCCGAGGATTACGAACACCTCGCCAAACACCTACGGCGCAAGGGCGTCGAGATCGAAGACCTCGTTCGTCAAGCGCAAAGTTTTCGCGTTGCAGTTCCATCATGGGGCGTCGGCACAGGGGGCACGCGCTTCGCGCGTTTTCCGGGCGTGGGCGAGCCGCGCGACATCTACGAAAAGCTCGAAGACTGTGCTGCTATCTTGAAACTCGTGCGCTCGACCCCAGCCGTCTCTCTGCATATTCCCTGGGATAAGCCAGACAGCGCTCGGACCTTGCACGAGTTTGCGAATGCGCGCGGCCTGCACTTTGACGCGATGAACTCGAACACCTTTCAGGACCAGGCGGAACAGTCGCACTCTTACAAGTTTGGCAGCCTGACGCATCCAGACAAAGACGTGCGTCGCCAGGCTATCGAGCACAACATCGAGTGCATAGAGATTGGCGAAGCACTCGGGTCAAAGGCGCTGACGGTCTGGATTGGCGACGGCGGGAATTTCCCTGGACAGCAAAATTTTCGTCGCGCCCTGGAGCGTTATCTCGAAAGCACGCGCGAGATTTACAGCGCGCTGCCCGGTGATTGGCGAATGTTCCTTGAGCATAAACTCTACGAGCCTGCTTTCTATTCGACGGTCATCAACGATTGGGGCACGAGCTACTATGCGGCGCGCGAGCTAGGACCACAGGCACTCTGTCTCGTTGATTTGGGACATCACGCGCCCAATGTCAACATAGAGATGATCGTCGCCCGCCTTATTCAGTTCGGCAAGCTCGCCGGATTTCACTTCAACGACTCGAAGTATGGCGACGACGATTTGGACGCTGGCTCGATTAAACCTTTTCAGCTTTTCCTGATCTTCAACGAGCTGGTGGATGCTGAAATCAACAAGGTCGCTGGCTTCGATCCGGCTTACATGCTCGATCAATCGCATAACGTCACAGACCCTGTGGAATCTTTGATGATGAGCGCGGTCGAGTTGACACGCGCTTACGTGCAGGCTCATCTGGTTGATCGCGCGGCGCTCCTTGAGGCGCAAGAAAAGTGTGATGCCTTGATGGCTCTTGCCACACTCAAGCAAGCTTTCACAACAGATGTTTCGCCCATTCTGGCTGTGGCGCGTGAGCGCGCGGGCGGAGCCATTAACCCGATTGCCGCATACAGGGCGAGCGGTTATCGAAAGCGTAAGGCCAGTGAGCGTCCGGCGAAAGTAGGCGTCGCCGCAGGAATCATCTGATTTCGGATTTTGGATTGCAGAATGCGGATTTGAAAAGATTAAGAGCAGGAAGCAGCGGCAGGTGGCAGGAAATAGAAATAATTTGAAATCTCAAATTAGAAATCTGTAATTGCTTTCCCTGTCTCCTGTCCTTGTCATCTGTCTCATGCTCGTGGCCGTCTGCCTCCGGTTCTTCTCAATCCGCATTCCGAAATCCAAAATCCGAAATGGACAACTCTATATACATCGCTGTTGATTTAGGTGCGGGCAGCGGGCGTGTGTTTCTGGCAGGGGTCGCGTCCGCAGAGCTTTTACTGGAAGAAGTGCGACGCTTTCGCTATCCGGCCTCGCGCTCCGCAGGCCACTTGCGTTGGAACTTTCCCCAGATTTTCGCTGAGATTAAGCATGGCTTGCGCGATGCCGGATTACGCGCGCGCGAACTCCGACGGCCTGTCGAAAGCATCGGGATTGATAGCTGGGGAGTTGATTACGGATTGATTGATGCGGCTGGTGAGCTTCTCGAAAATCCCATCTGCTACAGAGATGAGCGCACACGAAGCACTATGGAGCAGGTCTTCGCACGCGTCCCGCGTGAAGACATCTTCAATCGCACAGGCATACAGTTCTTAGTCTTCAATACGCTGTTTCAACTCTACGCGCACGCGCAGGATGATGCCCTTCGGAGCGCAACACGCCTGCTCTTGATTCCCGACCTGATAAATTTTTTCTTAACGGGGCGCGCCATCACAGAGTACACGAACGCGACGACGACACAGCTTGTCAACGCGTGGACCAGAGTGTGGGATCAAGAGACGATGCAGCGCTTGAGCCTCCCCGCAGATTTATTAGCGGAGATTGTTCCTGCCGGGACAGATTTAGGAACGCTCAAGCCTGCGCTGGCCCATGAACTGGGACTTGATGGGGTGCGTGTTGTCGCGCCCGCGACCCACGACACGGGGAGTGCTGTCGCGGGCGCGCCGCTCAAAGATGGTTGGGCTTATATCTCTTCGGGCACTTGGTCGCTGGTCGGTGTTGAGCGTGATTGTGCGCTCGTCAACAAAAGGGTCGCGCGCTACAACTTCACCAATGAAGGTGGCGCGTTTGGCACTATTCGCTTTCTCAAGAACGTGATGGGGCTGTGGATTGTTGAAGTGTGTCGTCGGGAATGGAAAGAGCACGGGCTTGAAGTTGATTATGATAATCTCTTGCCGAGCGTTGAGGCGATTGAGGATTGTCCGGCTTTGATCTTTCCAGATGACGAGCGTTTCTTCAATCCACCGAAGATGCTTGACGCTGTGACGGAGCATTTAACTGTGAGCGGTCAGAGCGTTCCAAACGAACCGGCAGCATTGGCGAAAGTAATCTTCGATTCGCTGGCATTGCGGTATGCATCAATCCTGCGCACCATCGAGTCGCTGACCGGGCGCAAAATTCGTGGCGTACAGATTATCGGCGGCGGCAGCCGCAACGATTATCTTAATCAGGCGACCGCCAATGCGACAGGCTTGACGGTTTTGGCTGGGCCAGTCGAGGCGACTGTCACCGGCAATGTTCTGGTTCAGGCGATTGCTGCGGGTCGCTTCCATTCGTTGACGGAAGCGCGGCGTCACATCTCAGAGAACGTGCGCCTGAAAAGATTTACACCGCGTCCTTCACAGGCTTGGGAGGATGCGGCGCGGCGTTACGCGATACTCGAAGCGCGCTATGCCAATTGAGCAGTAAGCAGGATGAGTGATTAACCCAAGCGCAAGATAAAACATCCCGAAGGGATGATGGAAATTAGCCGGTGGTGCAACCACCGGACTCAATGTATCAATATCTGGCGCGTCCCGCGAGGGACGCCGGACGTTCGTTGATGTGTGTGCCATGAAATATCCGGCGTCCCTCGCGGGACGCGAATCTTCTTCTTGCACATATTCCGGTGGCTGCGCCCTCGCGGTCTTGCCACCGGCTAATGTCCTGTGTCCCTCGCGGGACACTCTCACAGGCAACTTGGTTTAATTAAAGACGATGACAGAGGAGCAGACTTGAAAACACGATTCATCATCGCGCTCGCTCTCAACATCTTGATGCTCTGTTCCGTGCTCGAAGGTCAGAGCACGGGCGACAATTCTATTCCGGTTTTCGCGGGAGAGTTCAACGGCAAAGCCTTACCGCCCGCAGAACCTTTAAGCCTCTGGTACACGCGCCCTGCGGAGAAATGGGTCGAAGCCCTCGCCATCGGCAACGGGCGATTGGGCGCGATGGTCTTCGGCGGCATCACGCGTGAACGACTTCAACTGAATGAGGACACGCTCTGGGCTGGTGGACCATACGACCCGGATAACCCGGATTCGCTGGCCGCCCTGCCCGAAGTTCGCCGTCTCATCTTTGCCGGAAAATATGCAGAGGCGCATCAGCTCATCGCCGACAAGATGATGGCAAAGCCCATCAAGCAGATGCAGTATCAACCTGTGGGCGATCTGCTTTTGACTTTCCCCGAAGTGAAAGCGGTCGAGAACTATCGCCGCGATTTGAACCTGGATTCGGCCATTACGAGCGTCACCTACAAAGCGAACGGCGTCCAGTTCACGCGCGAAGTTTTCTCAAGCCCTGTGGACCAGGTTATCGTCGTCAGGCTCACTGCCGACAAGCCCGGCCAGGTGACATTCACCGCCGGGATACAGACGCCGCAGAAAGCCACCGTTGAAACGAAAGGGCGCGAGACGCTCGTCATGAGCGGCATCGGCGGTGAGGCGCGCGGCATTCCCGGCGTTCTCAAGTTTCAGGCGCGCTGCCGCGTGCTGATTGATGGCGGCAAGATTAATGCTGAGAAAGAATCCATCAACGTGAGCGGAGCCAACTCGGCCACGCTCCTCATCAGTATCGCCACGAGCTACAAAAGCTTTAAGGATACGAGCGGAAACCCTGAAGCCCTGACGAGAAATTATCTCGACGCCGCGAGCAAAAAATCTTTCGAGGCTTTGCGCCGCGATCACATCCGCGAACATCAGAGACTCTTTCGTCGCGTCCAGTTGGATTTAGGCACAAGCGATGCGATGCAGCTTCCAACAACGGAGCGTGTCAAAAATTTTGCTCAGGGGCGCGACCCGCAACTCGCCGCACTCTACTTTCAGTTCGGTCGTTACCTGCTCATCTCAAGCTCGCGCCCCGGTAGCCAGCCAGCCACTCTTCAAGGCATCTGGAACGAGAGCATGACGCCGCCCTGGGAATCGAAGTACACCATCAACATCAACACGGAGATGAACTACTGGCCTGCCGAGTCAACCAACTTGTCCGAGCTGGTCGAGCCGCTGGCCCAGATGATTTTGGATTTGACTGAGACGGGCGCGCGCACAGCCCGCGTGCAATACGGGGCGCGCGGTTGGGTCACGCATCACAACACGGATTTGTGGCGTGCGGCGGCTCCGGTTGATGGACCACAGTGGGGCATGTGGCCGACGGGCGGCGCATGGCTCTGCCAGCATCTCTGGGAGCATTACCTGTACACCGGCGACCGGCAGTTCTTGAAAAGAGTCTATCCGGCGTTGAAAGGCGCATCGCTCTTTTTTCTGGACACGCTGGTCGAAGAGCCTAAGCATCATTGGCTCGTCACAAGTCCATCGCTCTCGCCCGAGCATCTACAGCCTTTCGGCAACACGAGCATCGTCGCCGGACCAACGATGGACGAGCAGATACTGCGCGACCTCTTCTCGAATACGATTCAGGCGGGCGAGATTCTTGGTCTTGATAGAGATTTGCGCGAACAACTCGAACGAGCGCGCGCTCGTCTCGCGCCAAATCAGATTGGACATGCAGGGCAGTTGCAGGAGTGGCTGGAAGATTGGGACATGGAAGCACCGGAGATTCATCATCGTCACGTCTCGCACCTTTACGGATTGTTTCCGAGTTCGCAAATTGGTTTGCGCACAACGCCCGATTTGGCCGCCGCCGCGCGCAAGTCGCTGGAGATTCGCGGCGACGAAGCGACGGGCTGGGGCTTAGGGTGGCGACTGAATCTCTGGGCGCGTCTCGAAGATGGAGAGCACGCTTACAAAATTCTTAACATCCTGATCCATCCAGAGCGCACCTACCCGAATATGTTCGACGCGCACCCGCCATTTCAGATTGATGGAAACTTTGGCGGCACATCCGGCATCGCCGAAATGCTGATGCAGAGTCAGGATAATGAAATCAATCTGCTGCCTGCGCTCCCGAAGGCTTGGCCCACAGGCAGCGTCAAGGGCTTGCGCGCGCGCGGTGGCTTCGAGGTGGACATCACCTGGAAGGATGGAAAACTTTCTTCGGCCACCATTCGCTCTTTGATGGGAAATAGCGTGCGCCTGCGTTATGGTACGGTGACACGTGAGTTAAAGCTCAAGAAGGGCGGCGTCTTCCGTTGGGATGGTCGCGCTTAATTTCTGAATCAAACGCTTCATCGGAGCGGAATAAATTATTGAGAGTCTCTTTATTCATCACCTGTTTGGTAGATCAGTTGTGGCCTGAGATCGGCACGAGCGCGGTCGAGGTGTTGCGGCGCGCTGGCTGCGAAGTCATGTTCGACGAACGGCAGACGTGTTGCGGGCAACCTGCTTTCAACACCGGATACAGAAGCGAAGCTCGTCGGCTCGCCAAACGTTTTATCGAAATCTTTGAAGAGGGAGAAGGCGATGCGATTGTCAGTCCTTCGGGTTCCTGCACGGCGATGGCGCATCACTTTCATCAACTGTTCGCGGATGATGAGAAGTGGCGTCAGCGTGCGGAGACGCTCGCGGCGAAGACTTACGAGTTCAGTTCGTTTCTAGTCAACGTGCTTCAAGTCGAGGATGTCGGCGCAAGTTACCGCGGGCGCGTGACTTGGCATGATGCGTGTCACGGGCTGCGGGATTTGAACTTGCAACGTGAGCCGCGCGCGCTGATTAGCAATGTGCGCGGCCTTGAGTTTATTGAACTCCCGAACGCAGATGCCTGCTGTGGCTTTGGCGGAACCTTCTCCGTCAAGTACCCGGAAATCTCTGTGGCCATCCTGGACCACAAGATCGAGGCCATCGAAGGAGCGGATGTCAGAGCTGTGGTTTCAGCCGATGCGAGTTGCCTGATGCAGATCGGCGGACGCCTTGCGCGTCAGAACTCTAAGGTGCAGGTCATGCACATAGCCGAGCTGTTGGCTTCGCAGGAAAGTTAAAGTTTTGAGTTCGCATGAGATGAATCATCAAACTTCAGAGACATTCGATCAAAACGCGCGCGAGGCTTTAACTGACTCGCAGTTGCGAAATGCTTTGCGCAATCTCACCAATACATTCGGCGAGCGACGCAAGGTTGCGATCACGACCGTTGATGATTGGGAGGGTTTGCGCGAACGTGCGCGCGCCATCAAAGATGAAACGCTCGCGCATCTTGATAAATATCTCGAAGAGTTCGCCAACAACGCGGAGCGCGCCGGAGCAAAAGTTCACTGGGCGCACGATGCAGTCGCAGCCTGCGGCATCGTTCTCCAGCTCTTGCGCGAGCGCGAAGCGACTCGGGTCGTCAAATCAAAGAGCATGGCGACTGAAGAGATTCACTTGAACGCCGCGCTCGAAGCCGCAGACCTCTCTCCGGTCGAGACAGACCTCGGCGAATGGATTATTCAACTCGCCGACGAGACGCCTTCGCACATAGTTGTCCCCGCCATTCATAAATCGAAGAGACAGATTGCCGAACTGTTCGCCGAAAAGGTCGGCATCGAACCGACCGACGATGTCGCGCTGCTGACGAGCACTGCGCGGCGCGTCCTGCGACAACGCTTCATGGAAGCGGACGCGGGCATCAGCGGCGTCAACTTCGGCGTCGCCGAGACGGGCACGTTTCTCATTCTTGAGAACGAAGGCAACGCTCGGTTAACGACGAGTCTGCCGAAGATGCACATCGCCGTCATGGGCATAGAGAAGATTATTCCGCGCCTCACAGACCTCGATGTCTTTCTCAAGCTGCTGCCGCGCTCAGGCACAGGCCAACGCCTGACCGCCTATCAGTCGCTCATCACAGGGACAAAGCGAAGCGTGGACGATGAAGGGCCGGAAGAAGTTCACATCGTCCTGATGGACAACGGACGTTCTTCGATGCTCTCGCACCCTGTGACGCGGCAATCGCTCGCCTGCATACGCTGCGGCGCGTGCCTTAACGCTTGTCCCGTTTATCAACAGATTGGCGGCCACGCTTACGGCTCTGTCTATCCAGGCCCAATCGGCGCAGTCATCACGCCGCAACTCTCCGGCATAGGCAAGTCTGCGCAGTTGCCTTATGCGTCGAGCCTGTGCGGCGCGTGCCGCGAGGTCTGTCCGGTCAAGATAGACATTCCAGCATTGCTCTTGCACTTGCGTGCTGAAATTGTGGAAGGCACTGCGAGCGGAACGGCGGACGAGCGTGGACCAGTGAAGAAGAAGTTTTCGGAACATCTGGCGTTTCGTCTCTACGCGTTCGCCTGGTCGCGTCCGAAATTATATGAATGGGGCGCGCGCATCGCGCGCTTGATGCAGCGCACAGTGATGCGCAAGGGGCGCATCGGCAAAGCTGGCGGCTTTGTCTCTCGCATTGCTCCGCCGCTCGGCGCATGGACATCTGCGCGTGACCTGCGCGCTGTGGCCCCGCGCTCTTTTAGAGAGCAGTGGCGAGATGAGTTGTCTAAAAAGAAGTGAGAGGCGTTTTACGTTCTGTTGACGTTTCATTAATTGCCACTAGCTTTAGCCAGTGGTTAAGTTCAGTAGAAAGTTATCGGCTTTAGCCGAATCTCTACACATCTTAGGCTAAAGCCGAAAGGAAAACTTTTCCTTAAATTTCGGCTAAAGCCTCTCTCTTTTACTTATTCTTATCCACTAGCTAAAGCTAGTGGCAATTGATAACTCAGAAGATCAAAAGCTTGGCTGAACAATCACAAAACAACGAGACACGGCGCGCGATGCTTGCTTCGATTCGAGAGCATCTCAAGGCGAGCGCGCCGTTTGATGCCGTGCATGACGAGCATCAGGCGTTGCATCAAGCTCAGCCGCGAGAGATTACTGCAACGGTTTGGGCGAACGATCAGGCTTCGCTCGTGGAGCGTTTTCAAGAGTCTCTTGAAGCTGTTGTGGGCCACTGCATACGCGTGCGCAATGAATCGGAAGCCGCAGAGGCCGTGCGCGAAATTATCGAACAGTTGAATGCGCGTCGGGTCGCCATCTCAAATGCGCCGCTCGTGCGGAGAGTGATGGCACAAGTCAAGACGGATACAGAGTGGCTTGAGAATGCTTCCACCAAAGAGCTATTCGATTGCGACGCAGGAGTCACGAGCGCGCAGTGGGCTATCGCGGAGACGGGCACGCTCGTTTTGGAATCCGATGAAGAGCGGCATCGCTTAGCTTCGCTTGTGCCTCCGGTTCATATCGCCATGATTGAAGCCGCGCGGATTCGACAGACTTTAGGCGAGGTGCTTCAACGCCTCGATGAAAAGGGGCGTGAGCGCCTGAGCCGGACAGTTACTTTCATCACAGGCCCATCGCGCACTTCCGACATTGAGTTGACGCTCGCCATCGGCGTTCATGGACCAAGAGAACTGCACGTCATTATTCTTGAAGGTCTTCGAGATGAATGAAACCCTCTTGCTCCGCGCCAGCGAAATCACGAAATCTTACGCGGGTGTGCAGGCGCTCAAGCGAGCATCGCTTGAGTTGCGCGCAGGCGAGGTCCACGCGCTCATCGGCGAAAACGGCGCGGGCAAGTCAACGCTCATCAAGATCATCACCGGCGCAGTGCTTCCCGATAGCGGCGAGATCGAACTGAACGGAAAAACCATCGCGGACAATTCGCCGCGCACGGCCAAGTCGCTCGGCATCGCCGCCATCTATCAACAGCCTGCGCTCTTTCCCGAACTCACCGTCGCTGAAAACATCGCGCTCGGTCTGGAACAAAGTGGTGCATGGGGACGCATTGATTGGCGCAAGCGACATGAGCGCGCCCGCGAACTGCTCGCTCAAATCGGAGCGCGGATTGGGCCAGGGGCGGAAGCTGGCGAACTCACTATGCCGCAGCAGCAGTTGGTCGAAATCGCTCGCGCGCTCGGAGCAAAAGCCAAAGTTCTCATCATGGACGAGCCGACGGCTTCGCTCTCAGAAGAAGACGCGCAGAATCTCTTCACCGTGATTCGCGGTTTAAGAGAGCGCGGCGTCGGCATCATCTATATCTCGCATCGCCTGGAAGAGTTGCCCTTGATTGCGGATCGCGTGACCGTTCTCAGAGATGGAGTGACGATTGAGACGCGCCCGATGGCGGAAGTGAATCGCCAGCAGTTGATTCAACTGATGGTCGGGCGCGAACTGTCTGCCATCTTTCCGAAGAGAGAGGTTGATTTAGGCGAAACCATCTTGGAGCTTCAGGGCTTGAGTTGCGCGGAGTCTGGACTGAAAGATGTGAATCTAAGTTTGCGCGCCGGAGAGATTGTTGGCCTGGCCGGACTCGTCGGCGCAGGCCGCACGGAACTGGCCCGCACGATTTTCGGATTAACTCCGGCGGACGCCGGAGAGATTGTGCTGCATGGCGAGCCGGTCACGATTGATAACCCTCAGCAGGCAATCAAACGCGGCATCGCTTACTTACCTGAAGACAGACGACGGCATGGCGTCATCCTTGAGATGCAGGTCGGGGCGAACATCACCTTGGCCTCGCTCGATCAGCTTTCAAGCTATGGGTCGCTTGATTTCCGGCGTGAGAAGGAACTGGCAGCAGAGTACACACGACGACTTGGCATCAAGACACCAGCCATCTTTGTTCCGGTCTCGACGCTATCGGGCGGCAATCAACAGAAGGTCGCGCTCTCGCGCTGGCTGGTCACGAAACCACGCGTGCTGATTCTGGATGAACCGACGCAAGGCATAGATGTCGGGGCAAAATCTGAGATTCATGCGTTGATGACCGAGCTGGCGGCAGAGGGCGTGGCGATTCTGATGATCTCGTCGGAGCTACCGGAGATTTTAGGAATGAGCGACCGCATCGTCGTCATGCACGAGGGAGCGATTGCCGGGATTCTCAATCGAGACGAAGCCAACCAGGAAAAGATTCTTGCTCTCGCGTTGGGGCATGGGCTGGATGAGATTGAAGGGCATGAGCAGATTGTAAATCATTAACGCGGCGGCAGAGCCGCGAATGGGGGTTTTGGTAGACCTCAAAAAGATGAACCTCGGTCGTTACAAGCGTGAACTTGCGGCGGCGGCAGCTTTCGTCGCGTTGCTAGTAGTGGTGAGCATCGGCGCGCCTTCGTTTTACAGCGCGGCCAACTTGCGTGACCTCGCGCTCAACAATGCGCCCGTGCTGCTCGTCGCCATCGGGATGACGCTGGTCATCCTGAGCGGTGAAATTGACATCTCGGTTGGCTCGCAGTTCGCAGTGTGCAGCGTGATCGCAGGTTGGTTGGCGGAGGCTGGAGCGCCCGTCGCGCTGTTGCTGCCATGCTTGATTGTGATTGGCGCGATGATGGGCGCAATCAACGGCCTGCTGGTGGGACGGCTTCGTCTGCCTTCAATCATCGTGACGCTGGCGATGCTCACGGCCTGGCGTGACGGCTTGCGCTGGGTGACGCAGGGAGCATGGGTGCAGGACCTGCCAGCAAACTTTCAATGGTTTGGGCTAGGACAGGCATTGGGGCAATGGTTAATCGTCCTCATTGCTTTGGCCGCGCTCGTTTCTTTTAGTTGGATGCTGCGCAATCTTGGGATGGGGCGCGCCGTGTATGCCGTCGGTTCTGATGCTGAGGCCGCACGGCTCGCGGGCATCGAGCCGCAACGCGTTATCTTCGGTGTCTTCGTGTTAATGGGCGCGCTCGTTGGCCTCGCCGCTCTGCTCAACGCCGTGCGCTTCAACACTGTGCCGAGCAATGCCGGGATTGGTTTGGAGTTGAAAGCGGTCGCAGCGGTTGTCGTCGGCGGAACAGCGATTACGGGCGGGCGTGGCACGCTCTTCGGCACATTAATCGGTGTCGCGCTTTTAGGAACTATCGGCACGGCGCTCACTTTCCTGGGCATCAATCCATTCTGGGAGAAGGCTATTCAAGGCGCGATTATTCTGGCGGCGCTCGTTTCAGATGTAGCGCTTGAGAGATTTCGGATTTCGGATTTCGGGTTAGCAAAAAACAGAGTGGGAAGATGAAATGAGTTCTACTATTCCACAATCCGAATTCCGCTGGTCCCAATTGACGCCGCCTTTGCGCGAGCGGTTGTTTCCGAATAACGAGTGGGTGCTGCTCGTCGTCATCCTCGTCGAGTGCACGATTTTTAGTCTGACCGGAAACAATTTTCTGACCGCGTCGAATGCGTTCGAGGTGACGCGTCTGAGCGTTGAGATAGGATTGCTCGCGCTCGCCTTAACGCCCGTCATCATCACGGGCGGGATAGACCTTTCGGTCGGCTCGATGATGGGATTGGCGGCTGTCCTGATGGGCATGCTCTGGCGCGACGCGCATCTACCTCTGCCTGTGGCCGCCGCGCTCACACTCGCGGTCGGTCTGCTCGGTGGGTGGCTCAACGCGTTGATGATTACTCGACTAAAATTTCCGCCGCTCATCGTCACCTTAGGCACGTTCTCTCTCTTTCGCGGAATAGCCGAAGGGTTGACGCGCGGCATTGATAACTATTCGGGATTTTCACCGCGCTTCCTGTTTCTGGGACAAGGCTACGTCGGCGGCATTGTTCCAACTCAGTTGTTTATCCTGCTTGCTGCTGTCGCCGCCTGTGCATGGTGGCTGCATCGCACAAGTTACGGGCGCAGTCTTTATGCGATTGGTTATTCGGCGGAGGGCGCGCGTTACGCTGGCATTCCTGTGGCGCGACGCCTTGATTTTGTTTACATCGTGTCGGGCCTGGCCGCGAGTCTTGCGGCCATTATCTATGTCGCTCATCTGGGCCAGGCGAAGTCCGATGCGGGGACGGGCTACGAGCTAATGGCGATCACGGCGGTCGTGCTCGGCGGCGCGAGCATCTTCGGCGGGCGCGGCACCGTCTTGGGAACTGTCCTGGGACTCTTCGCCATTATCATCTTGCAGAACGGACTGCGCCTGAGCGGGCAGCCAGCCGAGTTGGCGGGCATCCTGACGGGCATCTTGCTGGTCACAACCATCTTGCTGGACCGGCTCTCGACGCGAGCTAGAGAGCAGCCACGCACACAAGTTGTTTTGGAGGAGGATGAAGTGAAGAATTCACAAGTCGCCATTTTGAGCGGAGCCATTCTGGCCGCAGCGTTAATCGTGGTCGGCGGCAACTGGTTGATGATTCGTTCGCTCAGACAGGAGTTGAAAGCTGGCATAGCTCAGCAAGGCGCAAGCGCATCGCAGACTACAAACGCGCACAAGCCCGTGATTGCGATGATGCCGAAGGCTAAGGGCGATCCATACTTCATCAGTTGCCGTCAGGGCGCAGAGGAAGCTGCGAAAGAATTGGGCGTCGAGCTGTTGTGGGATGGACCAACCGATCTTGATCCTGTGAAGCAGAACGAGTTGGTCGAGGCGTGGATTACAAGAGGCGTGGATGTCATCGCCGTCAGCGTCGAAAACCGTGTCGGCATCTCAACCGTCTTGCGCAAGGCGCGCGAGAAGGGCATCAAGGTCATCACGTGGGACGCCGATGCTGAAAAGGACACGCGCGACTTTCTGATTAATCAGGCCACGCCGCAGGGCATCGGCTACACCTTGACGGACGAGGCCGCGCGCATCATGGGAGGCAAAGGCGACTTCGCTATCATCACTGCTTCTTTGAGCGCGGCCAATCAGAACGAGTGGATTAAATATATCAAGGAGCGACTTGCGGAGAAGTATCCAGACATGCATCTGGTAGCGGTCCAACCGTCTGAAGGCGACCGCGACCGCGCGTTCAGCGAGACGCAGAATGTGCTGAAAGTTTATCCAAACGTAAAGTTGATTATGCCGATTGCCGCTCCGGCTGTTCCGGGCGCAGCCGAAGCGGTCAAGCAGGCCGGGCGCACGGATGTCAAAATCACAGGGCTGTCGCTGCCCAACATGAACAAGCCTTATGTCAAAGATGGCGTGATCGAGAGCGTTGTCCTCTGGAACACTGTGGACTTAGGATACTTGACGGTCTATGCCGCCAACGCGCTGGCGACAGGCTTGCTCAAACGCGGCGATAAAGAACTGAGTGCCGGACGACTCGGCAAGATCGAGGTCGCCGATGATGAGGTCAGACTCGGCGCGCCGTTTATTTTCAACAAGGGGAACATAGACAACTTTAATTTCTGAGCGCGAGTGATGAGCTTTGAGATTCAAGTCTTAAAGATGGGCGAGTGCGAGGTGGCTGGGCCAGAGGTTTACTGGATGAGCCATTGGCACGAGTGGGTGCGACTGTTCTTCTGGATGGTTGTGATTCGCGGGCAGGGCAAAACGATTATCATCAACACTGGGCCGCCCGATGATTTGACGGAACTGAACGCGCGTTGGACGAGCGACTTTGGTGAGCGCGGAAAACTTGTCCGTGAAGAATCGGAGCGGCCATTGAATGCGCTCTTCTCGCTCAACATCAAACCGGAAGAAGTGGACTACGTGCTCATCACTCCGCTTCAGATTTACGCGACCGCCAACATACAACTTTTCAAGAACGCGCAGGTGTGTATCTCGAAACGTGGCTGGGCTGAAGATTTTCACGAAGAAAAGTTTCCGATGCATGTGCCGAAAAAGTTTCGCCTCTCGGATGAAACGCTTCGCTATCTGACGTTCGATGGAAGTGAGAAGCTGAGATTGCTCGAAGACGAGGATGAAGTGCTGCCGGGCTTGCGCTCATTCTGGACTGGCGTTCATCATCGCTCTTCTGTCTGCTACATCGTGGAGACGATGAAGGGCAGAGTCGCCGTCTCTGATTGTATGTTCAAGTATGACAACCTTGAAGAGTTGAGACCGCTTGGCATTCAGGAGAGCATGGAAGAGTTTTACAATGCTGCGCGCCGCATCAAAGAGGAAGCGGACATTTTCATTCCGCTCTACGAGCCTGATGTGCTGAAACGTCATCCGGGTGGCAAAGTCTTTCATCTCGACTGAAAAGAGCTAAAATCTGAACACATTGGAGCACAGAGGTTAGAGGCTTAAATGAGCAGGCGTTTGCAAGATAAAGTTGCTGTTGTGACCGGCGGTGCGGGAGGCATCGGGCGGGCAACTGCTGCTTTGTTTGTGGAAGAAGGCGCGCGCATAGTCATCGCAGATATTGACGAACGGGCGGGCACTCAAACTGTCTCGCAGATTAAGGCGGAGGGTGGGGAAGCGACGTTCGTTTTGGCGGATGTGTCCAGTGAGGAAGATGCGCGCCGTGTTTGCGAAAAGGCTCTCGATGCCTTCGGCAAACTGGATGTCTTAGTCAACAACGCCGCCGCCTTTGTGCTCAAAGGTCTCGATGCGACCGTCGCCGAGTGGGAGCATTCCTTGAGCGTCAATGTCATCGGCACATCGCTGATGAGTCGCTCGGCGGCACAAGCGATGAAGCAGGGTGGCGCAATTGTCAATCTCGGCTCGGTCTCAGGCTTTATCGCGCAGGCGTCTTTTCTGACTTACAGTGCTGCAAAAGCTGCGATTATACAGATGACGCGGAACATGGCGATGGACTTAGCGCCACAGAACATTCGGGTCAACTGCGTTTGCCCTGGAACGATTCTGACGCGCGCCTCTTACGATTACATGGAGTGCTCAGAGATGAGCTTTGAAGAGTTTGTGGCGACGGAATCTGCAAAGCATTTAATGGGTCGCCTGGGCCAGCCGCGCGAGGTTGCAGCGGCTATTCTCTTTCTGGCTTCGGATGAAGCCTCTTTTATTACTGGAACTTCTTTGCTCGTGGATGGTGGTTATATGGTGAGGTGACGAGCTTCAAACCTTAAATCTAAATTGTCTTAACTTTGGTGAGTGGCAAGATGCTGAAAATAATCCAACCCATCTCGAAGAAAGGTCAGGTCGTCCTGGCGATTAGAGACGCGATTCTCTCCGGCTCAATCCAGCCCGGCGATCAGATAGTCGAAAGCAAGCTGGCGCAGCAACTCGGCTCCGGCATTCCGCTCGTGCGCGAAGCTCTGATCGAACTTGAGCATCAGGGCTTTGTGCAGAAGATTCCCTACAAGGGCACGATGGTGACGAAGCTCGGCGCAAAGGAGATCGGTCAAATCTTCAAGCTGAGAATCGAGCTGGAGGTCCTCGCAATCGAATGGGCCAAAGAGCAGATCGCTGATGAGGATGTCGTCGAGTTGCGAGCATTGATTCGGAAGATGGAGCGCGCCGCCGAAGAGTTGAACTTGAGCGAATTCTACGAGCACGACCTGGCCTTTCATAGACGGCTCTGGGCGATGTCTGGAAACACGTACCTGGTGGACGCGCTTGAGCGCGTTGTCGTCCCACTGTTTGCCTTCTTCGTGATGAAGACCAAGCGCGAGCGTGACTCATATGTCGAGAGCGCGGCGGCGCACATGAAGATCGTGGACGCGTTGCCGGAAAAGAGCGCGAAAGAGTTGGGAGATTTAATGCGCGAATCTCTCGGCGGGTGGAAAGAAGATATGCTCAACCTGCTTTTTGCGGAAGAAAGGCAAACGACGAACGGCAATGCGGCGGAGAAATAAGAAGTCAGTACCGCAGAAAAGCAAGGAAGATGGATGAAGAATGAAGGCAGAAGGAAAAGAAAGAACTATAGCCAATTGCAATTGACTGCGGCTGATGCTCAATAATTGTAGGGGCAGAGGCTCACTCCCTGCCCGCGTACTTATAAGGTGACGCCGGCAGGGAGTGAGCCTCTGCCCCTACAGATTTAATCTCGTCGCATCCGAATGTTAACCGTAATAATTGGAATTTGTTCGCTCTCTCACTTAATCCGGGCCTGCGCCTGTCAGCAGACGAATGGGGCCGAGCAGCCCTGAGGTCGTGGGTTGTACTTTGTCCATGTCCTGTGCCTGAAAACGCTCGCCGTAGCGCAGATTAAGGAGACGATAATCGGGCAAGCGATGCCCGGCCATGTAGTTCAAGGCCAGATTGGCGACCATGATGCGAATCCTGTTTTCGCCTCGTCGCAAAAGGCCGGTCACGTCTATCGAGTAGGGCGGACACCAGATTGAGCCTGCACGACGATCATTGATATAGACGACCGCAGCCTCGCGCACGGGCGCGTCGAGCCAGGTTTGCATTCCAGCCTTGAGCGGTTGCGGTTCGAGAGGCTTACCCTCTCCGAAATCCAGGCGCACATCAATTCCGTTTTGCAGCATGCTCTCAGGCACAGTCACTTCTTTTTCATAAGTTGCCACGCCGGAGAAGTAGCGCGTCTCTTCCGTTGCGGTCCACGAACGCAGGTTCTCCATTTGAACAGGCGTGCCCTTTTCTCCGAAAGTGACTCGCCAGCCATTGCTTAAATCGAGAGGCGGTAAGGTCGAAGTAGTTTGCCTGGCAGATTGTTGAAGAGTGCGCTTTGTGAAGACCAGCACGCGCGACCCATACGGCTCAAGGTCGAGTGCGATGGTCGTCGCGCCCGCCTGTCTCGATTCAACTTTGGCGGGTGTGGCGCGACCGTTGAATGGATTCCACCATTCGGGCTGCAAGCCCTGAACGCGGAACGTGGCCTTCACGCTCTGTCTCATATTTGAAGTGTTGGCGATGAAATAGATTTCGGCGTCATCGGTTTGACGATGGATGAAACCGATGTCTGGAGCAGATGGCGAGAGCGCAACGTCGGGTTGAAGAAGATGTTTGAGTGTGTCGCCGAGTTGATGGCTTTCATCTGCGACGAAGTGTGCCGAAGCATTCTGGTCCTCAAACATTCGCCGCGAGATTTCGTTGACCTGATTCTGCTCGGCTTCGGTCGCTTGTAATCCCGGTGCAATCGTCGGGCGACGACGAGTAGCAATCACTATCCCTCCGCCGCGCGCAAACTCTTCGAGCTTTCGTAATGTCCCGAGCGGGATTCGCTCAACGCCCGGAAGAATCACAGCCTTGTATCTGTTCTGCCCCAGAACAAACGCGTCCTTCTCGACGCGACCGATTTTGGCAAGCGCCTCGTCGTCGAAGAAATCAAAATCATATCCGGCTTCGAGCACGCTCGGAATAACGGCAGTTCCGACCAGATCGCGTAAGGTGTCAATCATGTGATCGTGTCCGGCTGTGAAGCTGGCCCAGGCATCGCTGTTTGGCAGATAGAGAGCGACATCGTTGGCGGGTTTTCCCTCACGCAGCAGATAGCTAATGCGTTGCAGGTAGAGCGCCACATCCGGCATCACAATCCACCACGGGTTCTTCTCGTCGAAAACACCCGACGCATAAAAACGCCAGCCTGGATACTCCACACCCTCCGCCGTATAGGGCCAGCCATGTCCGATCAGTTGATTGATGCCGACTAGAAAATGCAGGTCTGCTTCGGCCTTCATGTCGAGCGGAGTGGCGCGAAAGACAGGCGAGTGCAGCCATGTCCAGGTCTCCGAAGATGTCACAGGACGGCCATAGAGATGACTGGCCGAAGATGCCCAGCGCGAGGCGCGGACAACCTTCCACTGCGGGCCTTCACCTTCTGGCAAATCAACATCTGCGTTGCTTGAAAGAACAGCCGGAGGGATGCCGTAGTCCTGCATACGCAAGAGCGTCTGGTGACGCCGCGACCAATCATGCAGAGGCGAGATGAATCGCTCATTCAGCAGTTCAGTCAAAGTCTGTCCCCAGTCGTGACGGATGGCTGAGGTCTTGGGTCCGATGTCCGCGATCAATGCTGGAAGATAAGGCTTCAGATCGTAGCCGCGTCGTCGCTTAAACTCTTCCAGAAAATCGCTCGTCCAATCTTGTCCGTAAACTTCCAGGCTATCGCAGAAAATTGCGTGCGGCGGATTTGTGCCGAAAGCTTGCAGCAAAGGTTCGCCGACGTTCTTCAAATAGTTCTCTGTGGCCGTGCGGTCCAGGTGATTGAGCACATATCCTTCTGCGCTGACAGCGGGACGTTTGACCTGCATCCCCGTTCGGCTGGAGATGAAGAAGAGCAGTTCGTTTGCGCCATCTAAATTAGCTGGCAGCCAGACGGCTCCGTCTTTGATGTCTCTTAATTCATGCAGGCTGTCGGCAGCAATCGCTTGCCCTTGTGTGCGCGCCAGAAAGGCCGCGATCAATTTTTCGCCAGCCGTCAGGTTCGGCAACGCGACGCGATGCGTCTTGTCATCAACCTTCACTCGCTCTGTGCGCAGCATTCCGGCTGCGTCATCAATCGAAACCTGTGGCCCACCGAATGGCCAGCCGCTGCCGAGCGTCAAATCCATTCGCAAGCCCAACTCGCGCGCCTTCGTAGAAGTAAAGCGCAGGGCGTCAAGAAATTCATCTGAGAGAAAGGGAAGATTCTTGATGCCGCCCGCCGGGTCGTCTGGCAGAAGCGGATAGACCGGCTGAACCTCGAAGCCGCCGATGCCGCCCTCCTTCATCAAGCGCATCTCGCGTTCAAGCTCCGGTTTTGTGACCGCCGGGCCGAACCACCACCAGCGCATCATGATCCTGGCGTTGTCGGGCGGATGCTCGAATCCTCTTTGGAGATCACTCACCGTCTCTGCTTTAGTGTGCGGGCAAGAGAGAAGAGACAGAGTACAAATAAACGCGGCGGTCAGGAGGTTAGTGAACCGTGTGGAAATGATATTCATGTATCTTCTCTGCATCTTGGTCAAACTTGAGACTGTCATGGTCAGTGCCAGCTAAAGTTTCGTAACTTGACGATTGCCTTCGGCAGAAAGTCTCTGAATGTTTCGCCGCGTTCGAGTGCCGACCGCAGAAGAGGGCGTATCAGAAGAGCGATCATGTATTGCTGTGCGGAGCGGTCTGATGCCGGTGTGCCTTTCTGCAAATTTCTTGTCAACCTCTCTGCGAGCGAGTCGGATTCCCGTAGGTCATCAGTAATGCCCGGAGAAAATGCATGTGCGATTCCCTCATTCAATGCGCCCCAGCTAAGCCCCAGCGATTCAGCCGCAGCTCTGATAGCCTCTTTGTGTTGCCACAGCAGCGCGTGGAGGCATTCATGAAAGAGTATTGGCAGAGGATCAGGCTCTTTTTGAATCTCAACCACGAGCCGTCCGCCGTTGAATCCACCACCACCGCTGCCTTCTTCCGGGTTCGGCACTAGAAAGAGCGGCACGCTGATGGTCTCTTGAGTTTCAGAAAACCGAACGAGTTTTCGCACGATGGGGGCAATCTTCTTTCCTTCCGCTTCCAATCTCTTTCGAAATGCCGCTAGCTGAGGAGCGTTACGGTTGAGCATCTCCGAGAGCATCGGCGCGAAGTGCAGCAAGATCGTTTTCTCGGCGGCAGCTTCGTCAGCCGAAATTAGTTTGTTCTCGACTGCGCGTTCAGCAGCGACTTCGATTGAATCGTCAACATAGAATGCCTGTTCAAATCCATTGCCCCAGCCCCGCGCGCGTCTCATCTCCGCATGTTTCTGAAGCAGCTTCCGGTCTTCCAATCCTAAGTTGAGCGTCTTCGCAGCCCAGCGGACATAACCATGATGAACTGCGCTATCCCAATCCGACATCTGGTCCACTATGTGGAAAACCTGCGCCGTCCGCGAGTCCGACACCGAAACGATGAGACCGCCAAGATCAAGCTTCCTGGTCTGGGCGTTGCTCGCAGAAGGAGTTATCAGGACGAGCGTGATTAGCAGCGAGAGTGCAGCAATCTTCAGACGAGCCATAAGTTTCTCCTGACCCTCTGTGGCCGACATAGGATGTCAATTCAGCAATCTGGATTCTTGAGTAAACTTTAAGACCATAGTCCGCGTGATTTCGCGTTGAATTGCCTGCGAGAACGAAATGGTTTTACCTTTATAAATAAATTTATTCGACAGCGCAAATGAAAATGGTTAGAATGGACAGGATTTAGCGAGCTTTAGCCTCAGAAGATGCGAGTTAGCCCGAAACTCTCTTTTTCTAATTTGGTTAGGAGAGATTCACGAACGGTAAAAATGGTATGACCGATTCAAATAGTGACATATTCAAAACAATTGATTCCGAGCGACGCGGGACAACCTCCGAAGAGGTCATCTCGCAATTGCGCGAAATGATTCATCGCGGCGAGTTGCGCCCCGGCGACCGCCTTCCGCCCGAGAGAGACTTAGCGAAACTGCTTGGCGTCAGTCGCCCTACTTTGCGCGCAGGGATACATTCACTGGCAGCCGTCGGCGTTTTGCAATCGCGGCAGGGCGCAGGAACGTTTGTCGTCAAGGCGGACGGGCCGCCCTCGCTCGACAGCAGCCCCTTGCGCTTGATGGCTTCGCTGCATGGGTTTACTCCGGCTGAGATGTTCGAGGCGCGACGCTCGCTTGAGATGGCCGTCGCCGGACTCGCAGCCGAGCGCGCGACGGGCGATCATATGGCCTCTATGTCCGAAGAGATTGCGGGCATGTACGCCTCGCTCGATGACCCGGAACAGTTCCTGGTCCACGACATGCGCTTTCATCAAACGGTCGCTGCTGCTTCAGGCAATCGCATCCTCACGTCTTTGATGAACATGGTGGCGACGATTCTCTTCGACGTGCGCAGCAAAACGGTCAAGCGCGCCCGCGATCTGAAAGAGTCTGCGGAGATGCACAGGCATGTCTATCGCGCCATCCGCGAGCGCAATCCAGAGGCCGCGCGCAATGCCATGCGCGATCATCTGATGCTGGCACAGAAGGCTCAGGAGTCAGAAGAGACAGGTGATGCCAACGGTGCGAGCAATGAGAACTGAGTTCACATTCAATCTCTAATTGATGGCCGAGTAACGGAGACTGTCCACGCGCTCCTCACGAAACAACACGAAAAGTTTTTGCGTCTTCGTGGGCCTTCGTGTGGCTTCGCGGAGCGCAATCTCTTTAAATGAATAGACGCTGTCATTCTTAGCCTGATGGCGTGACAGCAATAGTTAAGATAGGCTATTCTCTCTCGGCTAATTGTTATTTGAAATAATGCGTAAAGATTTTGAGAAATGAGGAATGAGGGACGAAGAAAAGCTCACGGCTTTTCATCCCTCATCCCTTTTTTACGGAGAGGTGCAGGAGTGGCTGAACTGGCAGCACTGGAAATGCTGTGTACGGGGAACCGTACCGTGGGTTCGAATCCCACCCTCTCCGCCATGCAACCTCGCTTTTTTTGGAAGCAATGGAAATTGCTTTGACCCACGTTTCCAGGGGTAAATCAAAAAAGAGGAGGAATCTTATATGTCGCTTGCAAAGAAGCTTTCGGCTGAATTTATCGGCACGCTTTGGTTAGTCCTGGGCGGCTGCGGCAGCGCAGTTTTAGCGGCAGCTTACCCCAATCTTGGCATTGGATTTTACGGTGTCGCGCTAGCTTTTGGGTTGACGGTTTTGACGATGGCTTATGCCGTCGGTCATATCTCAGGATGTCATTTGAATCCAGCGGTGACGCTTGGTTTATGGGCTGGCAAGCGTTTCCCCGCCACAGAAATCTTGCCTTACATTATCGCGCAAGTTGCGGGCGCGATTGCGGGCGCGGCCATTTTGTACGTGATCGCCAGCGGCAATCCAAAGTTTAGCTTGGCTGGCGGTTTCGCTTCAAACGGTTTCGCTGAACACTCACCGGGCGGATATTCGCTCATTTCTTGTCTGGTCGCGGAAGTCGTCCTGACTTTCTTCTTCCTGATTATCATCCTGGGTTCGACGCACACACGCGCTCCGCAGGGCTTCGCGCCAATTGCGATTGGGCTTGGACTGACATTAATCCATTTGATTTCGATTCCGGTGACGAACACTTCGGTCAATCCGGCGCGCAGCACCGGCCCGGCACTTTTCGCAGGCGGTTGGGCCATTTCACAGCTTTGGCTGTTTTGGGTTGCTCCGATTGTCGGCGCGGTTATAGCGGGCGCAGTCTATACCTGGATGTCTAGCGGGATAGTAACTGAGCCGCCAATCGTCGGTGAAAAGGCTGTCTCAACCATAGCCTGAGAGTTATTCAAAACACAGCAGACCTTTGCGAATTGCGGAGCGGCGGATTTCAGATTGGGAATTGAAGAAGGACAAGCCAAGCTTTTTCAAACACAATCCGAAATCCTAAATCCGAAATCGTGAGAGAGACGATGAGAAATAGATCGCAGGCTTCAACCGCGCTTGAGGCACGGGTTGCGCGCCACATGGCAGAGGCTGTAGAGTAGGCTGCGGTTGATTTAAGAATCTCGATTTAAGATTTTGACAATTTATCAGGTTTCGGGCTCCGCACAACGTAGCGCTGGTGAACCCCGCCAGGCCGGGAACGGAGCAACGGTAGCCAAGCGCGCGTGTGCTGCGGGTCAGTCCGAAGCCTGGCCAGACCAAAGAGGCTAGAGGTCAGAGGTTAGAGGTCAGTAAAAAATACTAACCTCTGACCTCTAACCTCTAGCCTCTTTTTTTATGTCTTACCAAGTCATCGCTCGCAAGTGGCGTCCGCAAACTTTTGACGAAGTGACGGGTCAGGAACCCATCACGCGCACGCTCAAGAATGCCATCGAGCACGAGCGGCTTCATCACGCTTATCTCTTTTCGGGCGCTCGCGGCGTCGGCAAGACCACGACCGCGCGCCTTTTCGCCAAAGCTCTCAATTGCCACAAATCAAAGAAGCCGACACCGACGCCTTGCAAGATTGATGACCCGACCGCCTGCGCTTCGTGCAGAGAGATTGCCGAAGGCCGCTCGATTGACGTGCTTGAGATTGATGCTGCATCGAACACGGGCGTGGACAACGTGCGCGAGGCGATTATCGGAAACGTCGCTATTGCTCCGGCACGCGACCGCTACAAAGTCTTCATCATTGACGAAGTACACATGCTGTCGGGCGCAGCCTTCAACGCGCTTCTCAAAACTCTGGAAGAGCCGCCCTCGCGCGTTGTCTTCATCATGGCGACGACCGAGCGGCATAAATTGCCTGAGACAATCCTTTCGCGCTGCCAGCAGTTTGAGTTTCGCACCATCGCCACACAGAAGATAGCAGAGCGTCTGCGCCTGATTGCTAACGCGGAGAAGGTGAAGATCGCGGACGATGCTCTGCGCGAGATTGCGCGTGCGGGCGAAGGCTCTATGCGCGACGCGCAATCTGCGTTCGATCAGGTTATCAGTTTTTCCGGCGCGAAGATCAGCGTGGAAGACGTTGAGACCGCACTGGGCCTGGCGAGTACGGAGATGCTCACGCGCGTCGTGAACGCCATCGCGGAACAGAAACCTGCCGAGGCGTTGGCGGTCGTCAATGATTTAGTGATGCGCGGGCATGAGCTGCGCAATTTCTGCCGTGACCTTTTGGGACACGTGCGCGATCTCCTAGTCACGAAAGTTTCAGGCGAAGCGGCTGACAGCCTGGACGCGGCGGCGACCGACCGCAAAGAGCTTGTGCGGCAGGCAAACAGTTTTTCAGAATCCGACCTCGTGCGCTTTTTCAACTCGCTCACAGAGACTGAGAACAATCTGCGCGTGGCCGCTCATCCGCGTTACCAACTCGAAGTCGGTCTCGTGAAGTTGATCGAGATGCGGCGCATCCTGCCGCTCGGCGACCTGATCGAACGTCTCAATGCTCTCGAAGAATCTTTGCGGACAGGCGGCGCGCCCGTTGCCAGCAAGTTGCCGCCTGCGGCTGCGGGCGGTGGCAGTGCGCCGGGCACAAGAAGCGGGTCAGGAGGGTTTCCGGGCGCATCAACGCCCCGCGCGTCGAGCGCAGTAAAAACTGAGAGCACGGATGTTGCGGCATACATGCAAGCGGCAACTGATGATGCTCCGTTTGGCGGAGTCGGCGGGACTGTGAAAACGCAAGCCAAATCGCCCGCGCTGACACTTGTTTCAACTCCGACGCCGCAAGCTCAAAATTCTGCGGCGACTGCCGCGCAGCCCGCCTTGGAGCGCGAAGACGCGGGTGAAGACCATATCGGCCAGAGCATTCCTGCAACAGTCGCCACGGGTTCTCCAATCGAGAGAATCAAGAATGGGCTTGAAGAGCGCAAGCGCATGTTCCTAGTCATCGCGCTCGATGGCGCGCGCAGAGTCTTGATTGAAGACGACGAGTTGTACGTCGAGTTCGCTCCTGAAGCAAAGCACCTGCGCGACAACTTGTCGAAACCTGAGAACATCAAAATGCTGCGCGAGGTCGGGCGCGAGGTTTTGGAGCGCGACATAGGCGTGCGGATAGCTGTCAAAGACAAGACAGACCCGAACGAGCCGCTGACGAGAGAGGAAGAGGAGCGGCTTGAGAAGAGACGACTACGCGAGATGGCCGAACAGCATCCGCTCGTGCAGAAAGTCTCACGCACATTTCGCGCAGAGATCGTTGACGTTTGGAAGGAGAGCAGTAATCAGTAGTCAGTGGTCGGTGGTCAGTGGTCAGTTGCTTTATGGCTAACGAGACAAATGCTTAACTGATAACCCTATTCTCAATCAGCTAAAACTTACTGACCACTGACCACTGACTACTGACCACTTTACGAGAACATTCGCGGCGACACTCTCGTATAGAGAGCACGGGAGGTAAGAACTAAAGATGCGTGATCCTTTTATAGCTGGTCTTTTGAGTCTTCTGGTTCCGGGACTCGGACAAATTTATAACGGGCGAGTTCTCATAGGTCTTCTCTGGTTAATCGTGACGGGCGCGTCCTGGATCGGTTCGGCGGGCACAATGGGCTGGATCGTTCACCTTATCTGCGCCTATTGCGCCTACTCTTACGCCAAAGAAAATCGCGTGCGAGTTTAGTCGAAAGTGAAAATTGAATAGCTGAGAGACGCGGAGGAGTTATCTCTTCCGCGTCTTTCTTTGCGCCTCCAACGCGAAATTAATTCGCAAAGTCGCAAAGTTGCAAAGAAAAAGATGGCGTTCAAGTCACGGCATGATATGCTTGTAGGCACAGACACAAAGGCAAACTTTAAGCTCAACTCTGTTGAGTTCATAAATTTTCGTGGAGGACTTTTTGAGCGATGGCTGAAGCTGACATTGGCATGGCTGGCTTGGGCGTGATGGGCTTGAACCTCGCGCTCAACATGGAGCGCAACGGGCACACGGTCGCAATCTGGAACCGTGAGCCTGCGGCTGTTGATAAGTTCATGGCGGGCGAAGGAAGCGGCAAACGCTTCGTCGGCACGAAATCGCCAGAAGAGTTCGTCAAATCGCTCAAGCGTCCGCGCAAAATCGTGATGCTGATTAAGGCCGGTGCGCCCGTTGATTGGACGATGGATCAGTTCAAGCCATTTCTCGAAGAGGGCGACATCTTGATTGACGGCGGCAACTCATGGTTCGAGGACACGCGCAGGCGCGAGGCGGCGCTCAAGGCTGAAAACCTGCGCTTCATCGGCTCGGGCGTTTCGGGCGGCGAAGAGGGCGCGCTTTGGGGGCCGAGCCTGATGCCGGGTGGTGCGCCCGAAGCTTACGAAGAGATACGACCCATCTGGGAAGCCATCTCTGCCAAGACCGAAGACGGCGCATGCACGACTTACGTTGGACCGGACGGCGCGGGCCACTTCGTCAAGATGGTTCACAATGGCATCGAGTACGGCGACATGCAGCTCATCGCCGAAGCCTACGACATTCTGCGCCGCGTGCTCGGCATGAACGATGAACAACTCGCCGGGACTTTCGCTGAATGGAACAAGGGGCTGCTCGATTCCTACCTCATCCAGATTACTTCCGAAGTTTTTCGCGTGAAGGACGAAGAGACCGGCAAGCCGCTCGTTGATTTAGTTTTAGACAAAGCCGGGCAGAAGGGAACAGGCAAATGGACCGCTCAGGTCGCGCTCGATTTGGGCATCGTCATCCCGACGATCAACTCAGCCATCGAAGCGCGCTTCGTCTCGGCGATGAAAGACGAGCGCGTCGCCGCGAGCAAGGTTGTCAATGGCCCACAGGTCTCTGCCCTCGGCGATGAAGGGCGCGATCTGGTGAACGCCGTTCACGATGCTCTCTACGCCTCGAAGATTTGCTCTTACGCGCAAGGCTTCAACCTGATTCGCGCAGGCTCGGACGAGTGGAAGTGGGATATTAACCTGAGCGAGATGGCGCGCATCTGGAAGGGCGGCTGCATCATTCGCGCGCGCTTTCTGGACCGCATCAAGGCCGCCTACGAGCGCGACCCCAATTTGAAGAATCTTCTACTCGACGAAGACTTCCGCGCGTGGATGCAAACTGCTCAAGACAACTGGCGCAAGTGCATCTCGACGGCGCAGCAGCATGGTGTGCCTGTCATGGCGATGGCCGCGAGCCTTGCCTACTT
>Ga0182001_10000058_pt1 | contig 27064 bp, 14 predicted proteins | sample BulsoiFelSFmetaG_FD_120485 | JGI IMG/M metagenome (GOLD analysis project Ga0182001, IMG submission 120485) | Bulk soil microbial communities from Mexico - San Felipe (SF) metaG | ecosystem: Environmental > Terrestrial > Soil > Agricultural land | place: Mexico: San Luis Potosi | collected... | reverse complement strand
TTGGACCGGTTCCGAAGGTTACCCAAAGGAAGGGGGGTTTTAAATAAATAAGCTTTCGGCCGGATTTTTTTTATCCCGAAGGGATAAAGGACATTAACCGGTGGCAAGCCGATAGGCGCAGCCACCGGAACATGTAACGAATGAGCGGTTCGCGTCCCGGAGGGACGCCGGATATTTCACGACACACATCCAACAACAAACAAACGTCCAGCGTCCCTGCCGGGACGCGAATCTTCTTCTTGCTCTTTCCGGTGGCCGCGCCTATCGGCTTGCCACCGGTTAATGTCCTCTCATCCCTTCGGGATGACTTCCATCCTCGCGCTTGAATAAACTCCTCGCGTCCACACAAAAAAGTTGTATGATGGCGCGCTCTTTTGGAAGCGAGAGCGGGCAGCAGAGCGCGCAGCACGGCTTTCCTTTTTTCTACTTCTTATCATCATCAGATGTTGAATCGAAGCGCACATCGGAGCTGAGGACACCTTGCGTCGAATTGATCTTAAAAGAGCGCAGGCTGCGCGCGCTGGCACAATCCGCGACATCAATCGCCAGATCGTGCTCAACTACGTGCGCGAGCGCGAGCCTATCTCGCGCGCCGAGATAGCGCGCGAGACCGCCTTGCAACGCTCGACCGTCTCGACCATCGTTGACGCTCTGCAAACAGACGGTTTGATTGAAGAGATCGGAGCGGGCGAGTCAACGGGCGGTCGTCGGCCCACACTGCTCAGGATTCGCACGTCCGGCGTCATGGCAATCGGCGTTGACATCACGCCGTCGCAGACGACCGTCGCCGTGAGCAATCTGGCCGGGCGTGTGCTTGAGCTGGAGCGATTTCCTTCCGACCCGCAATTCAAGAAGGCCATTGCACAGATCGTTGATTGCGTGCAGAAGATGGTCTCCAAGTATCAAGGCTCGATTGAGGCTATCGGCGTCAGCCTGCCCGGTCTCGTTGATACGACCATGAGCCGCGTCATCTACGTTCCTTATTTCAAATGGCGCGACATAGAGATTGCGAAGATTATCTCGGAAGCGACGGGTCTGCGCGTCTCGGTCGAGAATGATGCCAACGCCTCTGCGCTCGCGGAACTCTGGTTCGGTCGCCCTGAAGTCAGCCACGTCCGCGACTTCATAATGGTTCTCGTCGGCGAGGGCATCGGAACCGGAATAGTTTTCGACGGACGAATTTACAAAGGGAAGTACAGCGCGGCGGGCGAGTTCGGTCACATGATTATCGCGCACAAAGGCCCTGTCGCCTGCTCGTGCGGCAACTACGATTGTTGGGAGGCATTCTCTTCAGAACGTGCCGCGCTCGCGCGTTACCGGCAGATGGCGCAGCGCACACACGACACACGCCTGCGCGACTTTGGAGAACTGATTGAGCGTGCCCTGGCCGGAGAGCGTGCTGCTGAGAACGCTCTGCTTGAGACGGCGCACTATCTGGGCATAGGCATCTCGAATCTGATTGTGGGCTTCAGTCCCGAAGCGGTCGTCGTCGGTGGAAGAATCACGCGCGCTTGGCCGCTGGTAGCCGACGCTCTCGGCGAAACTGTCGAGAGAAGCATCCGGCGGGGTTTGCCTTCGGCGCGCATCAGGGCATCAACTTTAGGCGACCCGCCAACCCTCATGGGAGCCTTGAGCCTGGTGCTGGCTAACAAATTTGCTTCCGTGCCAGCCGTCTGATTTTCCGAGCAGTCAAAAATTCTTTCACGGTTGAGCTAGAAAAGTGTTGACAGCCCATGAAAACTGTATTACTTATTACTTCGTTCGGTAAAGCAACAAACTTTCAAGCGGTGTTCTTTAGTTCAATTCGCAAAAATTTAGTGGCCTGAAGCGCAGTGCCCGATTCTGCGTCTCCGGCTATGTATATCTGTAGGCGCGAAATTCGGCACTCTCGCTCTTGGTCAGCGCGAGAGTGCATTGAGGAAACTTTCTCTCTTCCACGAGGTTCTGCCATGACGACAAACAGGGCACTGATGCATCTTCCCGTTCGAGTCGGCGCACTGGTTTTATTGCTCGCCGCCTTCGCCCTTCCGGCGTTCGCACAAACTAATAAAGGCACTGTCAAAGGAACTATCACGGATCAAAACGGGGGCATTGTGCAGAATGCCGCCGTCACAATCACCAACGTGGCGACCAACTCAGAGCGCACCGTCTCGACCGGCGATGACGGAACATACGAGTTCCCTCTGCTAGACCCGGGCACTTACAAGATCACTGTCAAAGCTCCTGGCTTCTCGGATGTCACGCGTGAAAACATCATCGTGCAGACGGCCAGCACACAGGCCCTTGACATCGCACTGACGGCGGGACAGGTCGGCGGCTCTGTGACGATCACCGCCGCCGCGCCGCTTGTGGAATCTGAGACGAGCGACCTCGGCAGCGTCATCACCGGCAAGCAGGTGACTGACCTGCCCATCCCGCAGCGCAACTTTACGCTGCTCGCCACGCTCTCGCCGGGCGTCAGCCGTCCCTTCGTCGGAGTCATCGGCGGCGGCGGAAACTTTGAAGGCGGCGGCAGCAATCCCGTCGGCACTTCGACCGAGTCAACTCGCTTCCGCGAATCCGGCGGTTCCGTCCTTGTCGTCAACGGCGCGCGCCCGACCAACAACAACTTTACGCTCGACGGAACTGACAACAACGAAGGCCAGTTCGCGCAGATCGGAATTTTCCCGCCACCGGATGCCATTCAAGAATTCAAGATACAAACGAGCGTTGCGCCTGCTGAGGCAGGACGCGCAGGCGGCGGCATCATCAGCACGAGCACCAAGTCCGGCACCAATGCCATTCATGGCTCGGCATACGAGTTTTATCAAGGCAGAGTGTGGAGCGCGATCAGTCGGAATGAGAACCCACTCACGCTGGCGAATCGTAACACACATCAATTCGGCGGCACGGCGGGTGGCCCAATGTTCCTGCCACGCTTCGGCGAGGGCGGCAGAAGCATTTACGACGGACGCAATCGAACCTTCTGGTTCTTCTACTATGAAGGCCAGCGCAACGCGACACCTTCGACCACGGGTGACTTCGGCTTCGTCAGCGTCCCGACCGCGAAAATGAGAGTCGGCGACTTCAGCGAACTGCTTCAGCCCGGCACCTCGGTTCCTTTCAACACCGTCCGAGGCACCGTCAACGCGCCGAGGGGAACGGTCTTCTGCGCCAACGGCTTTGCGGCGGCGGGCAATGATATACGCAACTGCGGCCAAGCGCTTTCGCGCGCCGCGCTCAACGTTCTACAGGCATACCCGCTGCCGGACATCACGAGCAGAATCTTTGATAACTTCACAACCAATCGCAAAGAGAAGTACAACCGCGATGGTTTAGGCTTGAGGTTCGATCACAACATCGCGCAGACCGACTCGATCTTCTTCGCTTACAGCAGAGACAAGAGCGGGCGCGCGCGCGACAACAACTTCCCCATCGGCTCGTCTCCGACAAACAACGATTTGCCCTCGGGCTTTGGCGCGGGCAACGAGTTTGGTAACTCGCGCGGCGTGCGTCTTGGCGAGACGCACACATTCTCGCCGAGCGTCATTAACGAAGCGCGCTTTGGCGCGACCCGCGTCGAAATCGGCATCTTCAACACGGGCGTCAATGGCGCGCTCGGTTTCGACTCGAACGTCTCTGCCAACCTGGGGATTCCGAACACGAACATCTGCGGCGAATGCACCGGCTCTGTTCTGCTCGGCATCGAAGAGCCGAATCAACGTGGTCGCCAGAATCAGTTGGAGTTCATAGGCGATGGCGGCCCGTTCTATTTCACCTCGAACAACTTCAGCTTCGCGGACTCGCTGACCTACGTTCGCGGCACGCACGCCTTTAAGTTCGGCGGCGACTATCGCGTTCGTCAGAACAGCAACTTCGACGGTGGCCGCGCGGGCGCGATCAAAGGTCAATACCAGTATGGCACGGGCGTCGGCGGCTTCTTGGCTGGCAACTACACTGGCATTCCGGTTGGACCACAGGACTCCGGCTCCGGCATCGCCAATTTCCTGTTGGGCTATGACCCGGCGTTCACGAGTCGCGGCAATCCCGGCACGCCTCCTTTCCTCTCGAACCACGAGATAGCTTTCTTCGGGCAGGACGACTGGAAGGTCACGCCGACTTTGACGCTCAACCTGGGCTTGCGCTGGGACTATTTCACACAGCCGACGGAACGCTTTGATCGTCAGTCCAACTACAACCCGGCCAACGACACCTTGACGCGCGCCGGTGATAGCGCACCCGGCGGGCGCGATCTGGTCAACAGCGACAAGAATAATTTTGGTCCGGCGATTGGTTTCGCCTGGAGCGGTTTGAAGAAGGATAAGACGGTCGTCATTCGCGGCGGCTACGCGCTCAAGTATGCGATTGACACTCCGGGCATCCCCGGCATTCTCTCTTCGAATCCGCCACTCGGCGCTGGCTATGGATGTAGTCTGACGCAGTATGGCACAGGGGCTTGTCCACAACTTCCTGCATTCTTCAATCTTGATACGGGCATTCCTTTCCCACAGTCAACAACCGCCCTCGCTCCGGGTCAGAGCTTTACCGCTCCCGCTGGCAATGATGTGGTCTATCTCAACCCGGATATTCATAATGAGATGTTCCATCAGTTCAACGTGATCGCGCAGTGGGAGTTTCGCCCGAACTGGTTGGCTGAGGCCGGTTACGTTGGCAGCCGTGGGCGCAATCTGCTCGTCGTCAGAAACATCGGCACCAACGGCGGCGGCTTCCCCGGCGCGCGTCTGGTGACGACGCATAACAATGCGACGGAGATTGATTACACGGGCAAGTCCTGGTACGACAGCCTCCAAACAAAACTCGAAAGGCGCTTCTCAAAGGGTTTGTCAATCATCGCCACTTACGTCTGGTCGCGCGCGGTTGATAACGCGCCGGGCGCATTCTGCACTGGCGGCACTGGCCCAAGCACCTGCGGCTTCTCTAACCCGCTCATGCCTGAGTTGGATAAGGGCAGGTCGGATTTTGACGTGCCTCATCACTTCACCTTCGCCAGCGTCTGGGATTTGCCGTTCGGCAGAGGCCGCACCTATTTGAACGGCATCGGGCGCGGAGCTAACCTGCTCATCGGCGGGTGGCAGTTGAATACGGACATCACGATTCAGAGCGGGCCACCGTTCAGCGTTTTAGCTAATGGCGAACGCGTTGATTTGATCGGCGACCCGACTCCGACAGATGCGCAGCGCGCTCGCGGCCTGGAACTGAATCCGGCGGCTTTCCGCGCGGCTGTGACTCCGGTCTTCGCCAACGACCCGAATGGGCCGAAGTTTGGCAACTCGGGGCGCAATGTATTTCGCGGCGACCGGCAAGAGTTCGTGAACGCTTCGCTCTTTAAGAATTTGCAGGTCAGCGAAAGATTCAACATTCAGTTGCGCGCTCAGGCTTATAACCTGTTCAATCACGTGAACGGCTTCCGCCCGGTCAACGACTTGAACAGCGCGAGCTTCGGCATAGACACAGCCGAGCAGCGTCGTCGCCAGCTTGAGTTCGGCATGAGGTTGATCTTCTAGTCGAGAAGAATGCGGGACTTCGCATGAGCGAGCAGTAGCTAAAGTGGAAGGCGTCCCCTCTGATGCGGGACGCCTTCTACTTTACAGGTTCAAGAGCAGGGAGCTTCGCGCCGCTCGGTGTCTTGAGTTCACGTCCGAAAGAGTTTAACTTGGGCTTCGTCTCTCCTGATGTATCTGAGCCTGAAACTTTTTTGCAAGCTGCGAGACGCGTTGATGGCGTGGGCGACCCCGTCACCTGCCTGTAAGTTTTAATGAGTTCAAGTTCGCAGAAGTTGGAGGGAAAGCGAATGTCTGCGCTGGCCGCGACGTTCGTGGTCGCGCTCTCTTTGACTGTGCTGGCGCAGAATCAAGGGTCTGTTCCGCCCGCGCAAGTCGCCCAGATCATCGAGACGGTGCGAACATCTTCGGATGAAAAAGTTTTTACTTCCGCGCTCGCGCTCGGCGTTGCTCTCTTGCGCGAGAGCCGCTTCGACGAGGCTGCTCAGCTCTACGACGCGCTCGCGGAAAAGAGACCGCACGATGCATCTGTTCTCTACGGCGCAGCTCTTTCGACTTTCAACGTGGGCAGACCCGCAGAAGCTGAGTCGCTGGCGCGAAGGGCTGTTGACGCCGCGCTTGCTCTGGCGAAAGGAGCAAACGTGAAGAGCGTTGAGAACGAGCGCGCGTCGGATGCGCTCGTGTTGCTCGGAGTCGTCCTCGCCGTCCGTAATGATGATGCAGGCGCGCTCAAAGCGATTCAGCAAGCGGTCCAACTTGCTCCGAATAACTTCGATGCACAGCTTGCCCTGGGACGCGCGCTTTTCGGCATGGGCGATGATGCGGGCGCGACACGAGCTTTTCGCGCTGCGGTTGCGCTGAAACCTTCAGACACACAGGCTCTCTTCTTTCTGGCGACGACGCTTGAGCACAATGGCGATATGGATGCCGCGCTTGCGGCTTACAGAGAACTCGTAGCGCGCCAGCCGCGAACGGCTGAAGGGCATTTGGGCCTGGGCGTCTTGCTCTTAAAGCGCAGCGGCGCAGAGGCCGATGAAGGTGTCAGGGAATTGGAACGCGCGCTTGAAATCAACCCGGACCTGTACGAGGCGCGAGTCGCTCTGGGGCGCGTCCTCATCACGCGCGGGCGGGCAAATGATGCCGTCGAGCATCTGCGTCGGGCGGCAGAGCTTGCGCCCGGCAATCCTGAGCCGCATTACCAACTCTCTCTCGCTTACAGGCGTTTGGGACGAAAAGATGAAGCGGAAGCAGAATCAGAGATAGTCAAACGAATACACGAGTCGCGGCGCGGCCAGATACAAGAGAACGCGCCGACAAAACCGTAACTCTCTTCTTTTTAAGATTATTCTTTTCAAGTGGGACGACCTATTTCAAATTACAGACTGAATCTAAAAGCCGCATCGCTGGCTGCGTTTCTCGTCGTGCTCGGTTTTGCCTGGCCCTTTGCTTTGAAGGCTCAAGCTCAAGTGAAAGGTGGCGGAGCGCAGAATCAGACGAGGGGCGCGCAGCAGAAGCGCGGAGTCGCACAGATCGTGCATGATGCAGCCGCTCTGATGAAGGCCGGAAAACTAGCCGAAGCGGAGATCGCAGTGCGTAGCGCAATCAGCGCAGACCCAAACGACGCAGAAGCGCACGCACTGCTCGGCGTCATCCTGGACCAACGAGGTCATGCGGAAGAGGCCGAGCGCGAGTTGCGCGAATCATTGCGGCTGAACCCGAAGTCGGCAGGCGCGCTCACGAATCTGGGCGTCATCCTCGTGCGCGCCAAACGCATGGACGAGGCCGCCAAAACTTTCGAAGAGGCTCTGAAAATCTCGCCCGATCATGCGCAGGCTACCTATAACCTAGCTCTGCTCTATCTCGGACGCCAGGATTTCCAGCACGCTATCCCGCTCCTTGAAAAGATGAGCGCAATGAATGGCGGGGCCGAAGTCTCTGACCTGGCTCTGCTCTTGACGCTCGCAAACGCATACGCGCATAGCGGGCGCGAGCAAGAGGCAACGAAATTGTTTGACCTGATTGAGCGACGAGCAGGTGACGACCCGCGTGCGCTCTTCACGCTCGGGCTGGCGTTGGCGGACGCGGGCGCATACGAACGCGCCGCGCATCTCTTCGAGCGGACCAACGCTTTGCGCCCGAACACCTACGAAGTGCTTTACAATTTGGGTATCGCTCTCTTCAACCTTAATCGTCTGGACGAGGCGCGCAAAGCTCTGCAAGATGCGGCGACCGTCAAACCTGACGAGGCAGAAGTCTTTTACAGGCTCGGACTCGTGGCATCGGCTAAAGGCGAGAGCGAGAACGCGCTCGGACTCTGGCTGCATGCCGTGAAGCTCAGACCCGACTACGCCGCCGCCAACTTCATGATTGCCGAGGAGCTTGTCAAGAATCGGCGCAACGAGCGCGCGATTCCGTTCTACGAGCTTGCCGTCGAACAAGATGCGTCGCAAGCCCTCTACTACATACGACTGGGCGTCGCGCATTTTCGTGAGCGACGTTATCAACAGGCGCGCGAAACCTTCGAGAGCGCGCTCGCGCGCTTTCCCGAAAACGCCCTGCTCTATTATTTCGTCGGTTACGCCCAAAGAGCCGAAGGACAATTTGACGCCGCTCAAAAATCCTTTCAGCGTTCTATCGAATTGGACCCGAACAATGCTGCGGCTTACGCGAACCTTGGTTTTCTGAACGCCGAGCGAGGACAGACCGCAGAAGCCGAACGCCTGCTCAAACGCGCGCTCGCGCTCGACCCCGAAAACTATCCGGCGACTTATGATCTGGGACGACTGCTCGTGCGTCTGGCGCGTTATGACGAGGCGCTGCCCATCCTTGAGCGCGGCGCACATCTCAGCGAGAAAGACCCGGGCGTGCATTACCAGCTCTTTCTGGCCTACTCGCGCCTCAAGCGCAAAGAGGATGCAGACCGCGAGCTGGCAGTCTTCAAGCGACTGGATGAGGAGCGCAAAAACGGCGCAAGCGGAAACGGCGGGACGATGGCTAACACGAATGAGCTGCCCGCACCCGACGCGAGCGCAAAGTCTCCTAAAAAGCCTTGAGCGAGAAGGAGAGACCGCTCAAAGATAGGCTGGTGTTTATAAATTGCCACTAGCTTCAGCTAGTGGATTAGATTTGATAAGCGACTTGCGGCTTTAGCCAAATTCGAGAGCGTTTGAGGCTAAAGCCAAAAGGAAAAGTTTTTCTATATTCGGCTAAAGCCTTCTCTTTATTATCTGCATCTCTCTACTAGCTCAAGCTAGTGGCAATTGATGCTCCTTAGCAAATCAAAAATTCTTAACCGAGCCTGAGATTAAATTGTCGAGCAGAGCAACTAAAACCATCGCGGCATTCTTCTATGCTCTCATCATCAGCGTGTGTGTTGCACAGGCGCAGGCTAACGCTTCAGCCCCGCAGGTTCTCAAAGTCGAGCCGCCTAACTGGTGGGCCAATCATTCGATCAATCCTGTGCGCCTGCTCGTGCGCGGGACAAACCTGCAAGGCGCGCGCGTTGCGGCCACGCGACCCGAGACAGTTGCTTCGAGCGTTGTCGTTAATGGAGCAGGCACATATCTTTTCGTTAGCGTAGAGATAAAAGCGGGCGCGCGCGCGGGCGATTATCCTTTGCAGCTTGAGACTGCGGCAGGTAAGGCGACGATTCCGTTTCGCCTCGACGCTCCGCTCGACGGTGCGACAAACTTTCAAGGCATCACCAGCGATGACATCATCTACCTGATTATGCCAGACCGTTTCAGCAACGGAGACGCGACGAACGACGCGCCCGCAGGCTCTCCAATGGAAGCGAACGACCGCAAAAATCCGCGCTCTTATCATGGCGGAGATTTGCAAGGCATCATCAAGCGTCTCCCGTATTTGAAAGAGCTGGGCGTGACTGCTCTCTGGCTGACGCCCTGGTACGATAATTGGAACGGCGTGAGCACCTGTGACAAGCCCTGGTGTCCGAACACCTTCTATCATGGCTACGGCGCTGTTGATTATTACGGAGTCGAAGATCACTTCGGCAGCATGAGCGTCTTGCAGGAGTTGATTAAGAGAGCGCACGCGTTAGGCTTGAAAGTAATTCAGGACCAGGTGGCGAATCACGTCGGCTCTCATCATCCCTGGCTGACAAACCCTCCGCTCGATGATTGGTTTCACGGAACGACCGCGAATCACACGCGAAATCCTTTTCGCGCAGACCTCCTGCTTTCACCGAACGCTGCTGCAAGTGAGCGGAAGCCGACGCTTGATGGATGGTTCGATGATTCACTGCCGGACTTGAATCAGGAAGAGCCTGAGGTTACGCGCTACGAGATACAGAATGCGCTCTGGTGGGTAGGGATGACGGGCGTTGACGGCATCCGAGAGGATACGATTCAGTACATGCCGCGCCCTTTTATACATGACCTCTTGCATGCGCTTCATCGTCAATACCCGAAGATGTGGATGGTCGGCGAAGTCTTCGACCGCGACACGGTACACACCTCTTTCTACATGGGCGGGCGCGCGGGCTGGGACGGCATTGACACAGAGCTTGACTCGGTCTTCGACTTTCCGTTGTGGCAAACATCGCTCGATGTCTTCTCGAACAAGAAACCTGTGCGCGCTCTGCGCGACGCTCTGAAATATGACGGGCTGTACGAGAGCGCGTCGCGCGTGACGGTGATGATGAACAATCACGATGTGCGTCGCACTGTCTCTGTCGCGGGGATGACATTAGAAGGCGCGATGCTGCACACGGCCTTCTTGCTGAGCGTCAGAGGGGTTCCGCAATTCTATTACGGTGACGAGATAGCGATGGAGGGCGCGGACGATCCAGACAATCGCAGAGACTTTCCCGGCGGCTTTGCGGGAGACGCGCGCAATGCTTTCACGGAGAAGGGGCGCAATCAGCGCGAGCAACGAATGTATGAATGGACGCGTGATTGGATGCGACTCAGGCGCGAACATTCTGCGCTTCGTCGGGGGCGCACGATTGATCTGATTTACGACGCGGACGCTTACGCGTTTGCGCGTGAGAGTGAAAATGAGACTGTCATCATCATCATCAACCGAGCCGCTGTGCCGAAAAAGATAACGATCCCTTTGGCGATGATTGAAGTCGGAGAAGATTCACAGTTGAGGCCGTTGCTCGGAGCGCATGAGCGCGTGATGGCGGCAGGCGGTAATTTCAGTTTCGACGCTCCGCCCATGACAGCCGTCGCTTACAAGCTCATGGCGGAATAGGTTTGTCAGGCTGCGAGACGGCGATTAGGTTATACTGGCAAGCAAAAGACATTAAGTTCGTGAATCGTGAATCGTAAATCGTGACAAGAAAAAGCGCGTTCTTCTCTCGTCACGATTTACGATTCACGATTCACGAAATCGTTCTTCCATCACTTGATTAAGATTGGAGGAGGCCAAAGTTGAGCTTCCCTAGATCAAGCGGGATACTTCTACATCCGACCAGCCTGCCCGGACGATTCGGCATCGGTGATTTGGGCGATGAAGCTTTCGCTTTCGTTGATTTCCTTGCCGCTGGCAAGCAGAGCCTCTGGCAAGTGTTGCCTCTGGGGCCGACAGGTTTCGGCGATTCGCCCTATCAATGTTTCTCTGCGTTTGCGGGGAACACCTTGCTCATCAGCCCTCAGCGACTCTTGCAAGAAGGCTTGCTCAAAGCTGAAGACTTACAAAGCGCGCCACAGTTTCCCGAAGGGAAGGTTGATTTCGGCAATGTCATCAAGTTTAAGAAGGCGCTTCTTGAAAAAGCCTTCGCGCGTTTTCTTCAGACGACCGACACGAATCTTCGCACTGCCTTCGAGAGTTTCTCTCAACAGGCTTCTAATTGGTTGGATGACTACGCTCTCTTTCGCGCTTTGAAAGATGCGAAGGGTGGCAGGGCCTGGAACGAGTGGGAGCCTGAGCTAATAAAGCGCGAGCCTTCCGCTATGGCCTCCGCGCGCGAGCACTTGAGCGAACAAATCCTCGCGCAGAAGTTCTATCAGTTTCTCTTCTTCAAACAATGGGCTGCCCTGAAAGCTTACTCACGCGAGCGCGGCGTAAAACTCGTCGGCGACATTCCGATCTTCGTCGCGCGCGATTCGGCGGATGTCTGGGTGAACCCGGATCAGTTTAAGTTAGACAAAGACGGCAACCCTCTGGTCGTCGCTGGCGTGCCGCCAGATTACTTCAGCGCGACAGGTCAACTCTGGGGCAATCCGATTTATAACTGGGAGCGCATGCTCGCCGACGGCTTCCACTGGTGGATAGAGCGCGTGCGCGCCAATCTGGAAATCTTCGACATCATTCGCATAGACCACTTTCGCGGCTTTGCTGCGAGTTGGGAAATACCCGGCGGCGATAAGACGGCAGAACACGGGCAGTGGGTTGAAGTGCCAGGACGAGAACTCTTCACGGCAATCAAGCGCGCGCTTGGCGACCTGCCGATTATCGCCGAAGACTTGGGCGTGATTACGCCGGACGTTGAGCGTTTGCGCGATGGCTTCGGTCTTCCAGGCATGCGCATTCTGCAATTCGCCTTCGGCGGCGATACAAAGAACATAGACCTGCCGCACAACTACATCAGAAATTGTGTGGTTTACACAGGGACACACGACAACGACACGACCGTCGGCTGGTTCAAATCGGTCGCGGGCGAAGGCTCAACGCGCGCCGCAGAGCAGATCGAGCGCGAGCGCAAATTCTGTCTCGATTATTTAAATTCAGATGGCACAGAGATTCACTGGGACTTCATACGCGCCCTCATCGCGTCGGTCGCGGACACGGCGATCATTCCGCTGCAAGATGTTTTGGGTCTAGGCAGGGAAGCGCGCATGAATCTTCCGAACAGCACTGCTGGGAACTGGGCCTGGCGTTACAAAGCGGGCGCGTTGACAGGCGAGATTGCAGAGCGTTTGCAGAGGCTGACGCAAATTTACGGGCGCGAACTGAAACAGAACTCATAATCAATTTGTGACTTTCAAGACGGTATGAACGAAAGAAGAATAAAATTCACGCGCTCTGCCTTCCTCTTTGCTCTGTTATTTATTGCTGTCTCAACTTGCGCGGCGCAGAACGCTCCTACTGTTTTGAAAGTCGAGCCGCCGAACTGGTGGGTCGGGCATTCAATCAACCCCGTGCGCGTGATGATTAGGGGAAAGAATCTCTCAGGCGCGCGTGTCGCAGCCATCGGTGGAGGATTGAAGACTGGACTCGTCCGCATCAACGCTCTCGGCACATATCTCTTCGTTGATGTCTTGATTGAATTGAACGCCAAACCAGGACGACGCTCCCTTCGCATCACAACCGGAAGCGGAATGACGGATACGCCTTTTGACATTCTTGCTCCGCTTGCGCGCGCGGGGCGTTTTCAAGGCTTCTCGCCTGACGACGTAATCTATCTCATCATGCCCGACCGCTTCAGCGACGGTGATGTGACGAACAATGATCCTGCGGAATCGCGCGGCCTCTATAACCGTGCAAACAAGTTCTACTATCACGGCGGAGATTTTCAGGGCATCATCAATCATCTTCCTTACCTGAAAGATTTGGGCGTGACCGCGATCTGGCTCACGCCCTGGTACGATAACGTCAATCACCCGGACGAGATCGAGAAGAAAGAGGGAGGCACGACGACAGGCTTTCATGGCTACGGCGCGGTTGATTTCTACGGAGTCGAAGAACACTTCGGCACGCTCGCCAAATTACGCGAGCTGGTTGACGAAGCACACAAGCTCGGTATCAAAGTCATTCAAGACGAGGTGGCGAATCACACTGGGCCATATCACCCCTGGGTCGAAGACTCGCCGACGCCGACCTGGTACAACGGCACGAAAGAGAATCATCTCGCAAACGTTTTCCAAACATGGGTGCTGCACGACCCGCGCCCCGAAGCGAAGATAAAGCGCGAGACGATGGAGGGCTGGTTCTTAAACTTTCTGCCTGACCTGAACCAGAATGATGAGGAGGTCGAACGTTACCTGATTCAAAACACGCTCTGGTGGATAGGCATCACAGGAATTGACGGCATCCGCGAAGACACTTGGCAATACGTGCCCAACAGCTTCTGGGCCAAATGGACTGCGGCGATTAAGCGCGAGTATCCATCTTTCCGTGTCGTCGGCGAAGTCAAAGACGGCGATGTCGTCCACACCTCTTTCTTTCAAGGCGGGCGCATCCGCTTCGATGGTATAGACTCCGGCCTCGATTCGCTTCTGGACTTCCCGCTCTTCTACCCTTTGCGCCGCGCTTTCGCCGAAGGCAAAGAGTTGAGAGAGGTCGCGCAGGCTCTTTCAAAAGATTATCTATACACTGACCCGAACATTCTCGTCACCCTGCTGGGCGGGCACGATGACAAGCGTTTCATGAGCGAGCCGGGTGCGACGATCAATGGATTAAAGCTCGCCAATACTTTTCTCTTAACGACGCGCGGCGTGCCGCAGCTTTATTACGGCGACGAGATAGCGATGACGGGTGCGGACGAGCCGACGACGCGACAGGATTTCCCCGGCGGATTCGCAGGCGACGCGCGCAACGCTTTCACGAAACAGGGGCGCACAGCGGAAGAGCAAGACCTCTTCGAGCACGTGCGCAGGATGGCGCGGCTTCATGCGGAGTTAGAACCTTTAAGACGCGGCACGCTCGTCAACTTATATGTCACCGCGCAACAGTATGCTTACGCGCGCTTGACTCCAGGAGCCTCCGTCATCGTTGTCATCAACAACGACGCGAAGCCCGCGACGTTCGACTTTGAAGCTGCGCCTGCGCGCGTGGAAGACGGCGCACGATTCACCGACAGGCTCAATGTTTCCGAAGACGTGCGCGTCCGCGAAGGAAAATTCAAGGTGACGCTACCGGCGCGTTCGGCGAGCGTGTTCGCAATGAAATGAAGTCCAAAGTCCAAAGCCGGATTTTAACTTTGGACTTTGGACATTGGACTTATGAAGGCTAAATCTTTTACCGAACAGGTAGCCATCATCACGGGCGGGGGCACAGGCATCGCGTAAATAGTAGATCGTAAATCGTGATGAGAAAAAACTTCTGGTCACGATTCACGATTCACGAAAAGGAGATAGGTCATGCAACAGAAACCACGTTTGAGCTTCTGGCAAATCTGGAACATGAGTTTCGGGTTCTTTGGGATTCAGTTTGCTTTCGGCTTGCAGCAGGCCAACATGAGCAACATCTTCAAGAATCTGGGGGCGAAGACAGAGGATATTCCGATTCTCTGGCTGGCCGCGCCGCTGACAGGATTAATCGTCCAGCCGATCATCGGTTCACTAAGTGACCGGACATGGAATCGTCTGGGGCGTCGTCGCCCTTTCTTCCTCGTCGGCGCGATCCTCTCCGCTTTCGCGCTCTTCTTCATGCCAAACTCATCCGCCGTCTGGATGGCCGTCGTCTTTCTCTGGCTTCTGGATGCCAGCGTCAACGTCAGCATGGAGCCGTTTCGCGCGTTCGTGGCAGATAAACTTAACACGGACCAGCGCACGACAGGATTCGTCATGCAAAGCTTCTTCATCGGCGCGGGCGCGGCGATTGCCAGCGCGTTGCCGCTCATGTTCAGAAAGCTTGGCGTCTCCGAAGAGACCACGAGCGGCGTCCCGCTGACAGTCAAGTATTCATTTCAACTCGGCGCAGCCGCACTCTTAATCGCGGTATTGTGGACTGTCTTCACCTCCAAAGAATATCCGCCGGAGAACCTTGAGGAGTTCAAACGCAAACGCGCCGAATCACGCGGGCTTGGGAACTGGTTCAAGGAAATTTCTTCTGCGCTGAGGGAAATGCCGCAAACGATGAAGCAGTTGGCGGTCGTTCAGCTTTTCACCTGGCTGGGGCTTTTCTGCATGTGGATGTTCTTCGGCCTGGCAACTGCGCAACAGGTCTTTGGCGTGACGAATTTGGATGACCCGGCGCAGAGAGTCTTGAAAGATATGGGCAATGAATGGGGCGGGTGGGGCTTTTCCATCTACTCGATTGTCTGCTTCGTCGTCGCTTTCCTGCTTCCGAAGCTGGCATCTGCCACGAGCCGGAAAAAAGTTCATGCGATCTCGCTCATCTGCGGCGGCCTCGGCCTACTCTCGACCTTTTTCCTGCATGATAAATATCTCTGGTTAATCTCAATGGTCGGGATAGGAATTGCCTGGGCATCAATTCTTTCGATGCCTTATGCAATTTTGGCGGGGTCGCTCCCGCCTGCGCGCATGGGCGTTTACATGGGTATTTTTAACTTCTTCATTGTGATTCCCGAAATTGTCGCATCCCTGACGTTTCAACCGCTCGTCAAGTATGTCTTCAACAACAACCCGCTCTATGTCGTCATGCTCGGCGGCGTGTGTTTGCTGATTGCGGCGGCACTCGTTTCAATTGTCCGCGATGTTTCGGACAAAGTACCTGTCGGCCAGGTCATCAAGGGCGATGAGCATGAGCCTCTGACGACACAGGTCACGGCGCAGCCAGTGCCGAGCACCGGATTGATTGATGAGCGATAAGAGCATCAATATGAAAAGAGAGACTGAATCGGCGAAGGCTATGTTCAGCCGAGAGAGCCACAAACAATCAGCGAGACTGTTCAGTGCGAGCCTGTGCGCGCTTCTTTCGTTGAGCATCTTCGCCGCGTCATCTCTTCAATTAAGAGCGCAGGATGCGGCGAGAGACGTTTCAAAGGAGAGCGCACGGGCAACGCGCGCCTGGGTGCGCGACGGAGTGATTTACGAAATCTTTCCACGCGTTTTTTCGGCGGAAGGGAATTTCAACGGCGTCACGGCGCGGCTCGATGAGTTGAAAAACTTGGGTGTGACGATTCTCTGGCTGATGCCGATTCATCCAATCGGGCAGGAGAAGAAGAAGGGCACAATCGGCAGCCCCTACGCCGTCCGCGACTACTATGCGATCAATCCTGATTATGGCACGAAAGAGGATTTGCATCGTTTAATCACGGAAGCTCACAAGCGCGGGATGAAAGTCATCATTGACATGGTGGCGAATCACACCTCCTGGGACAACGTGATGATGAAGACACCCGCCTTCTATGTTCACGACGCCACAGGGAAAATAACCTGGCCGCACGATTGGACCGATGTGGCGGAACTCAATTACGACAATCCAGCCTTGCGCCGCTACATGATGGACATGCTCAAGTTCTGGGTCAAAGATTTCGACCTCGACGGTTTTCGCTGCGATGTGGCTGCGGAAGTGCCGACCGATTTCTGGGAAGAGGCGCGCGCGGAGCTTGAGAAAGTTAAGCCGGACATCTTGATGCTGGCCGAAGCGGACAAGCCAGAGCTGTTGCTCCATGCTTTCGATCTGGATTACTCATGGTCTCTGCACAGCACGCTCACGGATGTCTTGCAGGGAAGAAAAATGGCATCGGCCTTTCGCACAGTTTGGGAAGCGGACCAGGCGAAGTATCCGCGCGGGAGCCTCAGGATGCGCTTCTCTGATAATCATGATGAGCGGCGAGCCATCGCGCGCTTTGGCGAACGTGCCGCGCTCGCTGCGTCCGCGATGATGTTCACGCTCGACGGCGTGCCCATGCTCTACAACGGCATGGAGGTCGGCGACACGGCGGAGTCAGGCGACCCTGCGCTCTTCGAGCGTTTGCAAATCTTCTGGCCGATTGCGAAGCGCAGGCCCGAATTCCCGCGCTTCTACAAAGAGATGATTGCGCTCAGAAAATCTAGCGAAGCATTGAGACGTGGTGATGTCGAGTGGCTGCATAACTCTGACGAGTCGCGCGTTGTCACCTACGCGCGCCGCGCGGGTGATGAAGAGGTTTTAGTCGCCATCAACTTCTCTAACCAGCCGTTCATGGGATTTGTCGAAGCGAGCGGCGTGGGCGTCGCGGACGTGACGCCTGACGTTCAGCCGCCGCTTCCGCCCGACGCGCCCGCGCCTGAGCGCGCCGCGCGAGTTCACAAGGTCGCTCTGCCCGCCATTGCGCTGGATAGTTGGGGCTTCCGCATCTTTCGTCGTTCGCTTAAGTGAGGAGTAATGAACCGCAGAGGACGCAGAGGGCGCAGAGGGAGAAGAATGAATTTGAAATCTCAAATCTCAAATCTGAGATTGCTTTCACTCTCTTCTTTTCCTCCGCGTCCTCTGCGGTTAAAATCATTCTCTCCTGCGCAAAAGTATGATTAAACTCATAATGCCTTGATTGAGCTGATTTCCTTTCTTCTTCATATCATTTACAATTCGTCCCGCAAAAATGTTTCACTAAATTAGGAGATAGTCATGTTGACTCTGATAGATTCGGTTCAGAAGAACAAAGATTACACGTTTGTCAGTTGGATGGCGCAAGGGGGTTGGAATCCAATCATCATCGAGCGCGGCGAAGGCGTCTATATCTATGACACGGAGGGCAAGCGTTATCTTGATTGGGCGTCGCAGTTGGTCAACGTCAACATCGGCCACAGTCATCCGAAAGTCGTCGGCGCTATTCAAGAGCAGGCTGCAAGGCTTTGCTATGTCAACCCTTCGTTCGGCACGCCGGAGCGCGGACGCCTGGGCGAGCTGCTCGCGGAAATCACTTCCGGCGATTTGACCAAAGCTCTCTTTACAAACGGCGGTGCGGATGCCGTCGAGAATGCTTTGAAGATTGCGCGCGCGTTCACTGGGCGGCAGAAAGTTTTGACGCGCTACAACTCTTATCACGGCGGGACGTTTGCGGCGGCGACTGCGGGTGGCGACCCGCGCCGACTATCTAACGAACCCGGCGTCCCCTGGATTGTGCGCACGCCAGACCCTTACTCGTATCGCAATCCCGTCTATCGTGGCCGCACACAGGAAGAGGGCGACGAGATTATTGCGGAGATGATCGAAGACATAGTGGTCCGCGAAGGGCCGGAGAACTGTGCGGCCATTTTGGTCGAAGGCTACAGCGGGTCGAGCGGCATCATGCAACCATCGGCGGTCTATTTCAATCGCCTGCGCGAGATTTGCGACCGCTATGGAATGCTGCTCATGATTGACGAAGTGATGAGCGGGTTCGGGCGCACGGGCGAGTGGTTCGGCATAGATCATTACCCGAACGTGAAAGTTGATGTGATGATGGTCGCCAAAGGAATCACAGCGGGCTATGTGCCTCTGGGCGCAACCATCGTCAGTTCTGAGGTCGCCGAGTATTTTGATAAGAACACGCTCTGGGCCGGTTTGACCTACAGCGCGCACACGCTTGCGATGGCGGCAGGCATCGCCACGATTGAAGTTTACAAGGAAGAGAACCTGATCGAGCAGGCGCGCGAGATGGGCAAAAAATTGAGCAAGGGATTAAATGACCTTGCAGAAAAACACCCGGTAGTGGGCGAGGTTCGCGGCACGGGCCTCCTTCAGTTGATCGAGTTGGTTAAGAACCGCGAGACGCGCGAGCCTTTGAGTGAATTCAATAAGCCTTTGAGCGAGCCGATGCTAAAGGCCGGGAAATCTCTGAGAGATGCCGGTATCAATGCCTTCACGCGCTGGAATATGATTTTCAGCACACCGCCTCTGACCATCAACGACGAGCAATTGCAAGTGGGCCTGGATGCGTTGGACCAAGCTCTGACGCTGATTGATGGTTATTATGAAGGATGATTTGACCGTTGCATTTAGAGTGTGGGTTTTAATTAGTTGCCACTAGCTTCAGCTAGTGGATAGATATGGCAAGAACCGACCGGCTTTAGCCGAAACGTTTCGGCTAAAGCCGAACTCTTTTTATTGCTCGTCCCTCCAGCTAAAGCTGGAGGCAACTGAATAACATGCGCCTCCGCCCTCTTGTGTGCCCCGTAAACATTAAGTCCGATCAAGCCCATCGCGCGCGGAATCTCTGGATTGCGCATGAACCAGCGCCAGACGTTCCCGACCCTCAAATTCTCCGCGCTCAAGAGCATGATGCCTAAGTCAATGCCGATGACATCCGTGTCCACCCAGCCGTTGTTCGGGTTGAAGGCGTCAACGAATCCGTACTTGCCATAGACTTTCGCGCCGTACTTTTCTTTCATCGTGCGCAGCGTCTCCAATGAAATGTCCGGCGTGAACATCAAAGAGCCTCCGGCAGCACAGGGCACGACCGTCCCGTCAATCGCGGGGTCGCGCGGAGGCCCACTCCAGGCGACGTAACCTTGCGCGCTGTCCGAAGCCGTGATGCCCCACATGTCTGGACCATAGGCTGGAAAATCTTTCGCAAGACCGATGCAGAAAGCTCTGTGCGCTCGCGTCGCGTTAATCGAGTTGACAAAATAGTCCGTGCGCCAGCCCCGCGCTTCACGACGCCTGCGAAAGTCAATCCAGGCATGCGAGTATTGATGCATGAAGAGCGGCACGCCTTTGGTCGTCACATAAGCGTAACCCGCATAAGTCATGCGCTCGCGCTTGATTGCGTACCAGGAGCGTGGGCTAATTGGATGCGTCGGCGAAGCGATGGCGAGCATGTAAAGAATCAAGTCTTCACTGAACGTGTCCCAACGCGCTTTGAGAAAACCGCTCTCAGGTTTCCACCCGTGCGCGAGAAGCGTCGGGTGACCATCGAGCATCCAGACGAAATCAACGCGTTCGTAAATCCTGGCGGCTAGACGCACGATCTCCCGATCATCACGAAACTTTTGGCGCGCGGTCAGCACGCCTCCGAGCAAGAGAGCCGTGTCAATCGAAGAGACTTCGCTATTCCAACGACGCGCGCCGGATTTCGCGTCCAACCAGTGATAGAACCAGCCGTGAAATTGCTCCGCGCGCTCGGCGAAGAAACGCAAGGTCGCCCGGACTCGCTCTTTCGCTTCACGCGTTGGAATCCAGTGTCTTTCAGCCGCGATTGCGAGCGCAGTCAAACCGAAGCCCGTCGCGGCGATGCTCGCAACGTTCTGATGATTCTCGTCCAGGGGCAAGCCATCCATGCGCGCGCGATCTGGAACAAGCCCTGTCTTCGGGTCTGCCTCGTCCCAGAAATAACGGAACATGCGCCGCTCAAGGTCTTCGAGAAAAGCCTCGTCGCGCGTTGAGATCGAATGTTGAGTTGAAAGTTGAGCCGCATGGATAAGTTGGGCCGAAGGGTTCGTGAGTATGAAAGTGAGGAGTAAGAAAACAAACGCGCGTGAGGCTGAATGAAAAATTTTAGCCACAGAGACACGGAGACACGGAGAGAGATGGAATTTCAAATCTGGAATTTGAAATCTCAGGCTCGAAATTTGAGTTTTCAAATCTTTATTTACTCTCTGCGCCTCTGCGCCTCTGTGGCTCATTCTTACCTTCCAACAACCTCAAAGCTCGCTGGCAACCTCTCGTCATCTGAACTGTCGCCGACGAAGACCTTGAACTCGCCCGGCTCGACCACAAAGCGCATCTCGCGGTTGTAGAATCCAAGCTCCTGCGGCCCGAGCGTGAATTCGACGCGACGGCTCTCTCCAGGTCGCAAGCTGATGCGCTCGAAGCCTTTCAACTCTTTGACCGGACGCGTGACGCTCGCCGCAACATCATGTATGTAGAGTTGCACGACCTCATCGCCCGCGCGCTTGCCTGTGTTTGTGACTTCGACGCTCACGCTCAAACGTCCGTCAGGGCGAATGCTCTTCGAGCTTAATTGCAGATTAGAGAATTGAAACTGCGTGTAGCTCAGCCCATAGCCGAAAGGAAAGAGCGGCGTCCACGAAACGTCCAGATATTTTGAAGTGTACTTATTGTTGGCATCGGGCGGGCGACCCGTACTCATGTGATTGTAATAGAGCGGCTCCTGGCCCACAGTGCGCGGGAAGGTCACAGGCAAGTGGCCTCCCGGATTGACATCGCCGAAGAGAACATCGGCAATCGCGTTGCCACCTTCAGTCCCCGCAAACCACGTTTCGAGAATCGCAGGCGTGTTCTCTGCCAGCCAGTTAATCGTCAGCGGGTGCCCGTTCATCAAGACGACGATGACAGGCTTGCCCGTCGCCTGTACAGCTTTGACTAAGTCGAGTTGCCGCCCTGGAAGATCGAGCGAGCTGCGCGAAGACGCTTCGCCGGACATGTCTGCCGATTCGCCGACGGCAAGGATTGCAACATCGGATTTACGTGCCGCGCGCACGGCTTCGTCAATCCCTTCGGTGGAATCGCCTTTGACATCGCAGCCCTTCGCGTAATTGATTTTGGTCTGGGGTGAAACTTTCGCCTTGATACCCGCGAGAAGAGTTACAGCGTCCGCAGCGTTACCGTCGCCGGACCAGGAGCCGATCATGTCCGCCTGGCTATCCGCGAGCGGGCCGATGAGCGCAATTGATTTCACATCTTTGCTCAGAGGCAGAGTCTCGCGGTCATTCTTCAAGAGCACCATCGAGCGCGCCGCAATCTCGCGCGCGGCTGCGCGATTCTGCGGACTTAAAATCACTGTCCGCTCGCGCGTTTCATCTGCATAAGGATGATCGAAGAGTCCCAAGCGAAACTTGATGCGCAGGATTCTGCGCACGGCTTCGTCAATCGTGGCCATATTGAGCTTGCCGCTTTTCAAAAGCTCCGCGCCGTGCTGGTTATAAAGACGGCTGACCATCTCCATGTCAACGCCCGCATTCAGAGCGAGTTGAGCGGCGTCCGTTCCATCCACCGCCAGCCCATGCTTGATCAGTTCTTCGACCGCCGTGTAATCGCTGACGACGAAGCCGTCGAATTTCCATTCGCCGCGCAAGACCTTCGTCAATGTAAAAGGATTTGCGGAAGCGGGAATGCCGTTGAGGTCGTTGAATGCGCTCATGAATGTGCCGACGCCTGTGTCAACGGCTGCTTTGAACGGCGGAAAATAAACCTCGCGCAAAGTTCTTTCAGACATATCGGTTGTGTTGTAATCGCGTCCCGCTTCCGCCGCGCCGTAGGCGACCCAGTGCTTGGCGCAGGCCAGGACTCTGTCCGGCGCGCTGTAGTCGCTTCCCTGAAAACCGCGCACACGCGCGCGCGCCATCGCCATTCCAAGAAAGGTGTCCTCGCCCGCGCCCTCGACGATGCGTCCCCAACGCGCATCACGCGCAATGTCCAGCATCGGCGCAAAGGTCCAATGCACTCCGGCGGCGCGCGCTTCAGCCGCAGCGATGCTCGCGGAGCGTTCCGCCGCGCCCGTATCCCAACTGCTCGCTTCGCCTAAGGGTACGGGAAAGATTGTGCGGTAGCCGTGAATCACGTCGAAGCCGAAGAGCAATGGAATCTTCAAACGCGATTCGTCAACGGCGACGTGCTGAAGCTGATTCGCACGGGCGACGCCGCGAACATTCAAGGTCGAGCCAAGCAGACCTTTGCGCACAAGCTCAAGATGTTCCGGGCGAAAGTTGCCGTTGCCCTCGCCGTCGAGTTGTTGAAGCTGTCCGAGTTTTTCAGCGAGCGTCATGCGCGCGAGCAGTGTGTTGATTCTTCTTTCGATGTCAGGCTGCCGTGTTTGCGCGGCAACCGGCAAGATGGAAAAGACTAGCGCGAGAGCCAGCAGCAGGCTCATCGTTCTGGCAGGTTTCATTGTAGTTTCCCCCTCCGGCACATAACATGAAAATCGAGGCGAGCGCTCGACTTTAGAAATGCGTGCGACTAATGCTTAACACAAATTTGCTGCGAAATTATCGGTTCAGTATACTACAGCGACGCTCCCCCGCAATCCACATCTTTTATCATTGCAAAGAGAAGTGTTGTCTTCCGGCATGAACTCCGAACGAGCACGACAACAAAGGTTATGCCTCGCTTCATTGAGCGCGCATTGCTTTGTCGCGCTCATCATCATGAACGGATTCATCACGTCGAAGGCTGTGGCGCAAAGACGACAATCAATCGGCACAACAAAATCAGATAACGCTTCGTCGCAACGTGAAGATGTCGCGGCGCTCTTGCGCGAGGCCGCGACTCTGCTGCAAACGGGCAAACCCGATGAGGCTGAGCCGTTGCTGCGGCGCGCTCTTTCATCTGCGCCCACAAATGCAGACGCGCATAATCTTTTAGGCGCGGCGCTCGATCAAAAAGGTCAGACGCAGGCCGCCGAGCGCGAATACTCGGAAGCCCTGCGCTTGAACCCACGAGCCGTCTCGGCGCGCGCTAACCTGGGCGTGCTGCTCGCGCGAACAGGGCGCGTGGATGAAGCCGCAAAGATGTTCGAGTCTGTCCTGCGTGATGTTCCAGAGCATCCGCAGGCGACGCTCAACCTCGGACTGCTCTATGTTGCTCGGGGTGATTACAGTCGAGCCGTCACGTTGCTTGAGCGCGCCAACGAGCAGCACCCGAACACATTTCCAGTGCTTTTCAATCTGGGCGTAGCTTTCTACGAACTCAAACAATTCGATAAAGCTGAGAGCGCGCTTCACTCTGCTTCCGCTCTCGCGCCTGATAATCCAGAGACCCTCTACTATCTGGGATTGATTGAGGACGCGCGCGGAGAGAACGAACGGGCGGCAGAAGTTTTTGAGAAGGCGCTCACGATACGCCCGAACTTCACGGAAGCAAACTTCATGCTCGGCGAGATGCTGAGAAAGAGTGGTCGCGCCGCGAGCGCGCGCGAGTATTACGAAAAAGCATTAGAGCAGGAGCCGTCGAAGCTCGTTTATTACATACGGCTCGGCGGAGATTACATGCTGCTCGATCTTTACGACCAGGCGCTGCAAATCTTCGAGCGCGCGGTCGCGCGTTTTCCAAACGTAGCCGAAGCGCATTACTTCGTCGGGATCGCGGCGCGCGGTCGCGCGGCATATGATGTGGCTGAAGCTGCTCTCAAAAAATCTCTTGCGCTCAAGCCTGAGAACGCAGACGCTCTGGCCCAGCTAGGCTTCATTGTTGGCGAGCAAGGTCGGTACAATGAGGCGGAAGAGTTGTTACGTCACGCTCTGAAACTGAACGATAAACATTTCTACGCCAACTATGATTTGGGACGCCTGCTTGTGAAAACGCGCCGGTACGAAGAGGCGATTCCCATCCTGCAACGCGGCATTCAATTAAAGCCGAAAAATGCGAGCGTTCATTATCAACTCTTCATGGCTTTCTCACGCCTCAAGCGCAAAGAAGAAGCAGAGAAGGAGCTGACGCTCTTCAAGCAATTTGAAGAGGAGCGCAAAAAGCGCGGGCGCGATGACGATGACGCGCAGAATGTCGGAAATGATGACCGGCCCGGTAATGCGTCTCAGCCGGTTGAGCCGCCAAAGAATCAATAGCAGATCGCTTGATGGCTAACTCCGAACAGATTTGAAAGAAAAGCGAATGGACAAACTGTTTAAGATTCATCCATTCGCTTTTGCTTTATAAGTTCTAGAGTCAGAAGCTGAAGCGTCCCTGAAATTCAATGACGCGTCCGGCCAATCCGCCCGGCGAGCGTCCGAAATTCGGATCGCCGATATTTGTGCTCGAACTGGCAAACGGCAGCGACTGAAGATTCAGGATATTGAAGACGTTGAAGAAGTTTGCCCTGAACTCAAAGTTCGCCCCCTCATTCAAGAGATTGCCCAGCCCGAACCGCTTTGAAAGCGTCAGGTCAACATCACGATAACCCGGCCCTCGGAAAGAGTTGCGACCGATGCCGGGTAGTAGTCCGGCGGTTGGTCCAAACCCCGTCGCCCCGACAGTTGAGAAGAACTTTGCTCCACCGCCTGGAAAATTGCTGCCCGTGATGAATGCCTCGTTAGAAGTGTCCGTGCCAGCGCCGCCGAAGTAAGCCGTCGGTCGCGCGGGGCAGACGACAGGTCTGTTCGTGCTCGGACAGTTGCCGATGACGGGCGTCCATGGGAAGCCTGTGTGGAAGGTCGCAATCGAGCTGATCTGCCATCCGCCGAGAATTGCCCCGAGTGCATCTTTCCGATCTCTGAAGATAGGTAAATCATAGAGCACAGACCCGACGAAGTAATGGCGCACGTCATAGTCCGAAGGCCCGCGCTCCTGGCGTATGTCTAGCGGAAAGGTCGGATTAGTTGGTGCGCCAACTTCATCACTTGAAACTATGTCTGTGGATTTGCTCCAACGGTAGTTGGCTGTAAATAGCAGTCCGCGCGAGTAACGCCGCGTCAGAGTCAAGAGCATCGCATTGTAGTTGGCGTTGGCGTCAGGCGTCGGGAAGAAGACGCCGGAAGCGAAGAATGTTCCGGGGTCGTTCGCGTAGATGAACCTCTGATTGACAAGTCGCACGAGCTTATGGCTCGCGCTCCCTTGATAGCCTAAGTCCGCTGTCATCCTTGCAGGCAATTCGTACTGAATGTCAAACGAGTAAGTATAGACGTAGGGCGTCGGCACGTTAGCTGGCGCGCCGTAAACCTCCACTTGCTTGGTTCCACCTTGCGTGTTGGTCGGTATTCCAGACGAGTTGAAGTTAAGGATGAGCGCCGGATTGGCCGGATAACTAAAGGGTGTGTTGTTTGCGCCGAGCGCATAGAGAATCTGACCATCTGCGAACGGCGTGGTGCCGAACTCATTGCCCGTCCCGCAGCAGATCGTGTAGCGAGCCTCGTAGGGCGGGTTGGCGCGCACGTTTGTGAAATCAACCAGCGGAATGCGGTTGTAGGCGATGCCGAAACCACCGCGCAGCACAAGTTTATTCGCGGTCTCCAAGCTCAGCAATTTGCTTGGGCTGTAAGCGAAGCCAAAGCGTGGCGCAAAGTTGTTGCGGTCGGGCGGATAGAGTTGATTAAGCCCGGTGACGATGCGCGCGCCCGTCAATTCCTGTCCCGGAGGGCCGAGCACCAGATTGCTGAGCGTGTTGCCCTTCTCGCTCAACGGCGAGAAATATTCGTAGCGCACGCCCAAGTTGAGCGTCAGGTTAGGCCGCACCTTCCAGTCATCCTGCGCGAAAGCTGCCCAGGTGTTGCTGCGGAAGTATCGTTGTGTGACGGGCGGACCACCGGTCTGCGGGTTGGCCGCGATCTGATAGAAGAGCGGCGTGTCGTTGGCGAAATTGAAGAGGCCGCCGAAAGTGTAAAGGGGACGAGCCGCGCCGACGAGATTGTTGTTGTCCTGCTCTTTGCGAATCTCGACGCCAAAGCTCAAACCCTGATTGCCCCAGACCTTTCTGAGCGTGTCACGAAACTCGAATGTGTTCTCGGCGAAGATGCCCGGCGTAGTTTCAGAATAAGGCGCGCCGAACTGAATCACTTTATTGAGAGGACCTGGCAGACCGAATGCTTCGATCTGAATTTTCGGGATGCCGAAATTGGTCGTGCTCGATGACTCAAGCTCGTTGAAGGCAAACCTGGTCGCATTAAAGCGCGCCTCGTTGAGCATGGTCGGTGATAGAGTGCGTGTGTAGGTCAGAGTCAACAGGCTATTGGCAGGAAAAGTGGTGATGTCGGCCTCGGGTCTAGCGTTCGATTCCGCCTGCGCCTGCGCCCCAAAAAAGCGCGAGCGGTAGCTGCTGATAGTAAACGTGTCCTTCTGCGTCGGGTTGAAGTCAAAGCGCAGATTGTATTGATTGCCCTTGCTCGTGGTCGGCACGGCGATCTGCGCGAATTGGATGTCAGGAATGCCGTCCAGTCCGCCTCCGGTGGAATTACTGGAGAGGATATATTGACCTCTTGCGCCCGTGGGCGAACCAATATCGAGACCGCCTGCGACCTGTTGGCAGGCCGTGCTGTTTGCGGCATATCCAGCCGTCGTGCAGGGAACGGGAATCACGCCGACGATGCGCGGGGCGATTCCTGAAGAGCCTAGAATGGTGG
>Ga0182001_10000057_pt1 | contig 27204 bp, 25 predicted proteins | sample BulsoiFelSFmetaG_FD_120485 | JGI IMG/M metagenome (GOLD analysis project Ga0182001, IMG submission 120485) | Bulk soil microbial communities from Mexico - San Felipe (SF) metaG | ecosystem: Environmental > Terrestrial > Soil > Agricultural land | place: Mexico: San Luis Potosi | collected... | reverse complement strand
CACAGAGACACAGAGAAGAAGAATTTGAAATTAAGAGAATTTGAAATCTCAAATCTGCTCTCTGAAATCTTATCTCCTAAAGCTTTCTCTGTGTCTCTGTGCCTCTGTGGCTAAAATTTTATGACTTCAAAGTTCACAATCGAAGAGCGCGTGCGATGGGGCGATGTTGATGCAGCGCGCATTATTTTCTATGGCGCTTACATACGCTTCTTTGAGTTTGCCGAAACGGAACTGTTCCGCTCGGTTGGGCTTCCTTACGGCGTGATGTTCGACGAGTTGGACGTGTGGTTGCCGCGCGCTCATCTTGAGTGCGACTTTCGCCAGGCCGCGCAGTTGGACGACCTTTTGGAAGTCTCAGTTTACGTCGGACGCATCGGCACGAAATCGCTTCGCCTGAATTTTGAAGTCCGGCGCAAAGGCGAAGATGCGTTGGTGGCCGAAGCGCACTTCGTGCTCGTCGCCGTCCGTCGGGAAACCTTCGAGACCGTCGCCGTCCCTGACGAACTCAGACAACGCCTCGCACCATACATAGTGACGAGTGACGAGTGACGAGTTGAAAATAGTCTTTTCTCGTCACTCGTCACTCGTCACTGTTTTCAATACCTCGCCCTCCTCGTCTCGGTTACAATCTGACTCGTACGCCTCGCTTGTTTATTTGACTCTTCATGGAGTGAAGCGATGATTGATGACAACAGCCTTGAGTTTGATATGTACGAGGACGCGCGGCGCAAACTCGTGGAGGTTCTTGTGAGCGAAGGGCGCGAGCGTCTCGACGCGGAAAAGATTGCGCTCTACGTCGTGCAGGGCACGCGCGAGATGCCGAAACTCATCAAGATGCTCTCGGACGCGCGCGCTCACACGCGCCCGGAAATCCTTTCCACTCTCGTGCTGGTTTTAGAGAACGCGGCTGCACTCGAAAAGGCCAGAATCATGCTGCTCGGTCTTGAAGACAAGTAGTTGGCGCGCGAGCCATTTGTCTTTAGAGCGGCTTGATGGCGCTGCGCGCCAGTTTACGTTTGAGGTCAACGTAACCCTGCTCGCCCGCGACTAATTCCGAGAGCACGCGCTTGATGCCACGATGCGCGCCAGCGAGTTCGATCATTCTTTCTGTAAAGGGCGCGCCCCAGAAATTTCCGTAGAAGCGTCGTCGCATCTCCGAAGCGCGTCTGAGTTCGCGCCCGAAATCTTCGCGCCAACGTCTTTCGTAATCGAGCGGGCGGCCTGCAAGATAACTATCAGCGAAAAGCTCTGCGCTCCGCAGAGCGTAATAGATTCCTTCGCCCGTCACGGGGTCTGCGAAACCCGCCGCATCGCCGAGCAATGCCCAGCCTGGTCCAACGGCGTGCCTTGTATCCCAAGTCTTCACGGCCAAACCCGGAATACGTGCGGCGTACCGCTCGGCCTCTCTCTCAAGATTATCTTTGATGAGCGCATCATTCTCTTTATCCTGCGCGCGCGCGCGCCAGAGATTCGCTTTTCGATTGGCGCGCTGGCGATAATATCCGACCATGAAGTTCCACAGGAGTTGGTCTAACGCTTGATAATCAAAAGCGTCTTGCGAAGTGGCTATGCCGAAGGAGATGTGGTCCACGCGTGGAAAAGCCCAGGCGTAACCAGCCCAGCCTGGAAGAAAAGCGACGACCGTCGGCGCGTCTCCTCTTTCCGGCAATGGCGCGCGATAACCGAAGGCGACTTCCATTTCGGAAGTCGCCAACGCACCCGCAAGTTTTTTGGCAATGGGGCTGTTCGCGCCATCAGCCGCAACGAGTAAGGGTGCGCTCCAGATCACGCCATCTCTGCTTTTTAGAATCCAATCTTCTGCTTCGCTGGCGCGCGCTCGAAACGAAACGCGCTCGGCGATGACATGCGTTCCTGCGCGACTAGCGCGGTCACGTAAGTAAGAATCGAAAGCCGTGCGCGAGTAGATGGCAAAAGGCTCTTTGAGTTTCAGGTGCAGACGCTTGCCCGCCGGAGAATACAACTCTATCTCGCTGACCGTCCGTCCGACAGCTTCCAAAAGATGAGGCCAGGCATTCAAAGCTTTTGAGGTCACGCCGCCGCCACAGGCTTTCGGCTCATCAGCAGGCCGCCCATCGAAGAGCGCGACGCGGACACCTCGGCGTGCAAGTTTCTCAGCAGCAAAAGAGCCGGATGGCCCTGCGCCGACAATCAAAATATCGAATTTCTTTCCTGTCATTTTCATGCACGCACGCCCACGACCTTCAACTCGCGCTCATAAAAACGTTGGGGCCTTACCTTTCAACTGCCAATCATAAATGGCAGCTTGCAAAGAGCGCAATTGCGCTCTTGCAGGGAAGACCGTTTCGTGTGGTAAAATGTGGCTCGTTCCCTCCAAGAAATTTTCGAGACGCAAAGGCCACGAGCTTTCGCACGGGTCTAGTGTCTTTGAATTCTCTTCTTTGCGCTCTTCCCCTCGCAAAGTTTACTTCGACGCTTTGGTTTTTACAGATGAGCACGGACTCTTTAGTTTTCGCAGGCGTCGCACCGCACCCGCCTATCATGGTCCCGGAAGTTGGGCATGAGGCGATTGCCGAAGTGCGCAGCTCGATAGACGCCATGCGCGAATTTACAGAACGCATCATCGAAAGCCGAGCCGAAACGGTCGTTCTCGTCTCGCCACACGCTCCCCTTGATGCTCGCGCGTTCGTTGCCTATGAGGACACACAGCTCTACGGCGACTTCGCAAACTTCCGCGCACCCCAGGCGCGTGTCGAAGCGCCGCTTGATGAAGAGATGCTCAACGCCATCTCGCAAGAGGCGGCGCGCGATGGTTTCGAGGTTGTTGGCATTCACGGTTACGATCTCGATCACGGGACAGCTGTGCCGCTCTACTTTCTGCAACGCAACGGCTGGCGCGGTCGCGTCGTCGCGCTCGGCTATAGCTTCTTGTCCAACGAAGACCATTTGCGTTTCGGCTCTTGCATCAGCCGTGCGGCCAACGCCAGCAGAAGACGTGTAGCTTTTGTTGCAAGCGGCGATTTGAGTCACAGATTGAAACCGGAAGCACCCGCAGGCTATAACCCGAACGCTCATCTCTTCGATGAAGAGGTTGTCGAAGCCATCAGAATTTGCGAGCCTGAGCGCATCGCTGAAATTGATCAGGACTTAAGAAAGATGGCTGGCGAATGCGGATACCGCTCGATGCTGATCGCCTTAGGCGTCACACAGAATCTACCTCACACGTGCGAAGTCTTAAACTACGAAGCTCCGTTCGGCGTCGGCTACCTTGTCGCACAGATAGCCCGTGAAGAAATGTCTAACGGAAGTAAGATAGATGGCCGAAGCAAAGTTGAAGCAGGCGAAACGAATGCGAAGCAACGCGATTTGAAAACGTTGACTTCGCTTGCGCGCAGCGCGGTTGAGACCTTTATTCTCGAAAAGCGCGTCATCGAGAAACCTTCTTCTTTAGAACCGATTCTTCAGCAGCGCGCCGCCTGCTTCGTCTCTATCAAGACCGACGAAGGGGACTTGCGCGGATGCATCGGCACTATCGAGCCTGCGAAGGAAACTCTGGCTGAAGAGTTGATCGCCAACGCCGTCAGTTCTGCCACACGCGACCCGCGTTTTCATCCCGTCGAGGCCAGTGAGTTGCCGCACTTACGTTACTCCGTTGACGTGTTGAGCGAGCCGGAGCCAGCGACGTTTGAGGAACTCAACCCAAAAATTTACGGAGTGATTGTCGAAGATGAGCAAGGGCTTCGGCGTGGACTATTATTGCCCGACCTTCAAGGAGTTGAGACGGCGCGCAAGCAGGTTGAGATTGCCGCGCGCAAAGCCGGTATTGCGCCCGGCCCACCTCTTAAGCTTTTCCGTTTCCGCGTCGAGCGATTTAGCGAACTCGGCGCAGATTAAAACTGTCAGAACAAGGAGTAGATAAGATGGCAAACGATAATTCGAAGCAAAGTTCTTTGGAAGACGCGAACGCTAAAACTGATTTAGCACCGGATGCAGCAAGCACCGCACAAGAAGTCAATCCTGCAAACGATGGGCGCTCGCTCGATATAGGCGAGTCCGGTCAATTCGCTCCCGGTGGTTATTACAACCAACATGGTGTGGCAGAGTCAGAGCGGTTGGATTTGGATGAGGGAACCACTGGACGTGCGACTGGTAATAAATCTTAAAGGCTTAAGCAAGCCAAGCTTTCTTGCTTAGATTGAACGCCCGGCGCGCAGTTCGTGGTGGTGGTTACGTGTTCGGTTTATTTCAAGGGGAAGCACAAGCTATGTCGAAAACAATCGTTTCCGCTTTTGAAAATCAACATGAGGCTGCGCGTCTCATTGACTCCGCCATTGCAAGCGGTTTTGATTCGCGCTTTTTCTCCGTTATCAATCCTGTGGAGAATAATAACCAGCCGACCAATTCAATGATGGGTAAGCTGCCCGGCATCCCGGCACGCCTTTACCAGAATCATCTGAGGAGCGGCGACTGCCTGTTTGTCGCGCACGTCACTGAAGACGAAGTGCCACGATTGATTAAGTTGCTACAGTCTATTGGAGGGCACGACATAGAGGCATTTGACCAAATGAATCCCGCATGAGAGGCTTTCCGGCAAAAAAATACCGCTGCATACGCGAGATGTGTGCAGCGGTTATATCCACAGGAGGAAAAGGAACTGTAGTTTATACAAATGAAGCACAGCGTGTCAAATTAACCTGCCGGAATGAGCACTGCGCTTCATCTGTATCAAAAATTAAACATCAAGATTCTTAACGTCGAGCGCATTTTCCTCAATGAAACGTCGGCGCGGCTCAACTGCGTCACCCATCAGAACCGTGAAAATCTGATCCGTCTCCACAGCATCATCCACTTTAACTTGCAAGAGGGTACGCTTCTCCGGGTTCATAGTTGTCTCCCAAAGTTGCTCCGGATTCATCTCGCCGAGACCTTTGTAACGCTGGATCATCAGGTCCTTCTTGGCCGCCGCGAGAACACGCTCCAGCAACTCCTCACGAGTCTCTATTTTCTCGCTTGAGCCGTTTTCTCCCAGCACAAAAGGCGATGCCAGACGATCTTCCAGAGACTTATAAAGTTCTACGGCTTTCTGAAATTCAACGTAACTAGCCATATTCCAGTCGAGGCAGACCTTGATGCCTGTGTCAGCTACCGTTTCGATTTCCCAGAGGCCATGCTCTTCGTCTGTGGAGAGGTCTGTTCTATATCCAGCCTCGGCCAGAACTCCCTCGATACTCGCCATGTAGTCACCATCCTGGAAGACTCCACGCAGCGTGACGCCTTCTTCACGAAGAACCCCTTCTTTCCCGGCGAAAGCATCAAGCAGTGTATCGAGCAGGCGACTATCATTACCCAATCTGCGAGCGGCCTTCTCACAATACCGCTTGAACTCAACCATCTGCTCAAGGGAACGAGCTAGATCGCGCCCTTCGATAAACGTATTATCGTTTGCGGTCTTCACTTTTATGTCGCCCGTCGCCTGCCGCATCATGTAGCGCACCATTGACCTGTCATCCTTAATATACTCTTCCTTCTTTCCGCGTTTTACCTTAAACAACGGAGGCTGGGCTATAAAGACATGGCCTTGCTCTACAAGTTCCGGCATCTGCCTGTAGAAGAAGGTCAGAAGCAGAGTCCGTATGTGAGAGCCGTCAACATCGGCATCTGTCATCAGGATAATCTTATGGTAGCGGAGCTTTCCAAGATCGAAATCATCCTTGCCGATGCCTGTTCCGAGCGCAGTAATGAGCGTTTTTATCTCTCCATGACCGAGCATTTTGTCGAACCGAGCCTTCTCCACGTTCAAGATTTTACCTTTTAACGGAAGAATCGCTTGGTTCTTACGGTCACGCCCCTGTTTGGCTGATCCACCGGCAGAATCTCCTTCTACAATGTAAATCTCGCAGAGAGCAGGGTCGCGCTCCTGGCAATCTGCAAGCTTTCCGGGAAGCATGCTGGAACCTATTGCGCCCTTGCGGACGATTTCGCGCGCCTTGCGTGCGGCTTCGCGCGCGCGCGCTGCGTCAAGAGATTTGCCGACAACCTTTCTGGCGACCGTAGGATTCTGCTCGAAGTATTCCGTCAGACGTTCGTTCAGAAACGATTCCACAGCCCCCTTCACGTCAGAGTTCAGCTTGCCTTTGGTTTGCCCCTCGAACTGAGGCTGAGGTAGTTTGACGGAAATAACCGCCACCAGACCTTCGCGCACGTCATCGCCTGAAAGCGAGCCTTTGAAGTTTTTGGCAAGGCCGGAAGATTGTGCATAGGCGTTGATCGTTCTTGTAAAGGCTGAACGAAAACCCGAAAGGTGCGTTCCGCCATCAACCGTATTGATGTTGTTGGCGAAAGAATAGACCTTTTCATCGTAGCCATCGTTGTATTGAATCGCCACCTCAATCGAGAGACTGTCGCCGTTCTTTTCAAAGTAGATAGGCTTATCGTGTAGCGTATTTTTATTTTTATTAAGATGTTTGACGAATTCGGCGATTCCGCCTCTGTAATAGAACTCGTGCGAACGCTCCGTCTCCTCGCGCTCATCCTTGATGGTGATGCGAATACCTTTGTTCAGAAACGCCTTTTCGCGAAGACGCTCCGACAACTTATCGAAGCTGAACTTGGTTTCGGTAAAGATTTCCGTATCCGGCTTGAAAGTTACTTTGGTGCCGCGCTTGCGCGTCTTGCCCGTCTGAGCGAGTTTTGAGACTGGAATGCCCCGTTCGTACTCCTGCTCGTAAGTATTGCCGTCTCGCCAAATCTCCAGCCGAAGCGTTTCGGAAAGAAAGTTGACGCAGGAGACGCCGACGCCGTGCAGACCGCCGGAAACTTTGTAGGCGTTTGAATCGAACTTGCCTCCAGCGTGAAGCTTCGTCATCACGACTTCAGCGGCGCTCTTCTTCTCCTGTTTATGATAGTCAACAGGGATGCCGCGCCCGTTATCAACAACGGTGATTGAGTCATCCAGGTGAATTGTGACTTCAACCGTATCGCAGTGACCGGCTAAGGCTTCGTCAATCGAATTATCTACAACTTCGTAAACCAGGTGATGCAAGCCGAGGTCGCCGGTTGAGCCGATGTACATGGCTGGGCGTTTTCTGACTGCATCACGTCCTTCTAAAACTGTGATTGAACCTGCATCGTATGCTGCATTCTTCTTCTTTGATAATGATGTTGGTGCTGTTGCCAAAATTTTCTCCTCTTCGTAAATCTTGCTCATAAAATTGTCTTAATCCAAAGCTAGATTTTCCGACTTACTTCTATCCAATTTCAGATGCCTTCAGAGTTGCTTTTCGCTGACGAAATCAACTCTGTTTCAGAAGCATCTGAGGCGACCGCGCCGTTATTTACTCTGTACACATTTGCCCGCTTGACGAACTCTTTAACCAGACTCTCTTTAGAGGTCGTGATGAACGTTTGGGTTCGCCCTTCGAGGTATCCGAGCAAGTAACTTATGCGCTTCCGATCCAGTTCTGCATCCACATCATCTATGAGGAAAAGTGGATACTCGTTATGCCCAGAATAATACACCGAAATTGCTGCTAAGTCAAGTATTATCAATGCGCTACGCTGTTGGCCTGAGCTTCCGTAAGCGCGCATTTCCCGCCCGTCGAAGAGTATTTCCAGGTCATCTCTGTGAGGCCCAATCAAAGAGTATCCGGCGGCAATCTCTGCTTGTAATCTCAGTTGCAAACGCTCTGCAATCAACGCCTCGTAATTGCTCAAATCGCCCTTGCCTTCGAGCGATGAAACATACCTGATGGAGATGTCTTCTCGCTCAAAAAGCCTGTGCTCCAAAGCATCGCTCAGACGCCCGACATAATCGGAACGCGCGCGGTGAATCTCAGAGCTTAAGCGTATGAGTTGCTCGTTCCAGGGAGCTATGATTTCGGATGCCTGCTCAAGGCTCATCTCCATCTCGGAAGCATCTTGCAGGAGCCTGTTCTTCTGCTTAATCACGCGATTGTAATCGGCAAGCGTCTGCACGTAAGCATGATGCAGAGAGACGACGCCGCGATCTATAAACTTGCGCCGCGCTTCCGGCATTCCGCGCACCACATCAAGTTCGTCGGCAGTGAAAGCCACGACATGCAATTGGCCCAGGTAGCGCGCAATTGACTCTCTCTTCCCGTTGACCGCGATTGATTTCGTAGAGCCTTGCAGGTTGACCTGCATCTCGCGCTGAACTTCCTGGCTCTGCGAGACACGACCGCGCACGACCGTTAAATCTTCATCGAACCGGATGGTTTCTTGCAGCTTTTGTGTGCGGAAGGATTTCGTGGTGGCGAGCAGGTAGATGGCTTCGAGCCAGTTTGTTTTCCCCTGACCGTTGTCGCCGTAGATGATATTGAGGCCATTACCCCAGAAGACTTTGCCGCTCAAATTTCTGAAATTGTGTACCTCAAGAGATTCGAGCAGCATGTGTGAGAGTTTAACATAGAGCAGACCATTATGCTGCCTTTAGCATTAAAAGACGCGATGACCGCATGATGGACAGATGTGCTGATTCTCCATGAATGCCAGAGAAATAAAGGCTCCGATTAAGCAAAATAGCAATCCGAGAATCAAGACGACATAGCCGCCCGTCGTCATCCTTCTCACAATCTGCGGAGGATAGGGCGAGCCGCACCATCTACAACGATAGGCTTGAACGGGCACATACACGATAGGCGGAGGTACAGGCATTGGCGGCTGATAGTAGCCGGGCGGTGGCTGATTTGGCTGCGCGCCGTACCAGTCGGTCGGACTCGGTTGTGTGTATGGTGGCAGTGGCGCTGTTGTTGATAAGGGATTTCCGCAGTTTTGACAGAATAGAGTGCTGGCGTAATTCGTTGCTCCGCACTGTTGGCATTGTGAGGGTGGCATTGCACTCCTCCTTTGGGAATAAAGGACGCGAGATGCTATCACGAGAGCCGGTAATTGAGAATAGCTTTATACTCTTGCTCTCGCTCAACCTTCCTTCCCTAAATCATGGAGTAAATATGCAACATGAAACCTATCCGGTCGTGACAACCTTCATCCGGCTAACAAAAATTGTTATTCCGAGAGTGAAAATCCATTTCCGACACGCGAAAACATCCATCCTCGACATGAGAATTGATATTCCCGGAGTGAAAACCTTCGTTCACAATGTGAAAGTTTCCGTTCCCTGAGTGAAAATTCTCTTCCCCAGAGTGAAAACCTCCATTCCCGACAGTGGAATTTATATCCCCAGAGTTACAATAAACATTCCCACAGTGAAAATTGATTTTCCCAGAGTGAAAACATAATTCCCTTAATGAAAACGCTCATCCGATAAGTGAAAACGTTCATCCGGCAGGTGAAAACTGATTTCCGGTGTGTGAAAACGCTCATCCGTGTGAGTTCAGTACGTAATCTTGCACATCGAGTTAGAATCTTTGAACTGAAAACGGCCTCCCTATACTGAAATAGAGAGACCGCAATCAAGCGAATAATGCTTTTCTAAACTCCTTTTTTAGAGTCAGATTCGCATAGGCATCACGACGTACTTGTAATCGTAGTCGGCCTCAGTTGCAGGGCGAAGCTGCGCCTGAGAGTTTCCGTCCTTGAACTCGAAAGCTACCTGGCCTTCTCCGACGACGTTCAGGAAGTCTTGAAGATATTGAGCGTTGAAACCTATCTCAGTTTCGTCTCCAGAATAGTCTGTGGCGACTGTTTCGCGCGCCTCTCCCTCTTCAGCATTCTGGGAAGTGATCTGGAGTTGGTTGGACACTAGATGGAAACGAATGGCATGCGAGCGATCATCTGCCATCAGAGCGACGCGGCGAATCGCCTGATTGAGCTGTGTTCCGTCGAAGATGACAGACTTGTCGCTGTTCTTCGGCATCACCATTTCCCAGTTCGGAAATTGCCCGGAAAGCATTCTGGAAATCAACAGACGCGGGCCGACTTCGAAATAGATATGGTTCTCATCTGCCCCCAGACTGATCTCGCCTTCGGCTGAGGCCGTCAGCTTGGTCAGCTCTGCCAGTGTCTTGCGTGGGATAAGAGCGTCTATCGTCTCGCCAGAGCCATTTTTTCCTAAATCCTGACGTGCGATATAGGCCATGCGGTGTCCGTCCGTTGTGACCATCTTTGCGCCCGTCTTATCGTAGATGAATTTCGCACCCGAAAGTGTGTAGCGCGATTCTTCCTGTGTGATGGCGAAAATCGTTTTGTCTATGAAGGATTTGAAAACCTCTGCTGGGAACTTAATCGGCGCGGATTTGCTCATCGGCACTTCTGGAAAATTCTCGCGCGGGAGTCCGGCAACCCTCGACCGAAAATTTTCGCACCTGACCGATACCCAGTCGTTCTCTTCCTTCTTGAAATTGACAATCGCGTCAGGGAGTAGTCTTGAGATGTCAAAAAGCTTTCGCGCTTGAACACACATAGAGCCGGGAACTTTGATCTCTTCGGCTTCCGTCTCGCAACGAATCGTCACGTCCAGATCGGTTCCGATGATGCGGATGGTACTTTCTCCGACAGACTCAATCAGGATGTTTGAGAGCGCAGGTATGGTGTTCTTTTTTTCGACGATGCCCTGGACAAAGCCAAGCTCTTTTTGAAGAGCATTCTTACTGATACTGAATTCCATTTATTAACTCCTCTGAAAATAATGATTGAATTCTACAAGTTTCAAGTCAGTAACCTAAGCGAAGCCTTTTACTATCTATACTAATTAAATACCTTGTATTTATATATAGTAGTAGTAGTAGGGCCTGTGGAAATGTGGAAAAGTCAGTTTACTGTTGACATCAAAGGAATTGTTTTCCACAAGGGCTGTGAAAATCTCTGTGGAAATCTTCGACGATCTGTGGGAATCTTTTCCCTCAAGAAAGTTTTCCACATTTCCACAGGGGGCATTTATCACATGCCTGTGGAAATGTGGAAAACTCTAAACTAAACTCTATATACAAAGAACTTAACCTAAAACAGCCTTGTGGAAAACTTTTCCCTCGAAAACGACTTAACTAGTTGCAAAGATTATCCATAAGGTCGCTGACGATCCTGTGGAAATTTTGATCCTTCAAAACCAGCGCTTCTATCTTCTCCACAGAGTGAATCACGGTCGTGTGATGCTTGCCTCCGAACTCACGACCTATCTCCGGGAAGCTATGTTTCGTGAGCCGCTTGCACAAGTACATAGCAATCTGTCTTGGAACAGCAATCTGTCTGGAATTATTCTTAGATGTCAGCTCATCAACACGAAGACGGTAATGCGCCGCGACTGTTTGTTGAATCTGTTCGATTGTAATTCCGGCGGGTCTATCGTCCTCTGCGATATTGCGAATCGCATCCTGCGCCAGCATCTTCGAGATTGGTAGTCCGCGCAAAGAGGAGATCGCAACCAAGCGCACGAGCGAGCCTTCAAGCTCACGTATATTACTCTTCACCTTGCTGGCAATAAAGAAGGCTACATCATCAGGGAGTGAGACCCCATCAAGATCGGCTTTGCGCTTAAGAATCGCCACCTTTGTTTCCAGATCAGGCGGCTCCATATCTGCTATCAGTCCCCACTCGAATCTGGAGTGTAATCTTTCTTCCAGCGTTGGAATCTCGCGAGGCGGGCAATCGGACGAGATTACGATCTGCTTTTGACCATCATAGAGGGCATTGAACGTATGGAAGAACTCTTCCTGAGTTCTCTCTTTGCCAGCCATGAATTGAATATCGTCCATCAGAAGGACATCTATCGAACGATATTTCTCGCGGAAGGTCTGCGCTTTATCGTAACGAATTGCATTAATCAATTCGTTCATAAACTTCTCTGCCGAAATGTATGAGAGTCGTAAATGGCGATTACGAGCCTTTATCTCGTGACCCGCTGCATGCATCAGGTGAGTTTTACCAAGCCCCACACCGCCATAGATATAAAGCGGGTTATAAGTTTTTCCAGGAGCTTCTGCTATCGCTTGCGACGCAGCATGCGCGAACTGGTTGCATGAACCAACAACAAAGGTTTGAAAGGTATATTTAGGATTCAAAGATAGTTCTATCGGCTCTATATCTACAAAGGTGGTTGCGCCAGGCGTCAGGCCATCTGATTCAGCCGCTTCAAGCAGAGTGAATAAACTTGAGCTTTTAGCTTTACCGTTTTTTTTGGCGTTTTCAGAGATGTTATAGCTGTCCGGCTCTTTTTCGTCTTCAGTAATCTCTTGAGAAATAGTGTTTGGCTCATCATCTACCAGCCAATCAACATGGTATTCGGCAAGATTCAATTCCTCCAGAGATTCACCTAAAACATCTGAATAGTTGGAACTGACCCAGTCTTTAATTACTTGATTGGGTGCACGCAGATGCAGAATCTGCTCCGAGTTATCACATCCGTCGAACCTAATTGGGCGAAACCAGGTCTCGAAACTCTGACGGTTGAGCCGCTTTTCGACTGCGTGAAGAATATCGCTCCAGAGCCTGTTTTCAATTACTGTACTCATAGGTCACCTTTTCTCATCTCCTTAAATAAACGGAGATAAAAGTTGCAATAAAAAGATACAGTTAATCTTTCTGCATGTTTCAAGCTATTCTTTGAGAAACGCTGCGGAAGATGTTGTAACCGCACCCGTTTGGTCTTTTTTCAGTCGAAAATTGAAAGTTTTCCACAGGGTTTTCCACAACCTTGTGGAAAACTTCTGATACTTAAAGTAACTCTTTAAGTATTTGTTTTTCAAGTACTTACAAGCTCTACCTGCTTGAGAAACGGGGCGGAGACTAACACAATATGAGTTTGGAAGCAAGAGAAATCCACAGGCAATTTAGAAATTTTTTTCGGGTAGAAAATTTCGCTGAGTATTGGGGAGTTTGCTTATAAAAATCAAGCGAAGGGCCGATAATAGTACAGTTTATGTTAACTCTTGTTAAAAGCCAAGTAAGCCACAAGTGCGAGAATTATATAGGTAATCTCCGATGGTTTTCTAAGCTAAAGCTGACCGTTCAGATTTAATTAATCAGACATTTCGGGTAACTTTTCTCTCCCTTTCTTGACATAATGAGCGCAGATGGTTAGTCTTACACTTTTCGCTTGAGTGGAGAATAGTTATCTATGTCTAAACGTACATTTCAACCTAACAATCGCCGTAGAGCCAAAACACATGGTTTTCGCGCGCGCATGGCAAGTAAAAATGGCCGTCTTGTTCTAAAAAGACGCCGTGCCAAAGGTCGTAAGCGTCTAACCCCATCGCATTATTAACGTAGGTCCTGTATTTGACTGGCACAGCACATCTACGTTCCCCTAGCGAATTTCGCAGGGTTTATACCTCTGGTAGTCGCTACGGAGGCCATTTGATGACGGCTTTCGTGCAACCCAACGGCTTAAAGCATCATAGGTTTGGGATCACAGCCTCTCGTAAGGCGATTGGTAATGCTGTTGAGCGTAATCGTTCTAAGCGCCTACTTCGTGAGTCGTTTCGCTTGAACCAGACAGCTTTAGATAACCTCAAGGGAAAATATGATTGGGTTCTTAACGCAAGACGCTCTCTTTTGAAAGTGAATGCAGGAACTTCGCTCGAAGAGTTCAAGGCTATAATCGCCCTTGTTGCGAAAGACGAGCGAAGAGACCCGCTAAAAGAGGATAGTTAAAGTGAGAAGAGTTCTGATCTCACTCTTGAATCTTTACAAGGTTACTGTTTCCCCTTTGCTTCCGCCTTCTTGCCGTTTCGTTCCAACATGTTCGGAATATGCTCGTGAGGCAATAGAGCGGTATGGCGCTTTGCGTGGAATGTGGATGGGGTTGCGTCGTCTTTTGCGTTGTCATCCATTCCATCCAGGTGGATATGACCCAGTTAAATAAAATTGGTACAATTCGCTCATATAATTCGTACTGGAAATTTAATGGATCTATATCTGACATCAAAGTCATAATTAATGGATAAACAACGTTTCGTTCTTGCAATAGCTCTTTCGGCGGCCATCCTTTTAGGGTGGACCTTAATCTTTAAACCTCCTACGCCGCAAAATAATGCCAACACTAATGCCAATGCTAATACCTCTGTGCCACAGCAAGGCGGTACGCCAGCTTCTTCGCCGCAAACAGTAGCGACCGATTCACAGACAGCAACGCAACAGCCTGTAAGGCCAGGTTGCGACCTTGGCGAAGCTACAGTTCCGGTTACGACTCCCCTCTATCAGGTTAAATTAGATAAGTGCGGCGGCGTAGTGACTAGTTGGATAATTAGCAAGAACAAAGAGAACAGCAACGCGCTTTATTCCGTCAAAGGCAATAAGGAACCACTGGAACTTGTTTGGCAGGGAGATGAAGTCAATAAGCGAACTTCGTTTGATGCGCCGTTACGCCTTGCGACCGGAGATGGAAATGTTGATTCGATACTTGCAAGCAGCAAATATCAGATCAATCAACTGCCGGAGAGCAAAAGCGGCGAGCAGACCTTTGAGATTACCTTGACGAATGATTCGCCAAGGCTCCTCGTGAGAAAGATCATCACCTTTCATCCTGATCAGTATAGCGCTGATATCAAAATCAATTTTGAGCGGGATGAAAAACCAAGCCCAGCTAAACTCTTGCTCGGTCCAAGCATCGGTGATCAGGGAATACAGCGTTACACCTTCTATTCGATTCAACCGGAAGGAGTCGCTGCTGTTGGCGATAGTGTCGGACGTCATAACGCTATATCAATCAATCAAAAAAGTTCTGATAAAGAGATTGTAGGTGGATTAGTTGATTGGGCTGCGGTTGGCGACACCTACTTTACGATGGCCGCAGTGCCTTCACAAAAACAAGATGGTCTCGAATATCATACGAAGATGATCGAGCATCCTGTCGCCTCTACTAATGGACAGCAGGCTAAAGAGCCTAGATATTTAATTACCGCTTATGTTCCAATCCCGACGGACGGTTCTTTAAATCGTTTGTATGTTGGACCAAAAGATCATTATCTTTTGAGTGAAGCAAGCACGACAATTGGTCAGGCAGTTGCTCGTCAAATTGATTTAGAAGGCATGATTGATTATGGCTGGTTAAGCTGGATGTCACGCCCTCTGGCAGTTCCGATTCTTGCTTCAATTAAATTTCTGTACAAAGTTACCGGAAGCTATGGTGTCGCGATCATTCTCTTCACCATAGTGATTTATTCCCTCTTCTTCCCTCTTAAATGGCGCTCGTCGAAAGCTATGAAGAGGGCGCAAAAGCTCGCTCCGCGCATGAAGGAGATTCAAGAAAAGATTAAGGGGATGAAGAAGACCGATCCGCGACTTAAAGAGTTGCAGATGGAGCAGATGCGTTTGATGAAGGAGGGCAATCCGCTAGGTGGCTGTTTGCCTCTGCTGATTCAAATGCCGTTTCTCTTTGCACTTTATCGCGCGATCACTATCTCTATTGATTTTCGTCAAGCATCGTTTCTTTGGATTCCTGATTTATCAGCGGCAGAGCCAACACCGATTCATATTCTTCCGCTCTTGATGGCTGGCTCGATGATGGTCTTGCAACTAATCACACCTGCTCCATCGGCAGACCCAACACAGCGAAAAATGATGGCGATTGGTATGCCTCTCTTGATGCTCTGGATGTTGTGGAGCGCCCCAGCCGGACTGCTTGTTTACTGGTTAGTTGGAAACATCGTCGGCTTTGGTCAACAGTTTCTCATTAACCGTTTGACGAAAACTGAAGATGATCAGCAACCGCCATCTGGTAAGAAAGCTGAGGCGCGCTCAACGAAAAAACTGAATGCGCGAGTTTCGCAAGCATAAGGACTAGACAGAGAAATAGTTTTCGCTAACGTCGCTTTTTAATTTATGAGTGAGACATGTATTCAAGCTCAAGATTTTCTTAACGCCATCTTATCCGGCGCTGGTTTCGATCTACGAGCGAGTGAGGAAAAACAGCAAAGCGGTTGTCTTCTGGATATTGATGGTAATGATGCCTCTCTTCTCTTAAATGAATCTGGCGAGCTTTTAGAAGCTCTACAGCATTTACTTAATCAGGCTTTCGGTCGGTCGCTCTCTAAAGATGAGCGAATTATCTGTGATGTGCAGGGCTTTCGTTCAACCCGTGAAGCAGAGCTGCGCGCCATGGCGCGTCATGCTGCCGAGCGAGTCCGGTCATCAGGAATTGCCTTTACGTTTGGCCCAATGAACGCCAACGAGCGTCGTGTAATTCATCTTGCGCTCTCGACAGATAATGATTTACATACGGAATCAATCGGCGAGGGTTTTAATCGTCGGTTGAAAGTAAGCTTAAAGACTTCCCCCTAAGTTAATTCTTATTTGGATCGCGGAGTTTCATCACCGCTGTCCCTTCCCTACGAGTGTCCAGCCAAGACACAATCGCTGCTTTATCAACGCCGCCCGGACGAAGCGGTATCGGCATTGTGCGTTTGAGTGGTACGCGCTCTCTCGAAGTTACTCAGTCTCTGGTCCAGGATAAAAACTTTACGCCTGAACCTAACCATGCAGTTCTGCGAAAGATTTATGATCCTTCTAGCCATGAAGTTCTAGATCATGTGCTGATAACCTATTTCAAATCCCCTCGCTCTTTCACCGGCGAAGACATTATAGAGTTTAGTTGTCATGGCTCACCTGTTCTCCTGCGGTCTCTCATTGATATTGTTTTGAAGTTTGATATACGTCTGGCTGGACCAGGGGAATTCACGCTTCGAGCACTTGCTAATGGGCGGTTAAATTTAGTTCAAGCAGAAGCAATTCGCGATCTTATCAACGCGCAAACGAGAGCCGCCGCACAACAGGCCACACGCCAATTGGAAGGCGAAATGTCCGCACTTCTACAACCCGCCAAGAATTCTCTCCTAAATATAATTGTTCCTTTGGAATCGTCGCTTGAGTTCGTTGAAGATGATTTACCGGAAATAGCCTTTAGAGAGATAAAAACGGACCTCTTGAATCTTATCAATCAAGTAACAAGACTATCATCTACTTTCGGTGCCGGACGATTGCTCAGGGAAGGACTAAAAGTAACTCTGGCGGGGCGACCGAATGTTGGTAAGTCCAGTCTTTTCAATAGTTTAATTGAGTCAGATAGGGCTATTGTGACAGATATTCCGGGCACCACGCGCGATAGTTTGAGCGAAACAGTAAGCCTTGATGGAATTCCGGTTTTGCTCACAGATACCGCTGGCCTGCGCGTTTCTGAAGATATAATTGAAAGTTTGGGAGTCGAACGCACCAGGCGTATTATTGTTGATGCTGATCTGGTCGTTGTTGTTATTGATGGCTCACAACTGCTGATGCCGGAAGATCGAGAGATTCTGATTAATATTGCTGATAGTCCACATATCATAGCAATAAATAAGTGTGACCTATTATCGTTTAAGCAGAATGAGTTAGATTTGAGAGATGAGAAAGCGACTGCGATAGTTAACGTCTCAGCAAAAACCAGAGAGGGGCTTGATTCATTACGAACGGCAATCTTGGAACCTTATGCAGCGTATGATACAAGTTACACAGGGTTATTTATAACGAATGCGCGCCATTTTGATTTACTGCAAAGGGCGGCAACATCTCTGCGCGCTTCATTAAATCTACTTGAGGAAAGGGCGAGCGAAGAGCTTGTTCTAGTCGGTCTTTACGATGCGTTACGTTTTCTTGGGGAGATAACGGGTGAAACAACGCCTGATGATGTTTTATCGCAAATTTTTGCGACTTTCTGTATAGGTAAGTGACTATGAGTTTTGATGAAGCTTTCGATGTAGTCGTAATTGGTGCTGGTCATGCGGGTTGTGAAGCGGCAGCGGCAGCAGCACGTTTAGGCGCTCAGACTGCTCTGGTGACTCTGAATTTGGATTTAATTGGGCAGATGTCCTGTAATCCGGCTATAGGCGGTATAGCTAAGGGTCATCTTGTGCGCGAAATAGATGCTTTGGGCGGAATTATGGGACGCATAATTGATCGTACGGGAATTCAATTTAGGCTCTTAAATCGCTCTCGAGGACCCGCTGTTCAATCGCCACGAGCGCAGGCTGATCGTGCTTTATACCGTTTTGAGATGCGACGTACACTTGAAGCAATACCAAACTTACATTTGCGTCAGGGCTTGGTTGTTGATCTTATTGTTCGGGAAGGTAAGATTTACAGTATTGAACTGCAAGACACACGCCGCTTACATGCTAAATCTGTTGTAGTTGCTACGGGAACGTTTCTGAATGGCTTAATTCATACAGGGCGTCGCTCCTATACATCTGGGCGTGCAGGAGAACCCGCATCAATTGAACTTGCACAGAGTTTAAAAAAACTAGGTTTTCCCATTGGAAGATTGAAAACGGGTACTCCGCCACGTCTTGATGGTCGAACAATAGATTGGGATGCCTTCGAGCCTCAACAAGCTGATGATAACCCTGTTCCTTTTTCATTTGCCACAGATCAAATAGAGCAACCGCAGATAACCTGTTATATCGGCTATACTACCGACGCTGTTCATAACACGATACGCCAAAACATTCATGAATCTCCACTTTACTCTGGAAAAATCAAAGGAATAGGTCCTCGTTACTGCCCATCTATAGAAGATAAAGTTGTAAAGTTTGCTGATAAGGATCGTCATCAACTTTTTTTAGAGCCGGAAGGGCATAATACTAATGAAATTTACCTAAATGGCTTCTCTACTTCCTTGCCAGCAAACCTTCAGCAAGAATTAGTTCGGATGATCCCCGGCTTAGAGCAAGCAGAGATTATTCGTCCTGGATATGCTATTGAATATGACTTTGTTGATCCTCGCGAGCTTACGCCTCAACTAGAGACAGTTCGTATAAAGGGTCTATTTCATGCAGGGCAGATAAATGGCACGACAGGCTACGAAGAGGCTGGATGTCAAGGACTTATTGCTGGTATCAATGCTGCTCTTTTAGCTCAGGGACGTGCAGGACTGCTTCTTAACCGAGAGGAATCCTATATAGGCGTTTTAATTGACGATCTTATCAAACAAGGAGTAGATGAGCCTTATCGGATTTTCACTTCCCGTGCAGAATTTCGGTTAGCACTGCGACACGACAATGCAGATGCCCGGTTGTCCCCGTACGGTCGTAAAATCGGTCTTATAGGTAATTCTGATTGGGAACGCTTTAACTTAAAACAAGATCGTCTAGCGCGTTTAAGAGCTGCTATGGAATCTACAAAACTCAAAAAATCAGACCCAGCATACTTGTCTTTAAGTCAAACCCTTGGTCAAGACCTCGGCGATTCAATCACTTTGGCTCAGCTTGCTAACCGACCGAAAGTAAATCCAGATTTAATTCGGCAACTTCTACCCTCTGCAATTAATTCTCTATGTTCTACCAAAGATGTAGAAACTGTGACAGCAGACCTCCTTTACAATGGATATATTGCTGCTCAGCGAGCTACATTTGATCGCCTATATCAACACGATGACCTCCATGTTTCAGATAATTTTGATTTCAGAAAGGTCAGTGGCCTGTCAAATGAAATGATTGATCGCTTAGAACGAGCGCGCCCACGGACTTTTGGTCAAATTCGTCGCACCCCAGGCTTAACTCCTGCTGCACTTTCTACGCTGCTTATCCAATTAACAACTAAACGGGCTGCCTAAATAGAAATGTTTCACGTATCCCATCCTCTCGGGATACGTGAAACATCATTAACCTCATCTCGCTATAAAGATGTGGCAAGTTGTTATGTCTTATGTTAATTTACGCCCAAGAAGAAAGCGTTCTGAATATAATGGCAAAAATTGTCGCAGTAGCAAATCAAAAGGGCGGGGTTGGTAAGACAACTACAGCAGTTAATCTTGCTGCTGCTCTGGCTGTTGCGGAAATGCGAGTTCTTTTAGTAGACGCTGATCCACAAGCAAATGCTACTTCTGGAGCAGGTGTCCCACGTGGGAGTTTTCGTCGTAGTCTCTATCACGCGCTAGTTCTAGATGAACCTCCCCAAAATATAGTTAAGCCAACAGAACTTCCCTCTCTAAGAATTTTACCTGCTGATAAGAATCTCACGGGAGCAGAAGTTGAGCTGGTGGATCTTGAGAACCGCGAATATAAATTGAGAGAAATCCTAAAAGATGTTGAAAATGATTACGACTTCATAATCATAGATTGTCCGCCATCTTTAGGTCTCTTAACCTTGAACGCGCTGACGGCAGCAACTTCTTTACTAGTCCCAATCCAATGTGAGTATTTTGCTCTTGAGGGAGTAACAGAGCTGTTTGATACGTTGGCACGCATTAGACGTGTTTTAAATCCAGGACTCACAATAGAAGGATTGCTGCTAACGATGTATGATGAAAGGACCAACCTTTCTGCGGCAGTAGCTGCGGATTTGCGCGATTTTTACGGTGGTCAAGTTTTTGAAACAGTTATCCCAAGAAATGTAAGATTAGCGGAAGCCCCCAGTTATGGTAAACCTATAATTCTTTATGATATACGTTCGAGAGGCGCTGAGAGTTACCTTCAACTTGCAAAGGAGATAATGGCACATGACAAGAAGAGTACTCGGGCGGGGCTTGAGCGCGCTGCTGTCGGATTCACCAGCAACGACAGTTAGTGAAGATTTTCTCGAAATTGATATAGATCTAATCGAGCCTAGTTTAGCTCAACCGAGGACCCATTTTGACGAAGGGAGATTGGAAGAGCTTGCTCAATCAATCCGATCAAATGGTGTTGTCCAACCAATTCTTGTCCGTAGACATGGCGCACGCTATCAACTTGTAGCTGGAGAACGAAGATGGCGAGCTGCACAGCGAGCCGGGTTGCAACAAATTCCAGCTATTATCAGGGAGATTCCTGATGACAAGTTGCTGGAATTAGCTCTGATAGAGAACATACAGCGCCAGGAGTTGAACGCAATTGAAGAGGCGCACGCTTATAAGAGATTAATTGAAACCTTAGGGCTAACTCAAGAAGTAGTGGCTCAGCGTGTCGGACGAGATAGGTCTTTTATTACCAACTATTTACGGCTGTTACGGTTGCCGGAGGACATACAGCAACTGTTAGGTGAAGAAAAATTAACCACAGGGCATGCACGCGCTCTTCTCGGAATTGATGATGAAAATATACAGCGCAAGGTTGCGCGAAATATAATTGAACAATCTTTATCAGTAAGGGAAACAGAACGCGCTATTAAAAGAATTATCTCTGGAGTTGCCCCGTCTCAAGCGACACAACCTTCACCAAAAAGGGACGACCCAAATATACGAGCTGCGGAAACTAAGTTAAGAAGACGCTTTGGTACACAAATCCGCGTGATCCCAAGCCAGACTGGGACAGGAGGCAAGATCGAAATGGAATATTACAGTGATGATGATCTTGACCGTCTATATCAACTACTATCTGGCGGGCCAGAACTTACTCACTAAATTTCCATTCAAAAATTGATTCTACAAAGTAACTGAAGAAAAGAGGGACTTATTTGTTAAAAGACTTCATAAGCCCAGAATCTTTCTTCTAATCTTAGTACTTTGTAAAAAGGAAAATCGAACCCTTTTTAGCTAAAAATGAAAAAAAGATTGACTGAAATGGTCTCATGCGCTGGTTGAGTGGCAAAGCTATCGCCCAGCGATTTGGCTCAAGTCTTGAGCCGATTACCACCACAACCTTCAAATGAAAATGTATTGGTCGGTTATGAACTGGCTGATGATGCAGGTGTGTTTCGTTTACACGAAGATGTTGCCTTAGTGCAAACCGTTGATTTCTTTACACCTATTGCAGATGATCCTTATATCTATGGCCAAGTAGCGGCTATAAATTCACTGAACGATATTTACGCTATGGGGGCACTGCCCATCACAGCACTCTCTATCGTATGCTATCCACAAAAAGAAGACATGACTGTTCTTGGAGAAATTTTACGTGGTGGGCAAGCGGCCATGAACGAGGCAAATGTTATTATCCTCGGAGGGCATTCAATTGACGATGTAGAAATTAAAATAGGATATTCTGTAACAGGAATAATTGATCCATCGAAGATTATAACTAATGCTCAAGCGAAGCCTGGGGATTCTCTAATTCTAACGAAGCCGATTGGAACGGGAGCGATAAGCACCGGCATTAAAAAGGGGCTTGCAAGTGAGAGAGCTGTGGAAGCATCAATAAGAGTAATGACTACGTCTGCTGCTTTTGCATCCAGAGAAATGCAAAAGGCAGGCGCAAATGCTTGCACTGATATTACGGGTTTTGGATTGCTTGGACATGCCTTTGAGATGGCGCGTGCCAGCGAAGTTAGTTTCGTAATTGAATCTTCCCGTGTACCTTTATTACCAAGTGTTTTAGATTTAATTGGGCAGGGAATGTTGACGCGGGGTGATAAGAACAACAGGGTATATGTTGGCGATACAGTCAGGATTGAAAACTATATTTCGCGTGAGATGCAGAGTGCTCTTTTCGATCCGCAAACAGCAGGCGGACTTCTCATAAGCATTGATAGCTCGAAGGCCGAAGGTTTGGTTAAGAGGATTGATGGCGCGGTGATTATTGGTAGCGTCCAAGCTAAAACGGATTATTTGATTCACGTAATATAACTGCCTGAAAACAAGAGAACTTAAAAAGCAGCGCCTGGGGACCTTGCCTTGACTGCTTGTGAAATTGCGTGCTAGACTCGCAAGCTTTTGACAAGCAGAAATTTCTTAATAATTAGAACTAGCGACCCAAACAATATTACTCACTCGTTTAGGGCTTAATAGAGCACTATGATTTCTCTAGCCTTCGCCGAAAACTCCATCCAGCTAGTGCCCGATGGCACGCTAATCCTTCATGTTGTGATTATTCTAGTGATGGTATTTGTTCTTAATGCCACACTCTTTAAGCCGATTAATCGCATTCTCGAAGAACGAGAGAAACGCACGCGCGGACGTTCCACTGAAGCTCAAGACATCTTGCATCGTGTCGAGCAAAAAATATCTCACTACGAGCACTCTTTGCGCGAAGCGCGCGCCGAAGGTTATCGCTTAATGGAGAAACAGCGCACTGAGGCCATGAGCGAGCGACAAGCAAAGTTGAATGTTGTGCGCGAAGAGATGAATCAATTAATCGCAGAACAGAAAAATATTATCAGAGCACAGATGGAAGAGGCTCGCACGACGCTGGCGTCTGATTCAAGACGTATCGCAGCCGAGATCGGCGCTCAAATATTGCAACGTCCGATTAGCGATGGTGTTGTCACAAACGTTAATTTGAGCGCGTAATATTTATGCTTACTTCTCTGACAGCAAACATTATTTTCTTGGCCGAAGGGGAGAGCGCGCCCTGGTGGAATATCCCCAGCTTCGAAGTTTGGAGATGGCTCAATCTCTTAATTTTCGTTCTTCTCTTCATCTACATCTTACGTCGTCCGGTCAGCGAGGCCATGCGCGCACGGCGCGAAGGTATTCGCCGCGATTTGATGCGTGCGCAGGAAGAGCGCAACGCGGCGATGGCAAAATTGGAAGAGGTTGAGGCGCGTCTGGCGCGTCTTGATTCGGAAGTCGCGAGCGTGCGCGAGCAGTCGGAAAGGGAAGCGGCTGAAGAACGTGAGCGCATCAGGCGATCAACGGAAGAAGAGGCGCGTAAACTGCGCGAGCAGGCGCAACGCGAGATTGAGAGCACGGGCAAGGCTGCACGGCAAGAGTTGCGCGAGTTTGCGGCAGAGCAGAGCGTGCGCTTGGCAGAAGAGATGATTCATCGTGACATCAAGCCGGAAGATGATGCGCGCCTTGTCAGTCTCCGTGTCGAAGAGTTGGGAGGAGTCAGGCATTGAGCGTGCAAACGGTGGCGCGACGTTATGCGACGGCGCTGGCAGATGTCGTCGTCGCGCGAGGCGAAGCGCAGGAAGTTAAAGAGGAGTTGGCCGACTGGGCCGAGATGTTGCAGTCGAACGAGCAACTACACGAAGTCTTTCGCAATCCGACAATCCCCTACGAACAGAAGAGAAAAGTCCTGAGCGCGTTGATTGCGCGTTCGAATGTTCGATCCATTACGGCAAACTTTCTACAAGTCCTCTTGCAGAATCAGCGTCTCGCGGAGTTGGATGAAGTCAACAAACGGTTCGCGCAAGTTCTAGATGAGCGTTCGGGAGTTGTTTCGGCAGAGGTGACTACGGCGCGCGCCGTTCCCCAAGCAGCACAGGATGCTCTGAAAGCGAAACTGACAGCGTTGACGGGAAAGAATGTTCGCCTAAGCTTTACGACCGACGAGGAGATTATCGGCGGAATTGTGACGCGCATCGGCTCGACCATCTACGATGGCTCCGTGCGCAATCAATTGCTACAAGTGAAAGAGAGAATGACTGGGAAAGGATAAATGGGAAGTATGAATGCGGAATGATGAATAATGAATCAAAGGCAATGACTTTCAGTTCATCATTCATACTTTATCATTGACTTATTATGGAACCGATTAAAGCCAACGAGATTAATGAAATTATTCGTCAGCAGATCGAGAATTTTCAGTCGGGCGTAACCGTCACAGAGGTCGGCACTGTGATTAAGGTCGGCGATGGCATCGCAGAGATTCACGGGCTGGAAAAAGTGATGGCGGGCGAGTTACTCGAATTTCCGCACGAGGTGCGCGGCCTTGCTTTGAATCTTGAAGAAGACAAAGTCGGCGCGGTGCTCTTCGGCGAGTTTCAGGCTGTGATGGAAGGCGACTTGGTCAAGCGCACCGGACGCATCATGCAAGTTCCTGTGGGCGATGCGATGATCGGTCGCGTGGTGAGCGCGCTCGGTCTTCCGATTGATGAACGCGGGCCGATCATGACGGATACTTTCAATCCGGTCGAGCGCATCGCGCCCGGCATCATTGATCGCCAGCCTGTGAAAGAGCCTTTGCAGACGGGTCTCAAGGCGATTGACTCAATGGTTCCAATCGGTCGCGGTCAGCGTGAATTGATTATCGGAGACAGGCAGACGGGCAAGACGGCGGTCGCGATTGATACGATCATCAATCAAAAAGGGAAGGATGTCATCTGTATTTACGTTGCCATCGGACAGAAGGCTTCGACGGTCGCACAGGTAGTTAAGACCTTAACTGATTTCGGCGCGATGGACTATACGATTGTCGTTAAAGCGACGGCATCCGATCCTGCGGCGATGCAGTTCCTGGCCCCTTACACTGGCGCAGCCATCGGCGAATACTTCCGCGACAATGGTCGCCACGCCGTGACCATCTACGATGATCTTTCCAAGCAGGCCGCAGCCTACCGCGAAATCTCGCTCCTGCTTCGCCGTCCGCCGGGACGCGAAGCCTATCCGGGCGATGTCTTCTATCTGCACTCGCGCCTGCTTGAGCGCGCGGCGAAGTTGTCGGACGCGAAAGGCGGCGGAAGCTTGACGAGTCTGCCGATTATCGAGACACAAGCGGGAGACATCTCTGCTTACATTCCGACGAACGTCATCTCGATTACCGACGGGCAAATCTTTTTGGAATCGGACCTCTTCAACGCAGGCATTCGTCCGGCCATCAACGTCGGCAACTCAGTCTCGCGTGTTGGCGGCTCTGCACAGGTCAAGGCTATGCGACAGATTTCTGGAACGCTGCGGGTTGAGTTGGCGCAGTTCCGCGAGCTTCAAGCCTTTGCACAGTTCGGCTCAGACCTTGATAAAGCGACGCAGGCGCAGATTGCGCGTGGTCAGCGCCTTGTCGAAATTTTGAAGCAGCCGCAGTACCAGCCGATGGATGTTGAGAAGCAGGTGTTAATTATCTGGGCTGCGAGCAATGGTTTTGTTGACGATGTGCCAGTTGAGAACGTGCGCCGCTTTGAGGCTGAACTCCTGCGCTTTGCAGAAAACTCGCATCCAGGCTTGTTGCAAGCGATACGCGAGAAGAAAGCGATCACGGACGAAATCAAGGCCGATCTTCAACAGGCTCTCAAAGATTTCAAGGATCGTTGGAACGAAGAGACGAACGTCGCCACGAGAGCTGCGACCACCGTTGCAGCACAAACCTCCGCTGCGCAAACAGCCGCCGGAGCATGAAAAGCAGTGACGAGTGACAAGTGACGAGTGACAAGCCAAGCGCTTTAACTCATCACTTGTCACTCGTCACTCGTCACTGTTTTATATGCCGAATCTTTTAGACATACGACGCCGCATCAAGTCGGTAAAGAACACGCAGCAGATCACGAAGGCTATGAAGATGTTGTCTGCCGCCAAATTGAAGCGCGCGCAGGACACTGTCGTCGCGGCGCGCCCCTTTGCCAACAAGATGATGGCTGTGCTTGGCGATCTAGCTTCACGAACTGATGAGGACTTCAGCCATCCGCTTCTTGATGCGCGCGGTGATGAGCGTTATTTGATTGTCTTGATTACTGCGGACAAGGGTCTAGCCGGAGCATTCAATACGAATCTGATTAAAGCGGCGCAGGCTTTCTTGCGCGAGCACGAAGGCAAGACAATCGAGATGTTGCCCGTCGGGCGCAAAGGCCGCGACTTCTTCCGCCGTCGCCATGTGCCGTTCGTTGACGAGTACGTTGGATTAACCGGCAAAGGTCGTATCGAGTATGGGGAAGCCGTGGAGATTGCGCGCAACGTCATCAATCGCTTCACGGAAGATAAAGAATTAGACAAGGTCTTTCTCATCTACAATGAATTCAAAACAGTCCTTCAACAGCGCGTCGTGATAGAGCAATTGCTTCCGGTCGCGCGCGCAACTGACGCGACGGAAACTGCTGCTGCGGATGCGCCGCAGAAACCTGTGGATTTGACTGAATACATTTACGAGCAACCGCCCGCAGAAATTTTCAGTCGTCTGCTGCCGCGCCTCGTCGAGACGCAAATCTTTCGCGCGCTTCTTGAGTCCATAGCTTCCGAGCACGGCGCGCGCATGACCGCGATGGATTCTGCTTCAAAGAACGCTGGCGAACTGATTGGCTCGCTCACGCTCAACATGAACCGCATCCGCCAGGCGGCGATCACGAATGAGATTATCGAAGTCGTTTCTGGGGCGGCAGCATTGTAAAGATTAGAGTAAGTTTTTCGTGAGGGTTGAAGGCAGGCTTATCAAGAACACAAGCACTTTCTGAGACCAGTTGTTTGTTCAGAAGATATTTTCTGGCTTACGGAATTGAAGGACTATTGTCCAGAGATTGTCGGTCAACTTCTATCTCTGCTTAATAGCTTCTAAGAGGCTGTTTGGACAGAAAGGAAGGCCGCCGCGCTCACCTCGCAGATAACGCGGCGGCCGTGGCGGCACAGTCAACGACCTCCATGCGCCAACCGTGCCGATAGAGATGCGTGTTCCCACCCGTCCACGCATCTCGTGAGGATCGCGGAAGTAAACTTTTGCGCCTGAGGCGCTTGTTATCTACAGACTTTGACTTGATGCTATCGCTCTCTTCTCAGAGAGCGAT
>Ga0182001_10000056_pt1 | contig 27373 bp, 29 predicted proteins | sample BulsoiFelSFmetaG_FD_120485 | JGI IMG/M metagenome (GOLD analysis project Ga0182001, IMG submission 120485) | Bulk soil microbial communities from Mexico - San Felipe (SF) metaG | ecosystem: Environmental > Terrestrial > Soil > Agricultural land | place: Mexico: San Luis Potosi | collected... | reverse complement strand
GGCAAGACGACCATCTTCAATTTGTTGACGGGCGTCTATGAGCCGACCGAAGGCGAAATCTATTTTCAAGGCAAGCGTATTGACGGGTTGCGCCCGCACCAGATTGCGCGGCGCGGGGTCTCGCGCACCTTTCAGAACATACGCCTCTTTCCAGGGATGACCGTTCTGGAAAATGTCCTGACGGCCTGCCACATTCATTCGCGGCAAACGCTCACGGACGCAATCTTCCGCTCGCCCCGCTTCACGCGCGACGAGCGCGAGCAGCGCGAGTTTTGTCTTGAGCTTTTAAGAATCTTCGACCTGGAGCGTTACCAGAACGAAGGCGGGACGAGCCTGCCTTACGGCAATCAGCGCAGGCTTGAGATCGTGCGCGCTCTCGCCACGCGACCGAAGCTTCTCTTGTTGGACGAGCCTGCTGCCGGAATGAATCCGTCCGAGCAGGAAGACCTGATCGAGTTGATTCGCCAGATACGCGACCGCTTTGGCCTGACCATCCTGCTTGTCGAGCACAACATGAAAGTCGTCATGGGCATCTGCGAGCGCATACAGGTCGTTGACTACGGCAAGTCAATCGCTTTAGGCTTGCCCGAAGAGATTAGAAACAATCCGAAAGTGATCGAAGCCTATTTAGGGGACTGAAAACAATTATGAATTTTGAGTTTTGAATTTTGAATTGAAAGCAGCTTCTCTTAATTCAAAATTCAAAACTCAAAATTCAAAACTGCTTAAATGCTTACCATCGAAAACATCTCGGTTAATTACGGCGCGATTGAGGCATTGACGGGAATCTCGATGCGCGTGGAGAAGGGCGAGGTCGTCACTCTCATAGGCGCAAACGGCGCTGGGAAAACCACGACGCTGCGCACCATCACGGGACTGCTTGAGCCGAAAGAGGGAAGGATTCTTTTCGAGGGCGAAGAGATTCACGGCGCGCCGACACACAAATTAGTCGCGCGCGGCATCTCTATGTCGCCCGAAGGTCGCGGCGTCTTCGCCAATCTTTCGGTGCGTGAAAATTTGGTGATGGGCGCATACCTCAAGAAGAACAAGGCCGAGATTGCCGAAGACATCGAGCGTGCCTTCAAGATGTTTCCGCGCCTCAAGGAGCGCGAAACACAGAAGGCCGGAACGCTTTCGGGCGGCGAGCAGCAGATGCTCGCCATGAGCCGTGCGCTGATGTCGCGTCCGCGCCTCTTACTGTTGGACGAGCCATCATTGGGCCTTGCGCCCCTGGTCGTTCACACAATCTTTGAAGCCATCGAAGAGATTCGCAGCAAGGGGACGACCATCCTGCTCGTCGAGCAGAACGCCCACGCCGCCCTGAAACATTCCGACCGCGCATACGTTTTAGAGACGGGCAAGATCGTCATGGAAGGCCCATCGAAAGAACTCGCTGCCGACCCGCGCATCAAGGAAGCCTACCTGGGCGAATAAATCAAGCTCTGTTGGCTTTTCGTTTAAGTTGCCACTAGCTTCAGCTAGTGGACAAGAGTGAGTAAAAGAGAGGCTTGAGCCGAATTTAGGAAAGAGATTTCCTTCTGGCTTTAGCCTCAAACGCTTTTAAGGTTTGGCTAAAGCCAAAATTTCTAATCAAACTCGAATCCACTAGCTGAAGCTAGTGGCAACTGATAAAAGCTAACAGAATCTAGTATCGCTCTTAATTCATTCAATACTCGCGGATCAGCTTCGGCAATCGCACGGCGAACTTTGCGCCGCGCGCCAGATAGCTGCCCAGTTGAAAGGGAAGTCTGGGCCACTCGTTGAATCTTCCTCCAACACTCACGGTCGCCTCAATCGGGTTGGGCCAGCGATGTCGAAGTCCTTGCAAAAAAGCTTTGGGGATGTGCTGATAACTCGCCATCGGCGCACGATGTCTTTGTGCCATTGAAGGTTCAAGTGACTCCCACTCTTTCAAGAGCGCTCGAACGAGCCAGCGCGGGAGAGGCTTTTGATTCTCGCTGGCCGGAGTCCCGCTTAAATCTGTGGCGAGAAGCTCATGCGCGAGCCTGAGCGCCGAGATGACCCAGTTGGACCAACGCTTATTCTTCCCCAGACAGCGATCCCAATCAAAATTTGCAGGCCGCGCTTCAACCGCCACAGCCACATCGCACAGCCAGAGCGGACGCCATGCTCCTTCACGCAAGAGATGTATGCACAGAACGCGCAGGTGATCTTCCGCACACGGCACGCGCACGAACACTTCGCCGAGTCTGACTAACTCCGAGCGTTCGTAAATCTCACCAAAGCTCCCGCCGCCGAACTTTTCAAAGCCACAGTGTAGGTCCACCCAGTATTGCTCAGGCATCTTCTTTAAGACGCTTCCGGCAGAGGCAAAATGTTCGGGCCGGACGCAGAGATCAATGTCACCAGCGGGACGCAAGCCCTGTTCACAGTAAAGCCGGGCGATGGCCCAGCCCTTGACCAGTATCGGCTCGATTGAATGAGAGCGAAGAAAAGTGAAGATTCGCGCGACTTCACGCTCGCAGATGATTGCGCGCAGTGTGTAGAGGCGATAAGCCGCATGCAGCTCTACGGCTGCGCGAGACGATTTTAATGCGGAATGACGAACGCGCCGCCACGCCAGAGCCGCCGCTCCGGTTTTGATAACGAGCGGCGTTAATAATTCAAGCTCTTCTTTACTGCAATCCGCGACAGACGGGGCAGGTCGCCAGGCGCTCGCAAGCAGCGATGCAATCAGAGGGCTTCGTTTGTCCGGCCATTCCGCCTTAATCATCTCCGGGCGCGCTCATTACGGGTTAAAGCACTGTCCAGTTCCATTATTGCATCTGGCGGGCGCACAGCAATCACCATCCGTCACACACCCAAACGACCCCGCCGGAATACAAACTGATGCTGCGGTCATCGCCGTTGGAGCCTTGATCGAAGTGATGAGCGGTAGTGCGATGATGGCCGCAGCAATGCCTAGCTTTCTTCCCAACTCGCGCCGCGTCATCCGTGCCACCCCCGATACTCTTTCAACAGACTCTTCCAGGAGCTTTTGCTTTTCCAGTTGCTCAAGCGCCAGCCAGACCACCTCGGACGAGGCATCTGTTCCAAACGCTCTCTCAAGCAGGTGGGCCACCTGCTCAACACTGTGCTTTCCGTCGCAATGCTTCCAGACAAATGCAGAGGTCTGATTCAGACAGTGCGCTTTTTCTCTTTCCGTATCGTAGATGAGCACTTCATCTGACATCTCTCGAACGATTAACTCTTTGGTGCGGGCGCGGGGCAAGACCTGGTTGACACTTGTTGTCTGCATTCGGGTCTCCTTGACCGAAGGGAAGCTCTGCCTGACGAATGGCCTCACTGAAATTTGAACAAGCGACTACTGGTAAGGAAAATAAGTGCAATCCAAAATCATGTCAATAAAATTTCGGCCAGACTTGTGATTAAGGACCAATCGTAGATTTAATCAAGATGCTTCAAGATGGCGTCAACCGTCTCTGCGGCCTCGCCACGCGCGCCCTTCAAGACGATTGCCTGCGCCGCGACCTTTTGCAGAGTCATGAGCGCCTTTTCCGGTTGCCGTCTGGCCGAGACCGTCTGCGCAAACATCTCAAGCACACTCTGGCCTGCGGACAACTGGCGCGGACGCCATTTCGTTCCAGCTTTATAGTTACTGATAACGACCAAACGAACGCGTAAAGGCTTCACACCCGCGCGCCCGCCAAGCTCTTCGATTTGGTAACGCTTCTGCCGCCCATTCTCTCCCTCTCTAATCTGCAACGGACGCGCGAACGGATGCACGCACCCACGACTGTCCAACACCGCATACTCATCCGAATAATAGGTCGCTCCGGCTTTGACCAGCTCTGTGACCAGAGTCGTCTTGCCCGCATAGCTTCTTCCGGGAAAGAGAAGAGCTTGCCCCTTCCACGAGACGACGCCCGCATGTACAAAGACTCTGCGATGCGCCATCTCGGCTATGTGCAGGTGCAGGTCGGACGCAAACAGGTCCAACAGCTCATCTGAATCTCTGGTGCGCGCGAGCCTCGTAATATCTCCGTAGAGCAGATTGAAGCGACGCACGCCGCGTCTCTCCTCTCGATTCTCATTAAGGACCAGCGAGTAGAGTTTTTCGACAACCGTTACAGGCGTGCATTTCCAGCCGGGCGGAAAATATTCTTGCGCGGCGCGAAGCGCGTCCCGGTTGTTCGCGCGCACGCCGACACGCACGCCGTAACTTTCGAAGGAGATGCCAGCCGCCCAGCCCAGGCGGTCAATCTTCTCCATTCAAGTTGAGCGCCATTTAAGCTGCGGGAGATTGGTTGACATAGAAAGGTTTTCTCACTCCGAGTTTGATAGAGCAGCGCGTGCCTGAGAGATTGCTTCCATAACGCGCGCTGGCGACGTGCCGCCTGTTTGCGATTTCGTTGCTAGAGTTTTTTCAAGCGAGAGAGCTTCGTAAACGTCTTCTTCAATCAACGTTGAAAACGCGCGCATCTCGTCAAACGCGAGGTCTTGCAACTCGACATTGCGCTCGATGGCGCGCAGGACGAGACGCCCGACCACGTCGTGCGCTTCACGAAACGGCATCCCTTTGCGCGCCAGGTAATCTGCCAACTCTGTCGCATTCATGTAGCCACTCGATGCCGCGTCGCGTGTTCTTTCTTCGCGGACGCGCACGTTGCGCAAAACAGTCGCGGCCACTTCGAGCGATGCGCCGACGGTATCAGCCGTGTCGAAGAGAGCCTCTTTGTCTTCCTGCATGTCTTTATTGTAAGCGAGCGGCAGGGCCTTCAAGGTGGCGAGCAACCCGCTCAAGTGTCCGAAGACGCGCCCCGATTTGCCGCGCACAAGCTCCATCGAATCTGGATTCTTCTTCTGCGGCATGATCGAAGAGCCTGTGGCGACCGCGTCGCTCAGTTCCAGAAAACCAAACTCGACGGTTGCATAGATGATGATGTCTTCGGCCAAACGTGAAAGATGCAGCATGATGAGCGAGCAGGCCGCAACGAACTCAACGCAGAAATCGCGGTCGCTGACTGCGTCCAGACTATTGCGCGAGACGCTCTCAAAAACAAGCTCGCGCGCCACCGTCTCACGATCAATCTGGTAGGCCGTGCCAGCCAGCGCAGCCGAGCCGAGCGGCATCACGTTGACGCGCTTTCTAGCGTCAATCAAACGCTCGCCATCTCGCGCCAGCATCTCAAAGTAAGCCAGACACCAATGCGCAAAGTGAACGGGCTGCGCTCTTTGCAGATGCGTGTAACCGGGAAGCACAGCCTCTTTGTAATTGTCCGCGAGATCAAGGAGGGCGAGTTGAGTTGCGCGCAATTTTGCAAGCGTCGAATCAATCTCCGCGCGGAGCCAGAGCCGCAAATCTGTCGCCACCTGATCGTTGCGACTCCGACCCGTGTGCAACTTGCGCCCCGTATCGCCGACGAGTTGAACGAGGCGTGATTCGACAAACGAATGGACATCTTCGGACTGAAGCTCGTCGAAATACGAAGGTTCGCATCGTCCGCGCTTGAGAATCGTTTGCAGTCCATTCTTAATCTGCGTCGCTTCCGCATCGCTCAAGATAGATGCGTTGCGCAAGCCTTCACAATGGGCCAGGCTCGCCGTGATGTCTGCTTCAAACAACCTGCGGTCAAATCCGAACGAGCGGTTGAACTCGACAAACCTTTCATCGGCCTTGCCGGTAAAACGCCCGCCCCATAAATTCTTCGACTCCGCCATCCATCTCCTCCGTCTTTTTTTACCGCAGATATTTATTGAAAAATTCGAGGGTGCGCGTCCAGGCAAGTTTGGCAGCCGCTTCGTCATAACGCGGCGTCGTGTCGTTGTGGAAGCCGTGTTGTGTGCCCTCGTACATGTAAATCTGATACACCTTCTTGTTCGCCTTGAGCGCCGCCTCATAAGCCGCGATGCCAGCGTCAACGCCCTGGTCGTTGCCAGCGTAATGCAGTAGCAGCGGCGCGGAAATCTTAGGCACGTCATCAGCACCAGGCTGGCGTCCGTAGAACGCGACTCCGGCATTCAGGTCTGCGCCCAGCCGCACGGCCAGTTGATTCACCATCCCGCCGCCGAAACAGAAACCGACTGCGCCCAGTTTGCCTGTGGAATCGGGACGCGCTTTGAGCCACTTAGCAGAGGCGACGAAGTCTTCTGTCATCTTCTTTCCGTCCACCGTGCGGAAGAGGGCAGCGCCCTTCTCGTCATTACCCGGATAGCCGCCGACCGAAGTCAATCCATCTGGCGCAAACGCGATAAAGTTGGCGAGCGCGAGTCGCCGCGCCACGTCTTCGATGTAAGGATTGAGTCCGCGATTCTCGTGAATGACGAGCACGACCGCATGCTTTTTCCCTTGAGCCGGACGAGCCAGGTATCCCTTGATCGAGCCGTTCCCATCCGGGGACTGCACGACCTCACGGCTTACCTTGATGCGTTTGTCATCCTGTGCGACCTGCTGCGCCCAGGCATAGTTCGGCTTAAGGCTCTCGAAGATCGCCGCGACGGTCAGTCCGCCAACCGCGAACTTGGCTGCGCCGTCGAGGAAAGCACGGCGGCTGATGTCGCCGTGCTGATATTCATGAAAGAGGTCTAACAACTCCTGCGGATAATCACTTGCTACTTTACGTTCCATTCTTTCTCCTTGCACGGCTATGCCGGATTAAATGCCCGCCGAACTTATTCTCCGGTTCGGTCTGACTTTTCACTAACACCAAGATTTTTTGACCTTCATAAATTAGCACGTCAGGGGTTTTTCTCTCTAATACTTCAGGGTCACATGAAGTTAAGCCAGTATTTCATGTGACCGTGAAGTCACCGCCACTTTTAATTAACCAGACACGAAGTCGGCTTGACTAAGATGCATCTTCGGTGCTATTTTATGCATCTATGCAGCGATTATGCAAATCAGTTGCATACGAAAGCGATGTTGAAAGAAGCTAGACAGCAGAAGATACTGAGTCTGATTCGCGCGAAGCGGATCGGGACGCAGGAGGAGTTGACGGCGCACCTGGAGCGGATGGGTATGGCGGCGACGCAATCGAGCGTCTCGCGCGATCTGGTCGAGTTGGGCGTGGTCAAGCATGGCGGACACTACACGCTTCCGCGAAACTCGAATGGCGCGCACTCGCGCGGTCTGTTGAGTTTGGATGTGGCGGGTGACGTGCTGATAGTTGCGAAATGCGAACCCGGCATGGCGTCTGCGGTCGCCGTCGAGATAGACCGTGCGTTGATTCCTGAAATCGTCGGCACGCTCGCAGGCGAAGACACGATCTTCATAGCCGTCACAGAACACAAGTCGCAACGCGCGGCGATGAGAAAGATTTGGGAACTGTTTGGATGAAAGTCTAGCGAGTCTGTCGAGACTAGCGAGTCAAAAGATTTCGCTCTCGACAGACTCGCTAGACTCGACTGACTCGATAGACTACAAAGATGAAAATCAACAAAATCGTACTGGCATATTCAGGTGGACTTGATACGAGCGTGATGCTGCGGTGGATCAAGGAGCGTTACAACTGTGAGGTCGTTTGCTACTGCGCTGATGTCGGGCAGGGTGAAGAGTTGGATGGGCTTGAAGCGAAAGCGCACGAGACCGGCGCGTCGAAGCTCTATGTCGAAGATTTGCGTGAAGAGTTCGTGCGCGACTTCGTCTGGACGGCGGTGAAAGCAAATGCTGTTTACGAGGGCGTTTATCTGCTGGGCACATCGCTCGCGCGTCCCGTGATTGCGAAGCGACAGATAGAGATTGCGCGCAAGGAAAACGCGGATGCGGTCGCCCACGGCGCGACCGGCAAAGGCAATGACCAGGTGCGTTTCGAGTTGACCTACTACGCGCTTGAGCCGGACATCAAGGTCGTCGCCCCCTGGCGCGAGTGGGAGTTCAAAGGTCGCTCTGATCTGATAGCGTATGCGAAAGAGCACAACATCCCTGTCACGGCGACTGCTGAGAAACCTTACTCGACGGATCGCAACCTGATGCACATCTCTTATGAGGGCGGCATTCTCGAAGACCCCTGGATGGAGCCGCCCGCAGACATCTTTCGTTTGACGGTTGCGCCTGAGAGCGCGAAGGCTGAAGCTGAATACATCGAGATCGGTTTCGAGAAGGGCGAGCCTGTCTCAGTCAATGGCAAGCGTCTGAGCGCAGTCGCGCTGCTTGAAACTTTGAACGCAATGGGCGGCGCGCACGGCATCGGGCGCGTTGATTTGGTCGAAAATCGTTTTGTCGGCATGAAGTCGCGCGGCGTTTACGAGACGCCGGGCGTGACCATCCTTCAGGCCGCCCATCGCGCGCTCGAATCAATCACGCTCGACCGCGAAGTGATGCACCTCCGCGATTCACTCGGCGTCAAGTTTGCCGAGAGCGTCTATTACGGATTCTGGTTCGCGCCTGAATTCGAGTTGATGCTAAAGATGATTGACGAGACACAAACGAACGTGACGGGTGACGTGCGCTTGAAACTCTATCGGGGCAATGCAACGGTAGTCGGAAGACGCGCCCCGCGTTCGCTCTACAACGAGCGGCTGGCGACCTTCGAGGCCGAAGACATCTACAACCAGCGTGATGCCGAAGGCTTCATCAAGCTCAACGCTTTGCGCCTGCGCCTTGGAGGCTTGAGCAAGTAACTTAGAAAGAGGGAGACGTTTTTGATGTTGACGAAAACTTTGGACAAAGAGACTGCTTCGACGCTATTGGTCATTGAGGCGGACAAGCTCGGCTCGGCAACGTCTCCGCTTAAATTGCCGAAGACTGTTGCGGTCGTTCCATCGAGCGAGAGTCCGCGCGCGGGCGATGTGGTGGTCGTGCGCGCTCTGACCGACAGCGCGACCTATAATCTGTTGGAGCTTCCGACTGGGAGAATGGCGAAGATCAATCCGGGCGATGTGCTGATAGGCGTCCTCGGACGCCGCCGCGCTCTGAAAGGCTTTGTCGGCGACGTGCCTGAGACAGTCATCGCGGGCGACCATCTGCATCTGCTGAACATGGGCGGCGTGATTGGCTACTGCACAGGGCATCATTCGAGCTTGAGCGACGCGATCCAAGTCGAAGTCTTAGGCTTGGCCTCAGACGAGCAGGGGCGCGTCATCAACATAGCGGATGTTGCTCTGCCTCCGCAGGAGAAACTGGAGAAGACTGCACCGCTCATCATCGTCGCCGGAACATGCATGAACAGCGGGAAGACCTATGCTGCGACAGAGCTAATCAAGCAAGCGACACGTAATGGGATGAAGGTCGCGGGCGCAAAACTTTCGGGCGTCGCCTGTTTGCGCGATACATTGAACATGGCGGATCACGGCGCGGTCAGTACCGCGAGCTTTCTGGATTGCGGTCTGCCTTCGACAGTCGGCGCGGGCGACCTTGCTCCCGTAGCGAAAGCCATCATCACGCGCTTGAACGAATGTCAGCCTGACATGATCGTCATCGAACTCGGCGATGGAATCCTCGGCGGCTATTCGGTTGATTCTGTCTTCGATGATGAAGAGTTGCGGCAGGCGACAGCCGCGATTATCTTCTGCGCGTCGGATTACGTCGGCGCTTGGGGCGGCATCGAGCTGTTCAGAAGAAAAGGCATCAGCGTTGACTTGATCGCAGGCTCCGTCACCGATTCAAAGATGGGCGAAGAGTACATCGAGCGCGAGTTCTCTGTTCCGGCAGGCAACGCGCGCAGGGACGGAACGCGACTGTTCAATATCATAAAGTCCAAGGTCCAAGGTCCAATGTCCAAAGTCTAAGCACATCTTTTTGACATTGGACTTTGGGCTTTGGACTTTGGACTTGATAGGATTTTGGAAATGAAAGTTAAAGTTGCCATCTTTGGCGGTTCTGGTTACGGCGGCTCGGAGCTTCTGCGCATCCTGCTGATGCATCCGCAGGCTGAGATTGCGTTCGTGACGGCGAATGAGCACGCGGGCAAAGCGGTCGGCGAAGTGCATAAGAATCTTTACGGTTTGACGGAGCTTCGTTTCACGACTGCGCCTGAGGATTTAGGGAGCTTGAAGGATTTAGATTTCGTCTTTCTGGCGCTCCCGCACGGGCAGGCGATTGACATCGTTCCGCGCCTGCCGAAAAGTGTGAAGGTGATTGATCTCTCGGGCGACTTTCGCCTGCGAGACCGCGATGTGTTCGAGAAATTTTACAAGCGCGAGCACACGGCGATGGATGCTCAAGCCGATTTCGTCTATGGCCTGACGGAGACGAACCGCGAAGTGATAAAACATGCGACGCACATCAGCAACCCCGGATGCTTTGCCACCGCGACGCTTCTGGGACTCGCCCCCTTGGTCGCCAATAAGCTCATCAGCGGTCGTGTGATTGTTGATGCGAAGACCGGCTCTTCCGGCTCAGGCGCGAAGGCTGCGGCGAACACTCATCATCCCCAGCGCATGAACTCTTTCTACGCCTACAAGCCTTTCACGCACCAGCATGTGCCTGAGATAGAGCAGGAGCTGCGAGAGGTCGGCGATTGGACGAGCGAGCTTGTCTTTATGACGCATTCTCTGCCTGTCGCGCGCGGCATCTTCGCTTCGATTTATGTTGAAGCGAAAGAAGAGATGACTGCGGACGAAGTGCGCGCCCTCTTCACAGATTTTTATAAAGACTCTTTCTTCGTGCGCCTGGTCAAAGATTCGCCGGACATCAACTGGGTGAAGACAACGAACTTTTGCGACATAGGGATAGCCTCGCGCGGGCGTCAACTCGTAATCTTCTCCGCGATTGATAACCTTGTGAAAGGCGCTGCCGGTCAGGCCGTGCAGAACATGAACCTGATGGCGGGGCTTGACGAGAAGATGGGATTGATTCTGACCGGGAGCAATCCATAGATGGAAGATGAAGGCTTTAGGCCCGCGCCGGTCAAGTCCACAGTCGCTTTCGACGCGCTCGAAAAGATAGACGTGCGCGTCGGGACAATCGAACGGGTCGAAGACGTGAAGGAGTCAAACAAACTCGTCAAGCTCATAGTGGACTTCGGCGACCACAAGCGTGTGATTCTCGCGGGCCTTAAACAGGAGCGCGAGAATCCAAAAGAGATTGAGGGGAGACAAGCTCTCTTTGTCGTCAACCTTGAGCCGCGACGAATGGCGGGCGAAGTCTCTGAAGGAATGTTGTTCGACATAGGGTACGCGGACCGGATTAAGCCTGTGTTGGCAGTGCCGGACGGGAGCGTCCCCAATGGAGTGAGGGCAGGATGAAAGCGGAAACAGTTTTAACTTTTGATGCAATCAAGGCGAGCGAAGATAAGTTTCAGCTTGCGACCTACAAGAAGATGCCTGTGGCGGCAGAACACGGCGAAGGCGTCTGGCTCTATGCAAGCGACGGCGAGCGTTACCTTGATCTCTATGGCGGGCACGCTGTCGCTGGAACAGGCCATTGCCACCCGCATGTTGTGGCGGCGATCAAGGCTCAAGCGGAGTCTCTGCTCTTCTACTCGAATCTTGTTTATTCAAAAGTGAGGGCACGCGCGGCTGAACATCTAGTCGCGGTTGCGCCTGAGCCTCTGAGCAAAGCTTTTTTCTGCAACTCCGGCACGGAAGCCAACGAGAATGCTATGCGGATGGCTCGCATGGCGACCCGCAGGGAGAAGATCATAACTTTTTCCGGCAGCTTTCACGGGCGCACGGCTGACGCCATCAGCGCGACCGCGCTCGGCAAATATCGTGAGATTGGAAAGCCGAACGTGCCCGGCCACATCTTCGCAGAGTTCGGCGACATTGAAGCTGTCAAAAAAATTGCGGATGAAACGGTCGCCGGAATCATGCTCGAACCGATTCAATCAATGGCCGGTGTGCGGATGGCCGACGCTGAATACTACAGAGCCTTGCGCGAGCTAGCGGACGAGCGCGGAATCATCCTGATTTACGACGAGGTGCAGACGGGAGTGGGGCGCACTGGCGAATGGTTCTTCGCTGGCAGCGAAGCGGGCGAGGGCATTGTGCCTGACATCGTGACGCTTGCGAAAGCCCTTGGGAGCGGAGTTCCAGTTGGCGCATGTCTGGTCAATGAAGGTATCGCCACACACATTAAAGAGAATGACCTCGGCACAACCTTCGGCGGCGGGATGCTGGCTATGGCTGCTGTCAACGCGACGCTCGAAGCGATTGAAGAAGACCGCATGCTTGCAAATGTGCAGGTGGTCGAAGCGCACTTGCGCGAGCGGCTCAAGGAGATTCCGCAGGTCGTGCGTGTGCGCGGGCTAGGCTTACTGCTCGGCCTTGAATTCAAAGAGAAGGCCGCGCCCGTTCATCAAGCTCTGCTTGAAAAGCGCATCATCACAGGCACGTCGAGCGACGCGAACGTCTTGAGGCTGTTGCCGCCGCTCTGTTTGAAGAAGGAAGAGGTTGATCTATTCGTTGAGGCTTTAAAGGAAATTCTTTGAACCGCAGAGGATGAAAAGAATTTTTGAATTATGAGTTTTGAATTTTGAATTGAAGAAGCGGTCTTGTTCTTAATTCAAAATTCAAAACTCATAATTCATAATTCCCTCTGCGTCCTCCGCGTCCTCTGCGGTTAATATTAAAGCAATGCTAAGAGACTTTTTAACAACCGGAGACTGGTCGCGCGCAGAGCTTGAGGGCTTGATTGAGTCTGCTCTGAGGTTCAAAAGCGGCGAAGATTCTGCAAAACCTCTTGCGGGTCGCTCGGTCGCGCTCGTCTTCTTCAATCCTTCCTTGCGGACGCGCGCTTCGATGCAGGTCGGAGTCTATGAGCTTGGCGGGAACGCTGTCGTGCTTGAGCCGGGCGGGACGAGTTGGACGCTTGAGCACAGAGAGGGCGCGGTGATGGACGGTGACAAGACCGAGCACATCGCGGAGTTTGTGCGCGTGCTCGGGCGTTACTGTGTGGCTTTAGGCGTCAGGACGTTCGCTGCTCTGAAGGATTGGGAAGAGGAGAGGCTTGACCCTGTCTTAAGCGCGTTTGCGAAATACTCGGACGTGCCTGTCATCAATCTCGAATCCGCAATACATCATCCGTGTCAGGCTCTGGCCGACATGATGACCGTGCGCGAGAAGCTGGGCGAAGGACGCAAGCGCGTGCTGCTCTGTTGGGCCTGGCATCCGAAGGCTCTGCCGATGGCCGTGCCGAACAGTTTTGCATTGGCTTCGGCGCAGATGGGGCACGATCTCGTCATCGCGCACCCCGAAGGCTACGAGCTGGACGAAGAGTTGATGGGCGACATCGAACAGCAGGCAAAGAGCGCGGGCGGCAGTGTGAGTTTGACAAACGATGTGCATGAAGCATTCGCCGGAGCGCAAGTGGTGTATGCGAAGAGTTGGGGAAGCAAGAGATTTTACGGCGCGACCGATGAAGACTTGAAAGCGCGCTCTCAGTATCGCGCTGATTGGATCGTTGACGAAGCGAAGATGCGGCGAACACGCGAAGGCATCTTCATGCACTGCCTGCCAGTGCGCCGCAACGTGATCGTGACGGATGCTGTGATTGATTCAAAATCTTCCGTGGTGATTGACGAGGCGGAAAATCGGTTGCATATTCAGAAGGCGATCATGGCGCGTCTTCTAGCGGCGCGTTGAAACTCCTCGGATTGGAAGAACAAGTTGATGAGAACCTGTCCGACCTGTCAGCGCCCCGTCGCGGACGGGCAAAAATTCTGCTCTCACGATGGCACAAGGATTCCGCAGGACGCTGCGCCCCCACAGAACTTTGCTCCCGCACAACCCTTTGCGCCACCCGTTGCTCCGCCCGTTCCACCGCAATACCCTGAGACCCCGCTGCCATACGCGCCGCAGCCGCCACAGTATGCGCCAACTCCACCACAGTACGCTGCGCCACCGCCGCCGCCGGTCGGGCATCCTCCGCAGGCGCACGCAGGCGACGCGCCGATTGAGCGTTTGAAATGCCAGTGGTGCGAGAGCATGAACGAGAAAGGCGCGACGACCTGTCGCACATGCGGTGCGCCTCTGGACATTAAGAATCTGGTTAGCGAGTCGGGCTGGCGTGAAGCGCCGCGTCTCAAGGACATGACGGAGTTTCAGTTCGGGCAGAGCACCTGTCAGGTCGAAGGCGAAATCGTGCCCGTCGCTGAGTTGAACCTGTCGCCGAACGATGCGGTCTATTTCGAGCACCACGTGCTGCTCTGGAAAGACCAGATGACGCCTCTGAGCACGATGCCTTTGCAGGGCGGCATCAAGCGTGTGCTCGCCGGGATGCCTTTCATCATCAGCGTCGCGCAGGGGCCTGGGCGCGTCGCCTTCTCGCGCGATGCGACAGGGGAATTGGTCGTCCTGCCGCTCCATCCAGGAATGGAGCTAGATGTGAGAGAGCACGCCTTCCTGCTTGCTTCGCACCACATCAACTACTCGTTCATCCGCATCAAAGGCTTGCGCAACATCCTCTTCGGCGGGCAGGGCATGTTCATGGACCGCTTCGTCACGGGGGCTGTGCCGGGGATGCTCATCCTGCACGGCTACGGCAACGTCTTCGAGCGCGTCTTGAAACCGGGCGAGAGCATCATGGTCGAGCCGGGCGCGTTCCTCTACAAGGATTCGAGCGTCACGATGGACATTGAGTTTCAGCAGTTGACGAGCGGCTGGTTCGGCGGCTCGACGATGAATCTGGCGCGCATGACCGGACCAGGCCGCGTCGGCATTCAGTCAATGTACGTGCATCATCATACGGAGTAGGACGAACGAAGCGGGATAATAGTAGCTCGGTGCTCGTTAGTATTTGGGATATAATCCGAACCGTTATGGATACGAAGTTAATTCAATCTGACCCTAATGTGATGATGGGCAAACCTGTCATTGCAGGCACGCGCATCACCGTTGAGCTTATCCTTGAGAAGCTATCTGCTGGGGAAACCATCGAGCAGACTCTCGAAGCTCATCCACGCTTAACCAGAGAATCCATTTTAGCGGCTTTGGCATATCAGGTGAATTTGACTGGAGATCGAGATGAGTCGGACATTAACTATTCCCGATGATCTTTACGCTCGCTTAGAAAAAGAGGCGCAAATGCGTGGCCTCAGCATCGAGCGCTTAATTGAAGAGTGGGAACGTCACGAAGCCAATCTCCTTCAACGTCAAGACGTGGTGCGTGAAATTGATAGCTTGCGCGAGCATCTCTTCCTCAAACATGGCGAGATGCCTGATAGCTCGGAGTTGGTTCGTGAAGACCGCGCACGCTGATGGACAATTTAGTCGTGGATAGCAGTGTGGCAGTGAAATGGTTTGTCGCTGAGCCATATTCTACAGAGGCGCGGCGAATTCTGGATGCTTATCAAAATGGAACTCTTTCTTTCCTTGCGCCCGATTTAATCAATGCTGAATTTGGCAACATCATCTGGAAGAAACATCTCTTTCAGGGATTGGCTGTCTCTGATGCTCAAGATATTTTGGATAAGTTTCGGCTGTTGCAGTTCACTTTGACGCCGACAGGAGAGCTTCTTAAAGATGCTTACAGAATAGCGGTCACGCATCAAAGGACAGTTTATGATGCTCTTTATCTGGCGCTAGGCATTCGTGAGAATTGCCAGGTTGTCACCGCAGATGAAAAGCTGGTTAATGCAGTTGGCACAGCTTTCCCGAATCTCATCTGGTTGCCGACGTGGTCGTAAAGTTGGACCGCATCTAACAGTGCTGCTGCTTGAGCGTTGACTTTCATCTGTAGAACTTATCCTTGTGATTCGCCTTTGCAGTAGGAGAGTACGTAGTGTCACACATTCCGATTGAGCGTCATTACACATGCCCCTGGTGCGAGACCGTGAGCGACGGGACCGCGCTCGCGTGTCCGGGCTGCGGCGTCTCTGTGGACGTGGAACGAATCGCCACCAAATCCGGCTGGATAGAGATGCCCGGGCGCACGGACATGGCGAAGATTCAGTTCGGCCATTCGTCCTTGCAGATCGAGGGCGAGTATGTGCCGGTCGCTGATTTCAACCTCGCGCCCAATGATGGCGTCTATTTCACGCACCATGTCCTGCTCTGGATGGATGCGCAAATCAGAATCGGCGCGATGTCGCTCAAGGGCGGGTGGAAGCGTCTCTTCGCAGGGCTGCCGCTCATCATGTTGGAAGCGTTTGGTCCAGGACACATAGCCTTCTCGCGCGACGCGCCCGGCGAATTGATCGCGCTGCCGATTCAGGCTGGACAGGCTGTGGACGTGCGCGAGCACATCTTCCTGGCAGCAACGCACAGCGTCAGCTACGACTGGTTCTCGCCGGACGTTTGGTTTACCACACAGTCTGGCAATGACACGGAGACACATTACCCGCTCGGCAGGTTCATGGACCGCTTCTTCGCGCCGCAGGCTCCGGGCCTCTTGCTCTTGCACGCGGCTGGCAACGCCTTCGTTCGTCACCTGTCCCCGAACGAGTCCATCCTTATCAAGCCGACTGCGCTCTTGTTCAAAGACCCGACTGTGCAGATGCACCTGCATCTGGAGTATCCGGCGGGGAGCGGCGGCAGCTCCTGGGGCATTTTCAACGCGTCCTGGCGCAGCCGCCACCTGTGGCTCAAGCTCTACGGGCCTGGACGCGTCGCCATGCACTCGGCCTACGACCCCGTCGGGGACAATGGGCGCGTCATCCGACGACATTCCAACGCGACGCAGCAGGAGTGGTGAGAGGATTTCGGATTGCGGATTTATGAAACTAGAAGGCAGTAGGCAGAAGGCAGTCAAGACATGAGAGGTATTCCAGCCTTGTGTCTTCTGCTTTCTGATTTCTCAAATCCGCAATTGTAAGGGATGGTAATGAATCAACAAGTCAGATTAGACCTGCTGCGCGAGGCGCTGCCTTACATCCAGCGTTTCAAGGGCAAGACTTTTGTGGTCAAGTTGTCGGGCAAGGCGACCGAAGACGCCGCGAACCTGTCCTCACTCGCCGAAGAGTTGGCGTTGATTCATCAGGTCGGCATACGTCTCTGCGTCATTCACGGCGGCGGTAAGCAGTTGTCCGATCTGGCGACGCAGATGGGCATCGAACAGACGATCATCAACGGGCGGCGCGTGACGGACGATGCGACGCTTGAGATGGCGAAGATGATCTTCGCAGGGAAAATCAATACGGACATTCTCGCCGCTCTGAGGCAGAGAGGGATTGAGGCAGTCGGGCTGTCGGGCGTTGACGGCAACATCGTTCATGCTGAGCGACGCCCGCCGAAAGAGATTCTCAACCGCGAGACGGGCGAGCGTGAGCACGTTGACTTTGGGCACGTCGGCGATGTCGTTGAGATCAACGTGCGCCTGCTCTGTGTGCTGCTCGATCAAGGCTACCTGCCAGTCGTCTCTTCGCTCGGGGCTGACAGGGAAGGCATGGTCTTCAACATCAACGCCGACACGATTGCCTCCGAGATTGCCATTCGTTTGGAAGCAGAGAAGTTGATTCTGCTCTCGGACGTGGATGGAATTAGATTGCGCCCGGACCAGCCCGAGACGAAGCTTTCGCGGCTGACCGCAGACGAGGCCGAAAGATTGATCCGCGACGGCTCGGCGACGGGCGGAATGATTCCAAAGCTTCAGAGCATCGTTGATCTCTTGAAGCGCGGCGTCAAAAGCGCGCACATCATCAACGGCAACTCTCGCAACACTCTGCTCGCCGAAGTATTCACAGACGAAGGCACAGGCACGATGATCGTCGCCTGACCGCTTACTTTGATGATGTGCATGGAGAAGGTGTTTCTCCGCGCTGGCCCTCATAGCGCCAGGTCCTGTCTCCTGACCCGACATGGAGATAGAAGGCTCTCTCTTTTTCTGAGTACGTGATGGGGAAGCGACCGCGATAAAGTAACTGGTCGCCTGAGAGGACGAGCACATGGCCGTCATCTGATTTTTCCAGCGACCACTCGCCCCAGGAGGTGTGGATACCTGTATCGTCAATAATTTGCTGCCGAACTCGCCTCCCGGCACAAAACGTGAAGGCTTCGGATTCGATGACGAACTTGTTGCCAAGTTTGACCGGATGCACCCACTCCCCTTCGGTCAGCACATCTTTCAACTCGATGTCCGTAGATTTGTTCTGAGATTTTGACTGAGCCATCCCAAGAGGGCTACAGAGGAAGAGAAGTAGTAGATATGTCATTATCGTGTTCATCTTGTTCCTTGTGCCTGATGTATTGTAAGGCTGCTTAACTTCCGTCGGCGGAAAACGTCTCGCGTCCGATTTAACCAGCGAGTAATGATGACGATGAAACTGTTAGCTGTTTGCGAGTATTGCCTGGTGGGTGAGAATCTTTCATGCTGGTTATCGAGGTAAGATAAAGCTGTACTGCGCGCTCCCTTTTGCTTTCTGAACATTTGCAGAATGCTTCAGAATCACCCTTCTTACCTCTGCTCTCTTATCTCTCGGAAGTGAGTTCAGCCACTCCCGTATGTCAATGTACATTCTTTGGGAATCCTTTTGCTCGGACTTGGCATGAGAGAGGAGGCTTTGCAGAGCTTCGTCTCCGGCGACATCTGACACCTCTTTCATCATAAAATATGTTGATGAGTAAAAGGGTTCTTCATTTTCCTCGTAATACTTTTCCCAGCCGCTCCAATCTTTGTTAGTGCGTCTCAGCAGCTTCTCTGAAAATGCTGTGTTCAGTCCTTCGACATACATGTCATACAGTTGCGCATTCAAGAGGTGTCCTATCTCATGCGCAAGCTGACCATAAAACGCATACTCTGTAGGCTTGTGGGTTAAATAGATCGTGAAGAGACCCTTTCGGGCATCTGTCAAATTAGTATAAGGTGAGCCTTGAGCTTTGTATCTGAGGATAACTTTGTGGACCGCAATTCGCGGCTCGCCATAAAGTTCAATCGCGTAGGAAAGCCCCTCCTGAACAAAAGAATTAGCTTTCGGGTCGTCAATGATCTGGTCCTGCCAGCTTGGCACTTTGGAATCTCCTTTGGGCAGAACCCTTGATTGTAAGTACACACTGCTGGCTATGCTGAAGATGAATAGGAGAGCAAGCCTGAGAAGCATTTTCATAGCATTCGCCTTCGATAAAACATCTCACCGCTCACTGAGCGAAAATCTCTCCACATCATACCCTGAAAAGCAAAATTGTGAGGCAGCAGGATTATTTCACAATGGCCGCCTCTCGCTCTCCTTTCTCGATTAACTCCTTTGCCAGGCTCATGTCAAGAGACCTGCCCAGACTTTGTTTTGACTTTCCACCGGGCATGGTCTGACAATCCTTTTAATGAAAGCCAACGGCGAAAAGAAGACGCGCACAGCATCGCAGAATCATCCAGATAATGAGACCCACCTTCATCAAAGACCAGGACGCATAGCCCTGGCATTGCTCAAGGAATGGAAGCGCCTTGCTTTGCCTGTTGAGGATGAGCGCGTGATTGTCGCCGTGTCAGGCGGAGCGGATTCCGTTGCGTTGCTGCTTCTGCTAGACGAGTTGTTGAAAGCAAAAAGGCTCGCAGTGCGTTTGACTGTGGCGCATCTGGATCATGGGTTGCGCGGGGCGTTAAGCGCGGAGGATGCGCGTTGGGTTGGAAGTTTGGCCGAGGAGTTGGGCTTTGAGTTTGAGCTTGGGCGCGTGCGTGTTAAAGAGCGTGCGGCCAGAGCGCGAGATAATTTGGAGCAGGCGGCGCGGCGCGCGCGCTACGAGTTTCTCAAAGAGGTGGCGAATAAATGTGGGGCGCGCTTTGTTATAACAGCGCATACGATGGACGATCAGGCGGAGACAGTCTTGATGCGACTCTTGCGCGGGAGCGGTGTGGATGGTCTGGGCGGGATGGAATCTGTGCGCGTGCTTTCTGAAGACTCTGTGATTCTCCTGGCGAGGCCGCTTCTAGGTTGGGCGCGGCGCTTATGGACGGAGAAGTATTGCCGCGAGCGTAAGGTCGAGGTTCGTGTTGATGCGATGAACGAGGACGAGAGGTTTGCACGCGTGCGTGTCAGGCGGAGGCTTCTGCCGCTTTTAGAGAGCTTCAACCCGAAGGTTGTTGAATCCCTGTCGCGCGCGTCCGCACTGATGCGTGAAGATTCCTCTCTCTTGAATGCTGAGGCTGAAGAGTTGTTAGAAGCTGCCAGCGAAGGAGTCGAGGCAGAGGCGGAGAAAAGCGCATCCGGCGCATGCTCACTAAGCGTAAATATCTTACGAAGCGCGCCCCTTGCGCTTCGCAGACGCGCCCTTCGTTTGTGGCTTCGGCGCGGGCGCGGAGATTTAAGACGGCTGGAGTTGGTTCACCTGGCGGGCGTTGAAAAGTTGATTGAAGGCGAGCGCGGCGGGCGCGTTGTGGAATTACCGGGCGGTTTCGTCGAGCGCAGGCGCGGAAAACTACATTTGCACGTTAAGAATTCGCCACAGAGGCACAGAGGCGCAGAGAAAGCTTAAAAATTTGAGATTTCGAATTCTGAATTTCAACTCATTGTTCTTCTCTGCGCCTCTGCGCCTCTGTGGCCTATCCCTGAAGAATGAAATAGGTTGAAAAGCATGGGCGGCTCTCCTACAATTGCTCTTGACTTGCCGCCCACGCCACTGTGCCAGGCGGTTTTACATTTTGTTAGCACTGACCGGGTTGAAAGCGCGGGCATTTGAATGACAGACCAAATCGTAGAGGTTTACGGCGCTGCTGAAATCGCTGGAAGAATCAAGGAGCTTGCGCTGGAAATAGGCCAGGCTTACGAAGGGCGAGATTTTACCGTCCTCGGTGTGCTCGACGATAGCTTCATGTTTCTGGCAGACCTCTTGCGCGCCATTGACAAGCCGACACGCACGGCCTTCCTGCGTTACGATCACCAATCCATCGGCGGCGTTCAAGACATCTCTTTCAGCACACAGGTTGACCTTTCGCGGCGCGACGTACTCCTGATTGAAGGCGTGCTCGACACAGGCGTCACACAGGAATATTTAATCAAGCAGTTGGGCGCGCGCGGGGCTGCCAGCGTGCGCCTCTGCGTTCTGGTGGATAAACCTGATCGCCGTCGCGTCGAATTACAGCCGGATTGGCGAGCTTTCGAAACGCACGAGAATTACGTCTTCGGCTACGGGCTTGGCTTTAATGATCGCTGGCGCGAACTGCCGTACCTGGCTACTTTCGCTCGTAAAGAAGAGGTTTCTTGAAGAAAGCTTAAGGATTTCGAGAGGGGGCGGTCGAGAAAAAGCGCAACGCGAGAGCCTGGCCGGGCATCTTAACGAGCGCCAAAACGCGCCGCATAAAAATGGTAGGCTTCCGCGCTCGGCGCGTGAATTAAAGAGATCGAAGCGGGAGCGACAAAAGATAGCGCCGGATGTTATTATCGGCACCGGAGGCTGAGGAAAACATTTTGAGTTCTACGGCAAGACAAATAATCTTCTGGATGTTCATAGTGGTCGGGGCGCTCTTGCTCTACAAGTTCTTCGCGAACCCCCAGGGCAGGACTCCAACGGAGATTGACCAGACCGCGCTTGAATCGAAAATTCAGAGCGGCGAATTGAAGCAGGTCTTTTTTAAGCCGCAAGAGGTCATCGCAACAGATAAGAATGGACAAGAGTTTCGCGTGCCTTTGTCGAACGAGTTTCGACGCGCCGAGTTGATGAAACTCGCTGCCACGAAGGATGATGCAACCGGCAAGGCGAAAGTCGAAGTCAAGGAAGAACCGGTCGGCAACAGCATGCTCTGGGGCGTGCTCCTGAGTTGGGCGCCGATTCTTTTCATCATCGGCATCTGGATTTTCATGCTGCGACAGATGCAATCCGGCGGCAACAAGGCTCTCTCGTTTGGTAAATCGCGCGCCAAGCTTCTTAACAATCAGCAGAAGCGCGTCACGTTCAAAGACGTGGCCGGTGTTGAAGAAGCCAAAGAGGAGTTGCAGGAGATCATCGAATTTCTCAAAGAGCCGCAAAAGTTTCAGAAGCTCGGCGGGCGCATTCCCAAGGGCGTGCTCATGATGGGACCGCCGGGAACGGGCAAGACTCTTCTGGCGCGAGCCATCGCTGGCGAAGCCAACGTTCCTTTCTTCTCCATTTCTGGTTCTGACTTTGTAGAGATGTTCGTCGGCGTCGGCGCGAGCCGTGTGCGCGATCTCTTCGAGCAGGGCAAGAAGAACGCGCCGTGCATCATCTTCATTGACGAGATTGATGCGGTCGGTCGCCATCGCGGAGCAGGTCTCGGCGGCGGACACGACGAGCGCGAGCAGACGCTTAATCAGTTGCTCGTCGAGATGGACGGCTTCGAATCGAACGATGGTGTAATCCTCATCGCTTCGACGAACCGGCCTGACGTGCTCGATCCTGCTCTGCTTCGTCCCGGAAGATTCGACCGTCGCGTCGTCGTCTCGCGTCCAGACGTTCGCGGGCGCGAAGGCATCTTGAAGGTTCACACCAGAAAAATTCCTTTGGGCGAGGACGTTGACATCAGCGTCATCGCGCGAGGAACTCCGGGCTTTACCGGCGCAGACCTGGCGAACCTCGTCAACGAGGCCGCGCTGAATGCCGCGCGCTATAACAAGAAATTGGTCGCCATGCCGGATTTCGAGTTGGCGAAAGACAAGGTCTTGATGGGCGCAGAGCGCAAGTCCATGGTTATCTCGAACGAAGAGAAGCGCATCACGGCTTACCACGAAGCTGGACATACGCTTGTCGGTTTGAAAGTTCCAAACGCAGACCCCGTTCACAAGGTGACGATCATCCCGCGCGGGATGGCTCTTGGCGTGACACAGCAACTGCCCGAAGGCGACCGTCACAACTACTCGAAAGAGTATTTAGTGGGTCAAATCGCCATTCTGATGGGAGGGCGCATCGCTGAAGAGTTCTTCCTCGGCAGCATCACGACGGGCGCGTCGAACGACATCGAGCGCGCGACCGAGCTGGCCCGCGCGATGGTCTGCGAGTACGGCATGTCGGAGCTTGGTCCTTTGACCTTCGGCAAGAAGGAAGAGCAGATCTTCCTGGGACGCGAAATAGCACAGCACCGTGACTTCTCTGAAGACACTGCCATCAAGATAGATCAGGAAGTGAAGAAGATCATCTCTGAGCAGTACGAGCGCGCCAAGCACATCATCGAAGAGAATCGTGACACGATGGTGCGGCTCTCCGAGACCTTGCTTGAGCGTGAATCGCTGGACGGCGTGCAGATTCGTCGCATCGTGGCGGGACTCCCGCTCGACGACGATCATGGAACGCCGACGACAAGCGATGACGAGAAGCCGCAGCTTAAAGAGCCGACGGCGAAGCCTCTGAAGCCGATCTTGCCGCCGATTACGGGCAGCAACCCGGCGACGGCATAAGGTAAAAGTAAAAAGCAAAAGGCAAAAGGGAAGGTGAGTGAATAGCTCATCTTCCCTTTTAATTTCCAGACTCTTTGGTTTACTTTTATCCAGTGAATCGTGAATGGAAGCTTAGGAAGCACACGCTCGCTATCGGCAAGCGCACGCTCGTGATGGGCATTATCAATCTCACGCCCGATAGTTTCAGCGAGAGCACTCGGCCTGACCTCAAGGCGGGCGGGCGTTGGTTCACGCGAAAGCGCGCCTGGGATCAAGTCGAGAGGATGATTGAAAACGGCGTGGATATTATAGATGTCGGCGGCGAGTCCACCAGGCCGGGAGCCAGCCGAGTCTCAGAGCTAGATGAGATACGTCGCACTGAAAAGTTTCTCAACGTCATGATTCTTATGAACAGCCAGGTGCCGTTCTCGATTGATACGACCAAAGCTACTGTGGCGAATATCGCTCTCAAAGCCGGAGTTGAGATCGTCAATGACATTTCCGGTTTGCGCTTCGACCCAGACATCGCAAATGTCGCGGCTGAATTTGACGCCGGTTTGATCCTCATGCACTCGCGCGGCACTTTCGAGACGATGCACCAGCAAGAGCCTGTCAAAGACATCATGGCGGAAGTCACGAAGGACTGGCAACGTGCCATTGCGAAGGCCGAGAAGCGCGGCGTCAAACGCGACAAGATCGTGCTTGATCCTGGCATCGGCTTCAGTAAAACACAGCAACAGAACATCGAGTTGATTGCCAAGCTCGATCAACTCATCAGCAAATTCCCTGATTTTCCTATACTCGTCGGCACCTCGCGCAAATCTTTCATCGGACAGATGCTGCGGGGCGCGCCCGTCAATAAGCGCATCCATGGCACGATGGCGACCGTCGCGGCGGCAGCCATGCAGGGCGCGCACATCGTTCGCGTCCATGATGTCAAGGCTGCTGTCGAGACTGTGCGCGTCATTGATGAAATTAAAAAGGCGGCCATCAAGACAAGCGGTTTGACATAGCTTGTAATTGATTCATATCATCCTGCCGTCCCTGTCTGAATTCTTGCTTCAAGATTTACTAAGCGGAGAAAAAGATGTCGTTCGTTCAAAGAGTCTGGCGCTCTCTTGCGCTTCTCATTCTTCTAGTCTTCTTATCCGGATTCGGCGAGTGCTACAAGCCGATTAAGAAGAACCAACTGCCGACGCGCATCCGCACCATCGCCGTCCCTGCTTTTCAGAATCAGGCTCTGCGCTACAAGATAGAGCATCGCTTTACTGAGGCTGTCACGAACGAGATCATTCATCGAGGACGCGGCATACGTGTGCAGAGCGAGCGCGAGGGCGCGGATGCAGTCGTTGACGGCGTCGTCAAGAGCTTCAACTTTTCGGGTGTGCTCCTGGATGAGCGCGGACGCGCACGCATCTTCGAGGTCACAATCGTCGCCGCCGTGACCATCCGCGATCAGGTTGAGAATCGCGTCATCTACGACAATCAAAACTACGTCTTTCGCGGCGAGTTTGAGTTCGCCAACGACCCGCGCTCTTTCTTTAACGAGGAGGACCCGGCAGTGCAGCGCATCGCGCGCAACTTCGCTGAATCCCTGGTCTCCACGCTCATCAATGGCTTCGGGGTCAACGACGAAAAATGAGTCTGCTCACGAGACAAGACCTCTTCCGCGCGCTCAAAGCTGGCGAGATTAAGCCGCTCTATTTATTGTTCGGGGAAGAGAGCTATTTGCGAGACATGGCCGCGCGCACGATCAAGAATGTGGCTTTGAAAGATTCAGCCCTGCGCGAGTTCAACGAATCCGTTTTCAGTCTCGCTAACGCAGACGTGCAGCAGGCGATTGCCGCAGCCGAGCAACTTCCCATGATGGCTGCGCGCCGCACGGTCGAGATTAGAGATTTCAGTAAATTGCGCGAGGCGGACGAAGAAGCCCTCATGCGCTACATCACGCGCCCGGCGGAATCGTCCGTCGTTCTCTTCATCGCGGACGATTTGGATAAGCGGCGCAAGCTGAGCAAGACATTGTTGGATGTTTGTGCGGCTATAGAGTTCGCGCCGCTTTCGGATACGGAGCTTGCCGACTGGGCAAAGCGTCGGCTGAAAGAGCTAAAGGTGCAGACGGACGAAAGAACCTTGCATCAGATTGTCGCGCTTGTGGGCAGCGATGTTCGCACTCTCTCGAACGAGTTGGAAAAGCTGGCGACTGCCTCGCTTGAGACAGGCTTCGTCACGATGGAACTGGTGGATGCGCTCGTGGGTCGCTCGCGCGAGTTGTCGAATTTCGAGCTGACGGATCACTTGATTGCACGCAACCGCAAGCGCGCTTTGCAGACTCTTCATCGCCTGCTAGATGACGGCGCAGAGCCTGTCATGCTCATCGGTTTGATTGCGAGCAACTATCATCGCCTCGCACTCGCCAAAGATTTGATGTCGAAGGGCGCGCCCAACAACGAGGTCTATCGCCAGGTCGGAATCTTCGGTCGCCGCGAAGAGTTTCTAGCCACAGCGCGCCGCAGCGATGCAAGTCAGCTTGCGCGAAGCATCGAGCGCATCGCCCAGGCAGACCTCGCCATCAAGACTTCCTTAAGCGGTGGTGGCGCACAAGGCTCGCGCCTGCAACTTGATCTGCTCATCTGTGAGCTTGCAGCTTGAATTCTCAGTCTTAAAAATCAAGAGCCTTCACATCAGGCTCAACCCACATCGTCCTGGCCTCATCTGTTGAAAGACGCTCTTTACTGTAATACTCATAGACCAGTTTCGTGCCGCCGCAAGCTTCAATCATCTCGTTCGCTATGTCTGAAGCCAGGCGTTCGGTATCCGCTCCGGCAAGGAAGCTGTGCACCCTTTTAATCCAGAAGATCGTGATCGTCTCATTATATTTCTGCCGGTCAATATCATTGTGGTCCACGAAGCGATACAGCCCCGCGCGCATACGGTCTGTAGCTTCGGCGACGTTGAGCCTGAAAAGATGCAGGTAAGCGAAGGCGACTGTCAGATGCGCGCGGTGATTGAAATCCTCAGGCTTGGTCGTGCAAGATTCAAAGTCGCGAACAACAGTTTCAATCTCTTCGCCGCTTCTGTAGTAATCGGTTGTAGCAGTCATTTTGTACAGATTTCCTCTCGCAAGATAAAAACGAGGCGGACCGAAATCAACTCGGTCCGCCTCGTCTATTGAACATTGTTTTGAAATCAGCTTTACTTCGTCCCGGCTTGATTGACGCGCGCCGTCAGTCTTGACTTGTAACGCGCCGCAGCATTGCGATGAATGACGCCCTTCTGCACGGCCTTATCAATCGTCGAAACGGTCTCAGGCAGCAACTCCTGCAAACTCTTATTGTCGCCCGTACCCAGTGCCGTGCGCAGTTTCTTAATCGAGGTGCGAAGTCTTCCGCGATTGCTGCGGTTAATCTCACGGCGTTTCTCGTTCTGTCGGACGCGCTTCTCTGCTGATTTATGATTAGGCATTACTATTCTCTCTCCGTCAATTCTATCTATCTTTCAATCGTTGGTTCTTAATAGTTTCGGCAGCCTTGTTTTTTGGCTGTGAAAGCAAAGGGCAAAGTATAGAGACCCCAAACCCTGGTGTCAAGGCGAGCGATATAGTAGTAGTGGGTCAGTTTGAGATTTAGAGATTTCACGCAAAGGCGCGAAGAAGAGAGGCAAGACTGCCAAGGGTTAAATGCCACTTCTCCTTAGCGTGCTTTCGTTTTCCCTTTGCGCCTTTGCGTGATACTGTTTCTTGAAACTGACCCACTACCGATATAGTTGAAGTCGCCATGTTTTTGTTCGAAACCGCATTGACACCTGCGCTTGGGCTGTAGTAGCGTCCCCTTCATCATCAATATGCAAGGGAATTCTACTAACCCTCAGCAGCCCGCCCTTTGCGTGGCATCCGACATTCACCCCCAGCAAGGAGATTTTTGCCTCTTTTGAAGAAGATTGAGCTTCCGCCCAGAGGTCTTGAGACACTCTTCGGCGTCCACGATCAGAATATCAAGTATCTTGAATCACTGTTGGACGTGCGCATCAACGCGCGCGGTCAAGACCTGACGGTTGACGGCGACCCGAAGGACGTGGCGACGGTCGAACGCATCCTCGAAGACTTCGCAGAGCTTTTCAAAGAAGGGAAGACCTTCACAGACCGTGAGCTTCGGGAAGCCTTCGCCCAGATCGCCGAGGACCGCGCCTACTCTTTACGCGACTATTTCACAAAGGCGCGCTTTAATCCTGGGGGCAAGAAACAGGTCGCTCCAAAGTCTGCTAACCAGCGCCGTTATATT
>Ga0182001_10000055_pt1 | contig 27448 bp, 28 predicted proteins | sample BulsoiFelSFmetaG_FD_120485 | JGI IMG/M metagenome (GOLD analysis project Ga0182001, IMG submission 120485) | Bulk soil microbial communities from Mexico - San Felipe (SF) metaG | ecosystem: Environmental > Terrestrial > Soil > Agricultural land | place: Mexico: San Luis Potosi | collected... | reverse complement strand
ATGAGCGTGCCGCCCTCTTCCAAATCCGGGAGATTGACTTTCAGAGCGGCAGGGTTCATGGCGACAAGCACATTCGGCTGATCGCCGGGCGTCTTGATGTCCTGGCTCGAAAAGTTCAACTGAAAGCCGGAGACGCCGGGCAGACTTCCTGCGGGAGCGCGAATCTCTGCCGGAAAGTCTGGGAGAGTCGAGATGTCGTTGCCGACGACAGCCGATGTGTTAGTGAATTGCGTTCCCGTCAACTGCATGCCGTCGCCGGAGTCTCCGGCGAAGCGGATGGTGACGGTATCGAGTTCTTCGAGATGTTTATCTATTGTTTCGGCGGGATTTTCGATGACAGTACTCATGATTGCGATTTTAGATTTTCGATTTTAGATTTTTGATTGGACAAGGACAGAAGATTTTTAATTCCATCAATCGGAAATCAAAAATCTGAGATCGAAAATTCCTTTCATCCTCCTTCGGGTGTGTCCATGACTTGGGCCGGGACGGGCGGCAGATTCATCGTCTCTTTCGGGTAACTCTCGGCTAAGTAAGTGATCACGTCGAAGACGGAGATTGAGCCGATGAGCTGTTCGTCTCGGACGAGCGGAATGTTGCGATAGCTCTTTTCGTTCATGATGCGCACGGCGTCGCCAATGGTCGCGTCGGTCGTTAAGGTCTCGACAGCCGCAGACATAAAGTCACGGACGGGCGCGTTTTTCTCAACCTGCTGGCCGACGATTTTGTTAAGCAGATCGCGCTCCGTGAAGATGCCGACGACACGGCCACTCTCGTCACAGACGATGGCGCAGCCGCCTTCGTCTTTCTTCATCTGCTCGATTGCTTCAGAGAGAGGAGTTTCGGGTTGGATGCAGACAAAGTCGTCCGTCTCCATCAGCGTGACGCTGTCATTGCGCGCTCGGTGCGGCGCATCGGTTTTGTCCGCAGGAGTCTGCGGCACTTCCTTTTGCGCGGCTGCGGGGTTTTCGGCTGACATTTGGGATACTCTCCGTTCTCGTTTGGAGAATTCTAGCGGTCCTGACCGAAATCAAATTGTAACAGCAAACAGGCGTAAATAGTAAATCGGTCAGCCGTCTCGAATTTCAATCGCAGGGCGAAGCCACAAGCAACGCCCACCAGGATATAACATTATCAAAGACGGCGCGCAGTGACGTGCATCACAGAAGTGCAGTGACGAGTGACGAGTTAAATGCTTTTTCTTTCTTGTCACTCGTCACTGCTTTACAGACATTTCTGAAAGTTGATTGATGATGCGGGGCAAGATGTCGAGCGTGTAATCAATCTCGCTTTCTGTGTTATAGCGTCCGAGAGAAAAGCGTATGGAGCCTTGCGCCAGAGAATAGGGAACGTTCATCGCGCGGAGCACTGCCGAGGAGACGTGTGATTCCGCATTACAGGCTGAGCCTGTCGAAACACAGATGCCAGCTTCATCAAGGCGCGCCAAGATACTCTCGCCTTCAATCTGCTCGAAAGAGATGTTCGCCGTGTTCGGCAGACGCTGCTCTCTGTTCTTTGTTCCGTTCAGATGCGCATTTGTGATTGTGCTCAGGATTCTATCTTCGAGCTTGTCTCTCAAACGCTGCACCTCTTCATGGCCTTTGAAGTTTTTTGCAAGCTCGCACGCTGTGCCGAGCGCGACGATGTAAGGCATGTTCTCTGTTCCGGCGCGACGCCCGCGCTCCTGGCCTCCGCCGATGATGAAGGGCGGGAAGTCAACACCCTTGCGGACATAGAGCGCGCCGATGCCTTTCGGGGCGTGAAGCTTGTGGCCTGAGAGCGCGAAGAGATCAACGTTCGAGTTTCGTAAATCAATCGGAATCTTGCCGACGGCCTGCACGCCGTCAACGTGGAACAGGGCTTCGGAATTCTCGCGCACAATGCGCCCGATCTCTTCGATGGGAAAGACGACGCCCGTCTCGTTATTCGCAAGCATCACGGAGACCAAGCCCGTGTCGGCGCGAAGCGTCGCTCGCAGCTCCTCCAGATTAAGCGAGCCTTCTTCGTCAACGTCGAGCCAAGTGATTTCGTAGCCATTTCCCTCAAGGCGCTCGCATAAATTTCTCACCGCTTCATGTTCGACTCTGGTTGTGATGATGTGATGCTTTTGAGGCTGCGCGTCAAGTACGCCCCGAATCGCCCAGTTATCCGATTCAGAGCCGCATGAGGTGAAGGCGATTTCGCTTGTGTCTGCGACATGTAAGAGTTCGGCGACCTGCTCGCGCGCGCGCTCAAGGGCGCGCCTGACTGCCCGCCCGATGGTATGCGCCGAAGAGGGATTACCGTAAAGCTCTGTCATGTACGGCATCATCGCCTCGCGCACTTCTGGCGCGACACGAGTGGTTGCATTGTTGTCTAAATAGATAATCTCTCTCATTTCTTCTCAGTCAGGAGTCTGGGGTCTGAAGTCCATCGGATGAAGAACTGTTTTTCTCTTCTGACTCAAGACTCCAGACTCTAGACTCCAGACTCCTAACTCTCTTTCAGTGCTTCGGTGCGCCAGTAATCTTCGATGATGTCCACGATGAGCGGGTGGCAGGAACCGCATCCGCCGCCAGCGTTGCAGGCGCGCGTCACTTCATTAACAGTATGTAGCGTGCGCTCGGTAATGATGCGCTCAATCGTCTTCTCAGAGACGCCGAAGCAGGTGCAGATTAAAGCTTCGTCGCCGGTCCAGTCGGCGCGCGCTGAGTTGTGATAGTCCTGCAAGGCGTTGAGCAGAGCTTCCTGGCAGAGCCGCACACACTGAAGTCTATCCGCCGGAAATTCTTCGAACCAATCCGTGATGGCGCTGCGCGGAAGCTGGGCTGCGCGCCCGACCTGTAACTCTTTGATCGTTTCTGTGAGAGCCGAGGCGGAAGCTATCAGGTAGCCGCAGCCCGTCGCCTTGAACTTCGCGTCCACGATCTTCAAGGATTCATCAATCTTCAAAGAGAGTCGCAGGCGCGCGCCGCACTGAAAAGAGCCAGCTTCTCCGACCGCCTCAGCGTCGGCAACCTCGCCGACGTTCAGCGGGTTCAGGAAATGCTCGTTGATGCGATCAGGATAAAATGGCATGGCGCGGAAAACTCGCGCGCCAAAGCACGCGAGCCGGAAGCGTAACGTCGCCTCTCTTTGTTTGTCAAAAGAATCGAGTTGTTTGAGTTGGTCTGGGGTGAGCCGTATAGTTAGCACATGAAAGATGTGCAGGAAGTTCTGGCGAGCTTGGGAAAATCGGAGTTTCGCCGCTCGATGCAGCTTCGCCGGAAGGAGTTGGACTACCTCAAGACGAAAGGGATGGAGACAGTCCTCAAGCATGCACTGGACTTTATAGAGAAGAGGCTCGCTCCGGCTGAGCCTGCCAATGACGGCAAGCAGACGCCCTGGCGCAATCATCCGGTCTTCGTCGCGCAGCACGCGACCGCCACCTGTTGTCGAGGCTGCTTGCAAAAATGGCACGCGATTCCGAAAGGGCGCGAGCTGACCGAAGAAGAGAAGCATTATGTGGTCGAAGTCATCAAGCGATGGTTGTCGCAGTATGAAGCGGACGCGAAAGAGGGAACGCGCGTCGTGGAGGGCGAGCATTAGAGCCTCTAACAAAAACTCTGTCGTTGATAATATTTGTAGGGGCAGAGGCTCACTCCCTGCCCGCGTAACATTAAGACAATCGGGCCGGGAGTGAGCCTCTGCCCCTACATTATTCTTCACGGCGCGTCACGCTCAAGCGTCGCGGCGCGTAACTGATGCGGCGCACTTCGCGTATCTTACCGTCATCGAGTCTGCCTTCCACAAGTTCATAACCGAGCAGGGCGAAGACACGCCCGCGCACGAAGAGTGGTCGCGCGTTGCCGTACCAATCCACACACGAGGCGCGGCAATTATCGTTCTCGGCTCTTTCAGGATGCGAGTCAAGCTCGCCTAGTTCGTGCAAATCCAGTGACTGATTGCGTAGGAAGAGAATTGACGCGGAATCAGTAAAGAGATGTTGGTAGCCGGGACGACCCGGAACGCTAATCGGCAAACCGAGCGTGCCGGAATCAGGCCCATCCGGTTTATAGAAGAAGCCGTGACTTCGCATCTCGCCCTGCGACGCATCTTTGCGAGTGTAGGTATGTGCGACCTCGGGCCGTTCGCCAAGTTGGATGCCTGTAAAGTGCAGGTTCTCTCCATCAGTACCGACGACAAGCGCACCACGCCCCAACACCTCTATGCGATCTATTCCGTGCGCGAGTTTCAGCTCCGAAAGCTCACCATCGGTCCAGCGCACAGTGTAGAGGTTAGATTTTTGTCCTTGCTCGGGCGCGCCCCAGCCGCTGCCAGTACCGTAAAGAAGATAGTCGCCGACAAAGCGATTCTCAAAAGTGTAACCAGCGGGTTTGGGGAGTTGCTGATACTGACTTGCAGGAACGGCTTCGCTCCCATCCGAAAAGCTATCGAGCGGCACGCGCATCAACGCGACATCTCCGGCGGCAACTTCCGCCGACCACATCCCATCGCCCGCAGCATTGGAGCGCACCAGCACGTTGAGATGCTTGTCTTCGCTCTCTAAGAATGAGAACTGGTCAACAGGACTGCCAGATACTTGCAACGCCGTCGGGCTGGAGCCATCGAGCGGCATCCGATAGAGCATGGAATCAGCGCGCTGTTTATTATCTTCCCAGGTCCAGTCGCTCGTCCAAACGTAAACAGAGTCGGGCGAGACGTAGAAGACGCGACCCGGCGCGCCCACGACACCCGTCGCCTGACAGTTCAATTCGCCCTGAGATAAATCGCAGACAGTGACCGTGTGCAGCGCTAAACCACTCGCGCCCGTCACGGAATGCTCCGGCCTGTAGATGCGTGTGGCAGACGCGATGCGCTGAAACTCATTCTCCTTTGCTCCCCTGTGCCACCGGCGCACTGCCGGAAAAGATTTGAACGGGTCAGCATCCCAGGGTGAAAGATAAAGCGGCGTGTAAAAGATGAGCTTGCTTCCAATCAAGCGGCTCGCGTAGTTGCGCGAAGAATAGTAGTCGTTGGAGCGCAGGTGATAGGTTGAGCGATAGCGTAAGTTGCCAGCATCATCAATGTTGAAGAGACCGACTTCCGTGCCGCCGCGCTCGTAGCTGTATCCGATAACCACAATCGTGTCATTCGAGACGAGCATCTCGTCGTACCAGGTATCGGTCGGGTCTATCTCAGGGCCGAAAGCGTTCGTTGAAGAGAGAGGCTTGAGCGAGTTGTCGCCGATGGCGACCGTGAAGAGGCGACCCCTTCGCAGGATTACCAACTGGTTGCCATGCAGCTTGACTATGTCGCCCTCGTCAACGCCCTCGTGCTGCACGTTCGTCACAGACTCTTCATCTTTGGCTGCCGTGCCTGCTTTATCTGCGACTGCGCCCATCGCGGGGGTGGGTTGGGCTGCGGTGGTGTTGGCCGTCGCTTGAGATTCCATAGGCATCCCGGCCCCGCGCCGTCCTTGCTCGCGCTGCATTTTTTCTGCCAGCTCACGAAAATAGCTTTTAATCTCCTGGTCCGAGCGAAACGCCCGCATCCTCTTTTTAGTTGAGATGGCGTATGAATTCCCGTAGGCCGAATGCGCTTTGCTGAGCGAGACTCCGGCGCAGGCCGAGATAACTAAGGTCACGAGCGTCGTGACAATCAGGAATAGAATCCCTTTTTTGAAATCCTTCATGAGCTTTGCCTCCAAATGCTTTGGACTAACTTCCTGGCCTATGGAACGGCAGAAGCTGCAAAAAATTGCGCGCGCTCCTGAGAGAATCCATGAAATGACAAACCGGCTTTTTTCCGGCATAATTACGCTTTAGCTCATAACGCTCAAAAGGAGCTTCCGACAGCCTTCGCTTGCTATCAAATTAAGAAGACCGAAACTATGGACCAAATATCAGAACAGAGTGTGCTCGATGCCCTGCGCCAGATCAAAGACCCTGATTTGCGCAAGGACATAGTGACGCTCGGCTTTATTAAAGATTTGAAGATCGAGGGCGGCAATGTCTCGTTCCGCATAGTCCTGACCACGCCTGCGTGCCCCGTCAAAGACGAGATGGAGGGCGCGGCGCGTGAAATCGTCTCCGCGTTGCCGGGCGTGACGAATGTTCAGGTGACGATGGACGCAGAAGTCCCGAAAGGGCGCGGTCTCGGCGACAAAGTAGTGGTAGAGGGCGTGCGCAACATCATCGCAGTCTCTTCGGGCAAAGGCGGCGTCGGGAAATCAACGGTCGCCGTCAACATCGCGGTCGCGCTCGCTTTGAACGGCGCGCGCGTCGGACTGATGGACATGGATGTCTATGGCCCAAACGTTCCCTTGATGCTCGGAGCGAGCCAGGCGAGACCGGAAGTTGACGAGAACAAGCTGATTCCGATTGAAGCCTACGGCGTCAAGCTGATGTCAATGGCCGTGCTGCAACCGGGCGACAAGCCGATGATCGTGCGCGGGCCAATCCTGCACGGGCTGGTCAAGCAGTTTCTGACGGACGTTCGATGGGGCGAGCTGGATTATTTGATAGTTGACATGCCACCCGGAACGGGCGACGTGCAACTAAGCCTTGCGCAATTAGTGCCAGTGCAGGGCGCGGTGCTGGTGACCACGCCGCAGGAAGTCGCCGTGATGGATGTCCGCCGTGCTTTGAGAATGTTTGAGACTGTGGCCGTGCCCGTGCTTGGTGTGGTTGAGAACATGAGCTATTTTATCGCGCCGGACACCGGAGTGCGTTATAATATCTTCGGTGAGGGCGGTGGACAAAAACTCGCGGAACAGTACGGCGTGCCATTCCTCGGCGCAGTGCCTTTGGGATTGGAAGTGCGTGAGGGTGGAGACAAGGGCGTGCCCGTAGTCGTCAGTCAACCTGATTCGCCGCAGGCGCAGGCTTTCCGTAAGGTCGCCGAAGAGGTCGCCCGCCAAGTTTCGATTGAAGCAATGAAACCTGAGCTTGTCGTTTTAGGCAAAGCTCGTTAATGCAATGATACGAGTAATCAGTAATCAGCTAAAAGCTCTTCTTACTGACTACTGATTAGTAATTACTGATTATTAAGGAGAGATAGAAATGGCAGCAACAACTGCACCGACCGTCCAGTTGAATGTGACGGAAGCGGCGGCAACAGAGATTAAGAAATTTATGGCTGGCGAAGAGGGCTTGCCGGAAACATCAGGGCTTCGCGTGCGGGTCGTGCCGGGTGGTTGCTCTGGCTTCCAGTACAGCTTGAACATCGAAGAGGATTCGCGTCAGGGCGATTACATCTTGGACGAGCATGGCGTGCGTCTCTTCGTTGACATGTTCAGCGCACAGTATCTGAACGGCGTCGAGATTGATTACATTTCAGGCGTGATGGGTTCGGGCTTCACTTTCAAGAATCCGAACGCTACGGGAAGCTGTGGCTGCGGCTCTTCGTTCACGGCCTAAAGTTTAATCAACTAAAAATTATTTCCGAGGACGCGATGCGCGTGACACCTCGCTTGTCTTGCTTTCTAATCAAGAAGCAACGAGAAGTTTGATGACACGGTGCATCGCGTCTCTTTGTTTTGAAGCAAAGCTCGTGTCAGTGACAGCAAGGAGAATTTTCCCATGATGAAGTATCTTTTAATGGCCTCAATCCTAACTTTTCTCTCCGTCGTCACATGCGCTGCGCAAACTCAACAGGCGCTGGATAAAGATCAGATCACCGAAGTGACTCTGGAGCGCACAGCCTGTTACGGGACGTGTCCGATTTACAAGGTCACGCTCTCAAGCGATGGGACAATCATCTATGAGGGTGAAAGGTTCGTTCAGATGATGGGCACATATAAAGGAACGGCCTACGGTTTCGACCGTCTCGCCAAGCTCATCCTCGCCGAGAACTATTTCAATCTCAAAGATGAATACACGCGTCCCATCACGGATATGCCTTCTGCCGTCACGAGCGTGGTGCGGGGCGGCAAACGGAAGACGATTGTGGATTACGCTGGCACTGGGCCTGTAGAGTTGTGGGGCATCGAGATGGTGATTGACGGGATGCTGAAGAACGCGAGGCTGGATAAGGTCGAGGCTCAACCCGTGCGACCGCCGCGTAAATAAAGAGGTCTGAATGTTGCAGTTTGTCGAGGCCATCACGACCGGCGATGTCAACCGCGCCCGCGAGTTGTTTGAAGAATATGCCAGCGGACTCGGCATCAGTCTCTGCTTTCAAAACTTTGAGAAAGAGTTGGCAGAGTTGCCGGGCGCATACACTCCGCCCGGCGGAAGATTGTTTCTCGCCTTCGATGAAGAGAAGCTTGCCGGTTGTATTGCTTTGAGAAAGCTCGACGAGGACACATGCGAGATGAAGCGTCTCTATGTCAGGCCGGAGTTTCGCGGGAAGAGAATGGGTCGCGCGCTCGCTCTGAAAATTATTGAAGAGGCGCGCATCCTCGGTTACGAACGGATGCGCCTTGATACGTTGCCGGAGATGATGGCTGCGGCCATAGGGATATACCGCTCGCTCGGCTTCAGCGAGATAGAGCCTTACTACGAAAACCCTGTCGAGGGCGCGCTCTTCATGGAGTTGAGGTTGAAATAAATGGCTCGCGCCTTGCGATTATCGCGCAAGGTGTGCCAAAGTCGCCACACGCTTTCATCCAAAATCGAAAAATTTCAGGAGTATCAAGATGGCTAGAATTGAAGCCGAGACGGCGACAGGATTGCAGGCTTTTGAGGCGGAGCAAGGGCGCAAGCTCGTCCTCACTATCGAGGACGCGGGCATAGACATACTGCATCGCTGCGGCGGCAATGCCAAATGCACGACCTGTCGCGTGGAAGTTCTCGCGGGTGACCCCGGAGAAATTCAGGACGCCGAGCGCAACCGTCTGGCGATGGAAACTGGCCTTACCGAGAACGTGCGACTCTCTTGTCAGGTGCGCGTCATTGATGACATGAAGGTGCGCGTCATCAACCAGGCGAGCGTGCGCGGAATGGACGCCGGGCCAAGGCCAGTTGATTAAGGTTTGGATTATGAGTTTAGAGTTTTGAATTAAAGGCAGTTTGGCTTTCAACTCAAAACTCATAATTCATAATTTATCTTGTCACCCGTCACGGTATTTAGTAATCTTCGGGCGTATTACATGAAAATTTGAGAGTCGGATTGGAGACGATTTGCAGAACTGTCTCAATGTCGCATTTTGCGTTTGCCGCAGCTTATCTCAAGTTGCTCAAGAATGCTCTGTGCTTCATAACAACTAATAGTTTCGGAGGGACTATGTTGATTGACTCGCTAACTCATCTCCCGACCAGCTTGGCGATGTTTCGGGACTATGTTCTCGCGCCGACGGATAGCGAAGTGCTTATCAGAACTATCTTGCGATGGGGACATATCGTCGCTGGAATCACCTGGATTGGTCTTCTCTATTTCTTTAATTTAGTCAACGTCAATTTCATGAAGGCGCTCGATGGGCCGACCAAAGGTAAGGTCGTGCCGGAGTTGATGCCGCGCGCCCTCTGGTGGTTTCGCTGGGGCGCTCTGTTCACTGTGCTCATCGGCTTGACGTTCTTTGCGATGTATATCTTGCCGAGCGGGGCACAGGCAGCAGGAAAGGCTACCGGCGGAACGCTGGGAATCTGGCTCGTGATCGTGTTGGTCACATATGCCATTCTCTATTCACTCTACCGTGTTCCTGCCTTGACCAAACCTGGAAGCGGCTATCTCCTGGCTATCGTAATTGCTCTCCTGGTTATAGCCATGAGCGTCGCTATTCTCTATTTTCTCGGTAATAACGAAGATCGCACAGCGAGTCTTGGCAATGAAGCGACTTCGATTGCCATTGGCGGCGGCATAGGTATCTTAATGATGCTTAACGTGTGGGGTATTATCTGGCCAGCGCAGAAGCGGATTATCGCCTGGACTAAAGACAATGCTGCAAACGGTACGCCAATACCTCCTGAATCTGCCGTGCTCGCGCGCCGTTCGTTTCTGGCTTCGCGCACAAACACCTGGCTCTCGTTGCCCGTGATCTTTTTCATGTCTACATCTCATAAGGGCGAATACACTCTGTTCCCATAAGGGCGAAGACACGCTTTTTGCTAAGCAAGCGCGTCTAAGGTAGTCAAGGCACAATTAGGCGGTCTCTTATAATCAGTTCGGGATGACGTTTCAACAAAGTTTGGAAGCGTCATCCCGTTTCTGCTTTTGCTTTCGTCACACTAAAGATTTATGCTCTTCATCAATTCGTTACAACTCGGCGCAATATTGAAGCGAAACATTCCTCGTTTCGCCACAATTAAGGAAAGCGCAAGCGCGTGTGCGCGCGTCTTCAGTCTCACGTTGAGGCCGAAGACAGCATTGGCATTAATTCAAGGAGGCACAAGATGGGATTCAACGGTTCATACACGGCTAAACAGTTCGACCTCTCGGGCTTGAACGGCATCTCGGACAAGACGCTTGAGATGCACTTTAAGCTTTACGAGGGTTACGTCAAAGAGACCAATAAGCTGACGGAGAAGATTGCCCAGTTCCTACAGGACGGTAAAGTTGATCAAGAGGAGATGCCAGCCTATTCGGAGCTGACGCGGCGTCTGGGTTTCGAGTACAACGGCATGGTCCTGCACGAATACTACTTCGGCAACATGCGAAAAGGTTCGACGACCACTGATGCGGATAAAAACTCGAACTTCTTCCGCGCAGCCGAACAGAGTTTCGGCAGCTATGACATCTGGAAAGCTGACTTCGTTTCAGTCGGCAAGATGCGCGGCGTCGGCTGGGCTATCTGTTACGAGAACCCCTCGAACGGGCGGCTCTCGAATCACTGGATCACGCTGCACGAGGTCGGCAACGTTTCGGGATTCAATCCAGTAATCGTGATGGATGTCTGGGAGCACGCATTCCTGCTGGATTACAAACCTGCGGAGCGCCCGAAATATATCGAAGCATTCTTCTCAAACATTGATTGGAATGTCGCCGAGCAACGCCTGAAAGCGGGTACTGCTTCGCGGCAACAAACAGCATAAAGCAGTGGTCGGTGGTCAGCGGTCAGTGATCAGTTGGTATTAGCTCGATGAGGTGAGGGCTATCGGTAAAGCCTTAAACTCGTCAGACCTGAAACAACTGACCACCGACCACTGACCACTGACCACCAATTAAAGGAGACTAACCACCTTATGAGACGGACACTGCTTTCGTTGGCGGTCACGATGATGGCTGCCCTTTTCTTTGTCGGCTGCGCTTCGGATAACACGAACAACACGACGGCTGTCACTAACGTCAATGCGCCCGGCCCGTCGCCCACGTCCACCGCGGCGACGCAAACTCTGACAGTTGTCGAGCGACCGCAGACGGTCAAAGACATGATGGCGCAACGCGGCGAGCAGGATCAGGCCAAGCCTGTCCTGAAGTTCGTCGAGCCACGTGACGGCGCGACCATCACAGGCTCAAAAGTCAATCTCAAGCTTGCCTTGAGCGGAGATCTCAAGGGCTACAAGCCAATGAAAGACCCCGCGACGAAGATGGGCAATCACATCCACGTCATCCTCGACAATCAGCCTTACGAGGCTTACTACAACCTGGACCAACCGTTCGAGCTTCGTAACGTTTCGGAAGGCAAGCACACCTTGCGTGTGTTCGCCTCGCGCCCCTGGCACGAGAGCTACAAGAACGACGGCTCGTTTCAGATGGTCACCTTTACGGTCAAAGGCGGCGGCGATGCGTCGAAGCCGACGACTACGAGCAATGGTCAGGTGATGAGTGACAATAAAAGTTCTGCAAATAAGAGCGCGAACACGACTGCTAACTCGAACGCGGCGGCTAATGCAAACACGGCGACGCCGCCCGAAGGCAAAGACTTCGCTGCAAGCACAGCGAGCGACGTGGACATGAAGAAGCCGCTGCTGACCTACAGTCGCCCGAAGGGTGATTACTCAGCCCAGGATGCGCAGAACGGAATCATGATTGATTTCTGGCTGACGAATGCGAAGCTGCAAGGCGATGGCGGCGAATACCGCGTGCGTTATTCGATTGACGGCGGAGAAGCGCAGTACATAGACAAGTGGGAGCCGATCTGGATCAAGGGTTGGAACTCGGGCAAGCACACGGTCAAGCTCGAACTCGTTGACAAGAGCGGCAACGTGGTCGCCAACGGCGATTACAACTCGACCTCGCGCGACATCAACATCGGCGCGGCTCAAATCTAAAGCTTTTCCACGCGATGCTTTCTGTGACCGAAAGAGAGGCGGCGTTCTCAACCCTCGTGGCTGAGGCCGCCGCCTGCAATCTCTGCCCTCAGTTGTGCGAGCGGCGCGCCGTTTTGAGTGAGCATAACGGAAAGCCATCCGCGCGCGTTCTCTTCATCGGCGAAGCGCCGGGGCGTCAGGGCGGAGACCGAACGCGCGTGCCCTTCTCCGGCGATCAATCTGGGAGAAACTTCGCGCGCTTTCTCGATTCAATCAAGCTCACGCGCGCGTCAATCTTCATCACCAATGCAGTGCTTTGCAATCCGCGCAAACCTTCGGGCGCGAACCGCAAGCCGACACAGCTTGAAGTCTCCAACTGTTCCACGTTCCTGCGGCGACAGATCGAGTTGATAGATGCCAGGGTCGTCGTCACGCTCGGCGCAGTCCCGCTTGCTGCGCTCAATCGCATTGAGTATCATTCTCTGTCTCTCAAGGAAGCAGTCGGTCAAATACACGAATGGAACGGGCGTCTGCTCGTTCCCCTTTACCATCCAAGCCCGCAGGTTCTGGCTTCGCACAGGCGCGAACCGGAGCAGTTGCGGGACTACACAGCGATAGCACGCGCCCTCAGAAGTGTGGCGTCGAGCCATGAACACAGAGTCGGCTGACCGCCGCGTGCGCCACTTGAAAGAGAGGTCTTGAAGATGAAAGCATACACGTTTAAGAATAGAAGGTTATCGCTCCCGTTATTCGCAGCGCTCGCGCTCGTCGCGCTCGCTTGTTTCATCGGTCTCGCGCCGGGCGCGCGCGCAGACAATTCAAAAGGAAGCGACGCGGCAACTCCTCCGAAGGTCGGCGACGCCGCGCCGGATTTTACTCTGCCTTATGCGACGCAAGAGAAGATTTTCTTCAAGCCGGAAGAGCGCATGTCGCTCTCTTCGATGAAAGGCAAGAATGTCATCCTCGCTTTCTATCCGGCGGATTGGTCCGGCGGCTGCACGACCGAAGTCTGCACCCTGCGCGACACGTTCGCAGAGCTGGGAAAATTGAATGCGACCGTGCTCGCCATCAGCGGCGATTACGTCTTCTCGCATCACGAGTGGGCCAAATTTCATAAACTGCCGTTTCCGCTCCTCTCAGACCACGACCACAAGATCGCGCGTCTCTATGGAAGCTACAACGAGGCCGCTGGCTTCAATAACCGCACGGTGTTCTTGATAGACAAAGACGGCGTCGTGCGCTACAGCAACATGGCCTTCAAAGCAGGCGACGCGAACGATTACAACAAGCTGAAAGAAGAGTTAGCGAAATTGAAGTAACTGCGTTGAAAACGGGTCAGTACCGCCTGCGGTAGCGGGCGGGTTGGGGCTAACATCCGACCCGCCCGCTACCGCAGGCGGTACTGACTTTCACTGATTTCAATGGAAGAGATTGTCATTCACAAATCGTCGCTCGATGAGGCGCACAAACGCCTCGGCGCAGAGATGAGGGAAGAGCATGGGCGGCTTCTTCCCGCGTCGTATGGCGACCGGGCAGAAGAGTACCGGGCGGTGCGCGAGGGCGGCTGTGGCTTGATAGATTTCTCTTCGCGCGGGCGCATCGAAGTCGCAGGCTCTGAGGCGACGCAATTCCTGAACGGCCTCATCACCAACGATGTCAAAGCTCTCGCGGAGAACGCCTGGATGCGCGCCGCATTTCCGAATGCGCAGGGGCGACTCGTCGCCTGGGCGCGCGTTCTCAAAATCGCTAATGATCGCTTTCTCTTCGACACCGAAAGCCAGACATACGAGCGCGTTCTGAAAACTCTCGAACGCTTCACGCTCGCGGGAGATTTCCGCGTCACGGATTTGACTGATGAGTTAATGCAGCTTTCATTGCAGGGGGCGCGCTCAGCACAAGTCTTGCGCGAAACCCTTGGCGACGATGCGACGCGCGTCGAGCCGGAATGCATTTTCACGACTCGCTGGAACGATACAGCCCTCTATCTGATACGCGCCACCCACACGGCTGAGAAAGGTTTTGATCTCTTCGTCAATTCAGAGCGCGCGCCTGCGCTTTTCGATGCTCTCACCAAAGCAGGCGCGCGTCCCGTAGGCTTCGATGCTCTTGAAACTCTTCGCATCGAAGCCGGAATCGCCCGCTACGGTGTGGACGTGGACGAGACGAACGTCGTCCTCGAAGCTCCACTCGACGATGCCGTCAGCTTCAACAAAGGCTGCTACATCGGGCAGGAGATCATCGCGCGCATACACTGGCGCGGGCACGTCGCAAAAAAACTGACAGGCTTGAGTTTTGATGGGCGCGTCGAAATCGGAAGTGAGGACAAAGTCAGAATACCGGACGGTAAAGAGATTGGCCGCGTCACCTCTGCTACGTTCTCGCCCAAACTGAATCGCACCATCGCGCTCGCTATAATTAAGTACGATTACCTCGCGCCCGGCACGAATGTGCTGGTCCATTCGGATGAAAGAGATTTTGCGGCTGAGGTCACAGAGCTTCCTTTCATTCGCGGCAGTTGGTTCAAGGAAGGGACATCGTGAGCGAGCAAAGAGAAGCTGCGGAGACTGCACGCGGCCTGCGCGACCTCGATTACGCGCAGGCGAGTCTGGCCTATTCGATTATCGAATCATTGCTCGATCACACGCGCGTCGTCAGCGACCTCATAGCCCTGATGGCGCAGGTCATGGACGAAGACACCATCAAAGCCATCACCAACACCCCGCACTGGCAAGCCTACCTCGACAGCCGCCGCGCGATGGAGAGGACGCGTGATGATGTGGAAAAATTTGCGGGGATGATGAAGAAGCTTGCCGACGAAGAGGGAGCTTAATGCTTGAACGTTACTTATGAGACGTGTCGTTAAAAGAGAAAATCGCTTACGGATGCACCTTCTCTGATTGGTCTTGAATGATTCCAACTAATGCGCGTAACGCACGATTGACGGACTCAGAGTCCGTAAAGACTTGCGCGACATCTGGGTCAAGCACTACGACATGGCTGCCACGCGCGAAACGAGCAGCGTACTTGCCGCGCACACCATTGCTAAAATCATACTCTTCCAACATCTCCGGCTCACGCTCATTATTCGATTCCTGACTCATAATTCTTCCTTTCACTCGGCGTGGCTAAACGCGCAGTGATAATCCTGATTCTATCATCACCCTCCGTATGCACAACAACTAACTGGCACTGCTTGTCGGATAATCCGGTGGTCACGAAATGATTCTCCTCGCCAGAATGTAGAAGGTCGGGGACGGTCAGTGAAAGCGGATCAAAGAAAACAGTTGCCGCCTCTTCAAAAGAGACTTCATGCTTCTGAAAGTTGGATTCTGCTTTCTCCCTGTCCCATTCAAACTCTGCATCCATGTCGAGAATATACGCTCAAGCAGTCTATGAAATAAAGACGCAAGGCTTGAAGCACCAATGCGCTCAGCTTTACCATATATGTTTTAAAAGATTCTTTGTAGTCAGAGAACTCAAACCAACGGTTCTTTACTAAAACGCTTTACCCAACGCATCCCTATAATTAGTGCTTCCATATTGATAACTCTCTAAATCACCGCAGTCTCTTCGATCAATCTCCCTTCCGCGAATCTTTCGACGCCTAAGGGTGTAACATCTATCAGGCGCGATTCATTGTGAAGAATGAGGTCGGAGATGATGCGGCCTGTGGCGGGCGAGTGCATGACGCCGTGACCGCTGAAGCCGTTGGCGAAGTAGAGGCCGGAGATACCAGGAGCTTTTCCAATAATTGCATGATGGTCCGGCGTCATCTCATAAAGACCGGCCCAGGCGCGGCGCGGGTTGACTTCTGCTTCCGCAAGGCAGGGCACGCGTATGGCTGCGCGCGTCAGAATCTTTTCGATGAATGCCGGGTCGAACTCCGTCTTAAACCCGCTCGTCTCTTCGGGGTCGTTCCACGCGAGCAGTATTCGCAATCCCTCGCGGCGGAAATGAAAGCCCGTTGACATGTCAATGACCATCGGGAAACGCCTGGGCAACTTGTCGAAAGGCTCTGTTGGGACGAGCTGGCGGCGCAAGGGCACGACCGGTAAATCAACTCCGGCCATGCGCGCCACTCCGGCAGCCCACGCGCCCGACGCGTTGACGACCGCGCGCGTTGCAACCATCCCGCGCGTTGTTTGAACGCCCGTCACCTGATTGTTCTCGACCTCTATGCCTGTCACCGAAGTGTCGAGCCAGAGCCGCGCGCCACGCTCGCGCGCGTTCAGCATGAAGCCCATCATCACGCTGTGCGGGTCAACGAAGCCGTCAGTCGGACAGAACGTTCCGCCAATGATGTCGTCCGCGTAGAGCTGCGGCACTGCTTGCAAAATATCTTCACGCGAGACGAACTCGACGTTCTGGAGACCGAGCGACTGCTGTCTCTCGTGATTCACTTTAAGATATTCCATGTGCCGCTCGGTGGTCGCGGCGAAGAGATAGCCGTGCGGGCGATAGTCAGCCGGATGACCGACCACTTCATCAAAGGTCTTGAAGAAATTTATCGAGTAGAGCGACATCTCTATGTTGACGGGCGTGGCGAACTGTGCGCGCACGCCGCCCATGCTCTTGCCAGTCGAGCCTTTGCCCTGATGCGCCTCGCGCTCTATGACAAGGACTCGCGTGCAACCTTGCTCGACCAGATTGTAGGCGATGCTTGAGCCGATGATGCCGCCGCCGATGATGACAACGTCCGCAGTTTCCGTCATACATGTTCTCCAAAAAATCTTGCGTTCGACTTCTAATCTCGCAGCCGAGTATGTTAAGGTGCGCTCAAACGCAACAGATCAAAATAAACCCGGAGGAAGATTGAAATGGCTGACAAGAAGGACGAGAAAATCTGTAAGAATCCGCCGTGCGGATGTCCCGCCACCGAAGGCAGCAAATACTGCGGCCCTTCATGCGAAGGCACTGGCAGCTTCATAGAGCTTGACTGTGACTGCGGCCACGAAGAGTGCAGCGGAAACTTTTAAGGGATGAGGGATGAGGGATGAGGGATGAAGAGAGATTACGAACTTCATCACCAAAATCTTTCATCCCTTCGCCTTTATGTTCACTGCCTAACGTTATCTTTTCTTACTCTTCTTCGCGCTTGCCTTCTTTGCCTTGCTGCCGGATTTCTTGCTGGCAGGGATTACCTTTTTTGCCTGTTTGCCTGCGCGAGTTGAAGGCTTGCGAGCGGTCTTCGCGGCGCGCTTTGTCTGAGCCTTTTTAGGCTTAATGATTGTGCGCGTGGACGGCTTGCGGCGAGGCTTCTTAACTTCGGTGTTTGATGCGGCGCTCATCTCAACCTTCAACGTGGGAACAATCTCGCTGTCCATGTTCGCAACCGTTTTGCGCGCGGCATCCGCGACGCTTGAAGCGCGGTCTATGATGTCGCCTGCGACTTGCGTTGCGCCACCGAGCACGTCTCCAATCATCTTCAGCGGCGCGCCTAAAATGCCGCTTGCGCCTTCTGTTTGAGCATCATCTTTCGCCTTCGGTCTTCTGGTTTTCCCAGTGCTGCGCCTGATCTTATCAACCTGCTTGAGAAGATGACGTTTGACCTTCTCGCGGATGACCAAAGGGCTGTTGTCTTTATCGAACTGATCCTGAAACTTGTCGCAGAACTGGCTGTAGTTACCGGAGAATTGCACACACCACTCGTCCCCGCTCGGCGAGCGGCAAATCTCCTTGACCTCGCACTCCAACTCAAGATCGTTGACAGCCTTTTGCGCCGCCAGCTTGATTGATTTCTCGTTCACTCTTTTAACCTCAGTGACGAGTGACATGTGACGAGTAAGAACGAGGATTTATCTCGTCACTCGTCACTTGTCACTCGTTACTGCTTTACCTCTGTGCCAGTGGAAAGATTGGCTCTATGTCAACGGGGACGTTGCCGAGACTATCGAGCGCCTTCTGCATCTCCGGGCGGATGATGCCGTACTTGTCGAGCATCTCTTTGGCCTTCGCATAAGAGCCTTCGGCCTGTATGGTCATGATGTCGTGTGTCAGCTTTTGCACTGCGTCCTTGATCTTCGATTGAACGACGCTGAACTTGCCCGTGCGCTCATCATAACGAAATGCGCCTTCATCCATCAGATAGTTGAATTGCATGGCGACGCCTTTGCCATGCGCCTCAGTCGTGCCGAAGCGCACGGAGCGGAACGCGCTCGCTAAGTATGTAGTGTAGAGCGTGCGCTCCATGCTCTTATCAATCACGCCCTTGTCAATCAGATACTGCAAAGCCCAGAGGCCGGAGATGTCCGCTTTCGCCTCTTCAAAAGCTGAAGAGAGTTCCTTCAGTTGTTTGCGCACGGTCGTCGCCTGCCCGTCAACGGTGATGTTGTGCGGCCCAAGCCCGTGCATCAATTCATGCATCAGGATGTGCGTGAAGAAAGCATCGAAGGCGATGTTGCGCTGGTCCGCCGGAGTGAGCACGACCTTGGAAATCGGAATCAATGTTTGATTGAACTTGGCGTCCTGCACGTTCTTGAGCATGACGCGCTTTGAGCCTTTCTCCTGCACAACGCGCTCGTCGTTCGGCAGGTTGTAGGCCGCCGTCTGCACGCCGCTGTTTCCTTCACCGGAAGCGAAGACTTCGTTGACGACGCGAATGGGCGAGGCCGCGCCGAGTTTCGGGTTGCGATAACGCGCGTCAATCGGCAGGTGGTCTTCGAGTTCCTGCAAATACTTGCTGAACTTTGCGAGCTTGGCCGACTCCGCCTCGTCGCGCAAATTTATATAAGCCTCGAACGCGGCCTTGTAGCTGAAAAGCTCGTCCTCGTATGTCTCGTAAGGCCCGATGGTCACGTCAAGCGGCGCGTCTAAATCCATCCACGCCACATCGCTCGCATAATAATCGTTCGACGCGAAAGCATCCGCGCGCTTCGTCAAAAAATCTTTAAGCGTCGTGTTTGTTGTCAATGCGGCAGCCTCGCGCAAAAGCTTCGCAGCCGGAACAAGGAACTCCTTGTACTCTTCGTTGTAGGGAACAGTCATGAGCTTGCCGCTTGAGTTGCGGCGAATCGTGTAGAAGAAGCCTGTGGCGCGCTCTTTCTCTTCCGGTGAGAGAGTTCCGGTCCAGGTCTCGAATTCCTGCTTGGTCATGTCTTCGGGATAGAAATTTCCTCCCGGCGGCTTTACGCGCGGCACGCCTTCGATGAAAGGCTCGTTGCCGTCAAGCCGCGACCAGGGGCCGTTGTTGATCCTGAAGTAATGAAGACGCTCTTTCGCCCCCTGCGCTTCGCTGCTCTCAAGCTTTTTCAAGAGAGCGTCGTTGCCGCTCCAGACTTGTCTGAGGAAGAGCGGGTCGAGCAGACGCGCGGCCTCTATGATTTTTGCGAGAGCCTTGCGATCTCCGGCTGAAAGACCGGAGACATCTGCGGTGATAGTGGTTGGCGCGAAGCGGCGAATCTTGGCCGCGAGTGTCATCTGTTGAGAAGCCATGACTGTCTTTCTGGTCTTAGGCTTTGCGCTCAAGGTCAGCGCGAAGCTGAGCAGCACGATTAACGCGCAGCATTTTCTACATGAATTCATTGCGAGCATGTCTCCAATCAATCTTATTTTCATCAACGCGGTCCCTGTCCGATGAGGAACGTCGCGTTGTCAATTGCCCCGGCCAGCTTGTCTATCGTCTCCGCGACAATGTTCACTTCATCGGCGGCCTCTTTCCAGTTGCGCTGCTCGATGGCCTCGCGCACGCCCGGCAAGGTCTTGACGCCGTAACCCGTGTAGAAGCCGGGCGCGTAAATCTGATGTTTGAACCAGGGGCGGCGCGGCAAGCCTTGCTCTCTCGTCATCGCGCGCTCCGTCTGGATGAGAGCTTCATCAATACCCTTCCATCCTTTGGCAGAAAAGTTTCCACCTTTGCTCATCACCTCATTCATCGCTGCATCGTACGCTCGTGCGCTCTCCTTCAATCGAGCCAAAGAATTTTGCAGCGGCGCGAAGTTCAGGTAAGGCACGACTGCTTCCGTCTTCGGCGCGACATAGGTTTGCGTCGGGTCGGCGACGAGTTCGAGCAGATGATCGCTGATCTGGCGATTACGGTTCTGCGTCTCCTCGCGCATGTCGTCCGCGAGCTGTGTCACTTCCCGAACGTATCTTTCGACCGTATCGGAGAGATTGTTGAAAGCGAAAGGAAGCACATCCGCGTCGGCGAGCCGGAGGACCAGACGCCCGCCGGTTTTAGCGAGGGCGATGCCGTAATCGAAGTTCGGATCAATGAAGCGCGTGAAATGCGCGAACGAATCATAGATGGAGTGGTAAGAGCCTCCGCCATCTTCACCGCCGTAGCCGATGTTGAGCGAGGCGATGCCAAGGTGTTGCAGAAACGGCGTGTAGTCGGAGCCTGAGCCGAGCGCGCTGATTCGCAAGTCTGCGCGCTCTCTTGTTTCGCGCCTCTCATCTGCGCTGTCGCTTCTGACGATTCTCAACGCGCGGCTTCTTTCAAGCACGGAGACTTTCGTCTCCGGGTCCTGAACGTCGCGGGCGACTTCGTTCGTAAATTTTTCGAGCGTGTGCGAGCCTCCGATGCCGAGAAAGCCGCGCCCGTTCGTGTCGGAGTTGATATAAACGGCAGCATTCTTCTTCAACATCTCGGCATGAGTCTCGACCCATTCGGTCGAGCCGATGAGGCCGGGTTCTTCGCCGTCCCAAGCGGCATAAACAATCGTGCGCTTTGGCTTCCAACCGCTCTTCGCAAGCTCTGCGACCGCGCGCGCCTCTTCCATCTCCGAGACCAGCCCGCTCAAGGGGTCTTGCGCGCCGTTGACCCAGGCGTCGTGATGGTTGCCGCGAATAATCCATTCGTCGGGACGCTCAGAGCCACGAAGCTTCGCAATGACATCGTTGGCTGGAACCATCTTCCAATCGAATTCGAGTTTGAGATGAACGGTTGCAGGGCCTGGTCCCAGGTGATAAGGAATCGGAAGCGCGCCGCGCCAATCATCCGGAGCCATCGGGCCAGCGAGCGCGCGGAGCAGCGGCAGCGCATCCGCGTAAGAGATTGGCATGACGGGAATCTTCGTTAAGGTCGGAGCTTCTTTGACGGAGAGTCGCTTCGCATCTTTCGTCGCGCCGATGCCAGGCGTTAAAGGATCGCCCGGAAAGAGCGGCATGTCGGCGACGGAGCCGCGCTGTGCGCCTTGCTCGTTGCGCCACGCTCCTTTCGGATAAACGTCGCCTTGAAAGTATCCGTCGTCGCGCGGGTCTGAATAAATAAGACAACCGACAGCGCCGTGTTCAGCCGCGACCTTCGGCTTGATGCCGCGCCATGAGCCGCCGTAGCGCGCTATCACCACTTTGCCTTTGACATCAATGCCGCGCTCGGCCAACGCGTCGTAATCTCTGGGCACGCCGTAGTTGACATAGACGAGCTGACCCGTCACGTCGCCGTCCACAGAGTAAGCGTTATAGACTGGAAGCTGCTCTGCGGTTTGATTCGAGGTCGGGTCATCCGCGAGCGCAGGCTCTGCAAGCGTGGCCGTGAATTTTTCGGGCGCGGTCATCTCAAGCAGACGCGTCTTTGGCGTCGGAAAGAGAACGTTGAAGCTTTCGATCTCGGTCTCGTAACCCCACGAGCGAAACTGTGCGGCGATGAACTCCGCATTGTCTTTGTCGTAAGCAGAGCCAAGATGATGCGGTCTGGCGCTCAGGCGTCGCATCCATTCGCGGAGGTTCTCTCTCTTCAACTGAGAATCGAAGCGCGCTTCCAGTTCGCGCTCGCGCTCCGTTGCGTCGCGGCTGAAGCCGAGCAGAGGTTGCGTGTCGAGAGCTAACGCTTGCATCATCGGCATGAAACTGAAAATGAGCGCGAGCGCACACAGCTTCGTCAAGGGTCTGGTTCTTCTCATCCTTTTATTTTTCTCCAAGAGGAGTGTTCAAAACTTCTTCAATTTGAGTGCATTGGCTTGAAGCATAGAAGCAATCCGACCAGAAAAACAAGCGCGCCCATCATAGCTGGAGCTAAATGGCTGAAGCTCAGATAGCCGACAAGAGGGTGAATGCCGATGGCCGTTGCGAAGCCGACCACGCCAGCGACACAGAGAATCTGCCAGAGACTTTTTTGTGGACCAGCGCACCAGACGCAGAAGAAGACGGCCACGCCGCACGAAGCGATTGCGCCGCCGAAGCCAGCGCGGTCGTGCGCAATCAAGGGCACGAGTCTGGGATTGATGGCATGAAGGTCTGCGGCGGCCAATCCCATGAAAGTTAAATCCTGCGGCACGAAGACGCGCGTCATCCCGACCGTCATAATCGTCAAACCACCCGCCACCATTCCCACAGCAGTCGCCAGAAGGCACGCTCGCCCTAGCCCATGCGCGGATTTCAAAGAGAGTGGAGCAGACGGTTTGAAAAGAGTTTTGAAAGGAGCGGGCTTCGGCAGCTTCGTGTACGAGCGAGCGAGTCCAATGATGAAGAAGGGAAGCAAAAGAAGCGTGCCCGTGCCGTGCCATGTGTCCAGATAGCCGTAGCTCAGGTAAGCCAGGAAACTCCCGAAGCCTAAACCCCCCGTGACCACGAAGAGCCACCAGGCCCAAGCCTCGCCACGTCGCAGAGGAAACTCGGCCAGCCACATGTAGAGCGCGCCGATAGCCATCAACGCCCCGCCGAACGAAACTCTATCGTGGAACATGAAATGAACTATGCGACATTGTGCGATGGCGCAAAGCTGGTCCGCAGTGATGCCCAGGAACTGAACATCATGCGGTAGAAAGTGTCCGACGGCTGAAAGGAAAAGAGCGAACCCGCCGGACATGATGAGACACAAGCCCGTAAAGAGCAGAAACGGGCGACCGTCGCCGATTAAGGCTTCGAGCAGTCCTCTCTCGTCTGAGATTGTTCGTTGCATAGAGAGTTGAGTTGAAATCAACAGTACAGTGCGGATAACGAACTATTTTCTAAACCGCTTCTGTCTGAGAGTCAACTGGGAAGGAAAAATGCAAAGTTAAAAATGCAAAATGGAAGTTGGGAGTTTAGCCCGTCCTCTTCCATTTTGCATTTTTAATTTTTAACTTTGCATTTAATCAAGCGCGCTTGAGGTTGCGCGTGGGGTGAGTTCTCGCTGTGCCTTCGCCTCCGGCGGCGGCCTCTTTCTTGAGGGGTGCGCCTGTTTCTGTTTCGGTCGCTTTCATCTTCTCGACGCGAGCGGTGATGCGGCGGTCAAGGTCTGCGATCTCGTCGGGCGTCAGGCGATAGATGTTCGGCTGATTGTGATAGACGCGTGCGCCAGTCACGATGTCTGCCTGCTTGAAACCTAATTTCTCCGCTTTTGCGATCAACTCTTGAATCGTCATCTGCGGCGGCACGATGCTCATGGGCTGCGGCTTCTCTTCCAAAACCTCGGGCACGGTCGAAGGCTTCGGAGCTTCCATCGGAAGGTCTTCGCCGTGCTCGCGCTTCATGTGGTCCAGGAAATCTTTGAAGGTGACGTTGCCCGTCAACTCGTAGCCAACTTCGAAAGCGGGGCTGTTCGACTTGACCACTTGAAAGACGCGAGTCACTTCGCCGTCGCGCTCCTGTACAGAAACCTCGACCATGATGTCAACGAAATATTCAAGGCCGCTCGCCGTCATCGGCAGCACGCGCCCGATCTCGTTGTCCTCTTTAGCATCTTTGCCCTTCGCCGGAATCTGGTCCGCGATGACGACAGACTTGCCGCTCTCCATGCACAGCCGTCGCAAAACGCCTTGCAGGATCATCTGGTCTGCGGCCAACTCTTCGGCGGTCGGCTGCGCGAGGGGGTCGCCCGTTCTTTCGCGGACTGCCGCGACCATCTCGCTGTGCTTGGCTGAAAAATATCCAGCCCATGAATCAAGCGCGAAGCAGGCGTAGTTCTGCTCGCGGCCTTCGCCCGAAAGCGCCCAGTCAATAAACTCGGGCAACTCGTCCGGGTGCTCTATCTCAAGCGCGTCAAACTCCTTGCCGACGCCTTTCAACAATCGCCCTTTGCGCTCGACATCGAAGATGCAGAGGCGGCCCAAGCCAGCGTCCGCCATGCTGCGTATGAAATGGCTCTTGCCAACTCCGGCTCCGCCGCGCACAGCCATCACCAGGCGCTGTTGTCGCGGGCGACGGCTCAAAGGATTCACTTTCGGTCTCGTCGTATTACTCATCTCTCACTCCTCTTTTTAGAAGGTTTGCATCTCGCTCTCGAAAAGGGGGAACACGGCTCGCTTCAAATGCCGCCAATCCTCGGACGGCGACCCTTGCGCCTTTCATCAAAGCGAGGGGAGTCTAACACACTTCGGGCGAGAATGGAACAATATTTCACGCATGAAACAAAGATAATGAAATCCCTGAAACTTGCGGGGGTAATCGCTCATCTCCAAACGGGTTGAGGCGGAAGCGCAGGCGTGGGCTAATAAGCCCAATCTCCTAGCGCGTATTGGCTCGTGTAGAATAGATTAAACCAAATGACTGCGCCGAAAATTCCCCAAGCTAAGGGGCGCGGCAGTCGCGTCACTTGGTCGCCGATCAGGAACATGGCGGGGAAGAGCACCACCCCGAACCGGAACATGTTGACGAGTTCTCCCTGGAAGAGGATGGCTATCGTCGAGAGGAAAATGTACAAGGCCAGCGGGTAGTCTCTCTTCCTCAGGAAGTAGATGGCCGACACAATCAGCAGAAAGAAAAGGAGCAGGTGTAAGTGATCTCGCAAGTTAGGAGCCTGCCATGGGTTGGCGTACCACAGTGTCCCGATCCACTCGCGCCATGTCGTCACAACTCGCCAGAACGAGGACTGCGCGCGGAGGAAGGTCAGCGCGTCGCCGGTCTTGTAATACTGGTAAAGAGGATAGCAGGCGAACAGCAGAAAACTGATGGCTCCGCTGTCCACGAAACGTGCGAGCCTATCTCTCCAGCCCTTGCGTTGCAGCGCACTCTCCAGAGTGACCGCTACGGCGAGGATAACACCCTGATTCCGCGTCAGAGCGCACAGCCCGGCGAGCAGGGCGGCTGTTTTCCAGTTGCCTCTTCTTGCGGCCAGGAGCGCCGCGAAAGAGAGGAGCAGAAAGAGTGACTCCGTGTGATTGGTGTGGAAGATGTAGGACGCTGGCGAGAAAAGAAAGATGAGCCAGCCGCCAGTCGTCAGAGGCACGAGCCGTTGCAAGTTCTCCTCGCGCCGCTCCACTAATTTGGCTTGCGTCACACAGAAAGAGGCCAGAAGTGCGGTCGAAAGGATAGCGCCCGCAATGTCCGGTCTGCTATTCAGGCCGAGAAGCGGCGCGAAAGCCCACACGGTGAGCGGGTAGAGAGGGTAGAATCCCCACAGCGATGCGTCATAGCCGTGAGAGGCGATGGCGTTGTAGTGTGCGGCGTCCCAATATCTGAAGATAGACTCGATGCCGAATGGGTAGAGCGATGGCCCCAGGTTGTGGGCCAGCGTAGCGTTGACGACATGCAGCACGAGCCAAGCGGTTGACGAGAGCAAGATGAATCGAGAGAGGCGCATGTTAAGTTCTTGACAATAAGAAAGGAGGGCATCTTATATCAACATGCCTTGAGCATGAAAGCATTCGCCTGAGAGAAAGCGGCGCGCGGGCGCGGAATCTGCTAGGATGCACCGCCGGAGGTCAGTTAAAAAATTAGGATGAGCACTGTTCCAAATAAAATTATCTACTCGATGGTGGGCGTCGGCAAGTATTACGACAAGAAGCCTGTTCTGAAAGACATCTATCTCTCTTACTTCTACGGTGCGAAGATTGGCGTGCTCGGGCTGAATGGTTCGGGCAAAAGCTCTTTGCTCAGGATTCTCGCAGGCGTGGACAAAGAGTTCGTCGGCGAGACTGTTCTTTCGCCCGGTTACACGGTCGGCTACCTTGAGCAGGAGCCGAAACTGGATGAGACGAAGACCGTGCGCGAGATCGTCGAGCAGGGTGTGCAGGAGACTGTGGACCTGCTCAAAGAGTTTGACGAGATCAACGCCAAGTTTGCCGAACCCATGTCAGATGACGAGATGACGGCTCTGCTTGAACGTCAGGGCGTGGTCCAGGAAAAGTTGGATGCCCTGGACGCCTGGGATTTGGACTCGCGCCTTGAGATGGCTATGGACGCGCTGCGCTGCCCGCCGGGCGAGACGCCAATCAAAGTTCTTTCGGGCGGCGAGAAGAGAAGAGTCGCCTTATGTCGCTTGCTGCTGCAAAAGCCGGACATCCTTCTTCTGGACGAGCCGACGAATCACCTGGATGCTGAATCCGTCGCCTGGCTCGAACAGCATTTGCAGAAATACGCAGGCACGGTTATCGCTGTCACGCACGACCGTTATTTTCTTGATAACGTCGCGGGCTGGATTCTGGAATTGGATCGCGGGCAGGGTATTCCCTGGCAGGGCAACTATTCATCCTGGCTTGAGCAGAAACAGGAACGCTTGCGCCGTGAAGAGAAATCCGAGAGCGAGCGGCAAAAAACTTTGCAGCGCGAGCTGGAATGGATTCGGATGTCGCCGAAAGGGCGACATGCCAAAGCCAAAGCGCGCATCAATTCATACGAAGCCCTGCTCGATCAGGAGAGCGAGAAGCGGCGACAGGATTTGGAGATTTACATTCCTTCGGGACCGCGCCTCGGGCAAAACGTGATTGACGCGGAGCACGTGACGAAAGCTTACGGCGACAACTTGCTGGTCGAAGACATGAATTTCAAACTCCCGCCGGGCGGCATTGTCGGCATCATTGGGCCGAACGGCGCGGGCAAGACGACGCTCTTCAGGATGATTACGGACCAGGAGCAGGCGGACGCAGGCACAATCAAGATCGGCGAGACCGTGAAGCTCGCTTACGTTGACCAGAGCCGCACGCTCGATGCCGACAAGACAATCTGGGAAGAGATAGCGGACGGGCTTGATGTCGTCACGCTCGGCAACCGCGAAGTTAACTCGCGCGCTTATGTGGCGCGCTTCAACTTCTCAGGGACAGACCAGCAGAAGAAGATAGGCATGCTCTCGGGCGGCGAGCGCAATCGCGTGCACCTGGCGAAGATGTTGAAGGAAGGCGCGAACGTACTTCTGTTGGACGAGCCGACGAATGATTTGGATGTCAACACGATGCGTGCGCTCGAAGAGGCGCTGGAGAATTTCGCTGGCTGTGCCGTTGTCATCAGCCACGACCGCTGGTTTCTTGATCGCATAGCGACACACATTCTAGCCTTTGAAGGCGAGAGCCGCGTCACGTGGTTCGAGGGAAATTATTCGGACTATGAAGCGGACAGGCGCGCACGTCTTGGCGCGGAAGCCGTGCAGCCGCACCGAATTAAGTATCGCCATCTGACGAGAGGCTAGTTTGAGCGAAGCACGTGCATAGCGCGTTCTTCTGATTGATCGGTTGTTTGTGCGGCGAGTCGTGTATCCGGGGATTTTTCTATGATCTCTACAGGCAGTT